>Ga0210059_1016067_pt1 | contig 10834 bp, 6 predicted proteins | sample Ectturendosymbi2_FD_188042 | JGI IMG/M metagenome (GOLD analysis project Ga0210059, IMG submission 188042) | Ecteinascidia turbinata endosymbiont from Florida, USA - Sample 2 (SPAdes) (version 2) | ecosystem: Host-associated > Tunicates > Ascidians > Unclassified | place: Key West, Florida... | reverse complement strand
TTTATGACTCGCCCAGGGTGGGAAGCGTGTGTTCAGCATGGTTTTAATGTCAGGAACTACCATGCTAAAAACTGCACTTGCTTGCTTCGAACATAATTTCCAATGCAAGATAGCATAATCAGTCGAACAAGAAACAAAAAAGGCACATATGTGGAAAGTACAAGTGAAGTTGTGCGTGCTTTTCATGGTACCACCAGCTAGTAATTTCAATTTGTAAGTAAAAATTCAACTGTTTTTAGCAATTTCTGAATTTTAACCAAGCAATTTCTGAATTTTGATAAAAAATGTAGCTATAACCAACGAAACAAATTCTGAATATGACAAAAAACAGTATTGTAACTAGACCCCACAAAGCAATTTCTGAATGTCACGAAAAACTACGTGACTAGCATTAGCCAAGAGGATTCTGAATTTTTTAGTAAAAAATGTGGGTTATTTTTTGTTTAGACCAGAGAGTTTAATCCCGGTCAATGCGGGTGAACGTCGGTAAAATTTACTGCGCCAAAGTGTTCATCTCAGAGTAAAGCATTAATTCAATATTTCGAAGAATTTGATCTAGTGAAAAAGGTATTGTCCGAACTTTCACTAATTGAATATCGCTCGCTTCTTCCACCCAGTAACAAACTGGTACTTGGAACGTCCATTGCTTCTCTGCCAGGACCATAAGCGCCGCTAGAAAAAAAAATTTATCAAACTTTTTCGTCAATCCACATCAAGAAACACGAAGTTTAAACGTGATTTGAAAAAGCGTCGAAATTCGTCAATACAAAGAAGTAAAATATTTGTACATTGTCATAAATTACTTAAGCAATTAGGTTTGATTCTATTGGTAACGGTTTCCGGCAAATGCAACATCTTTTTCATAAAATAAATCATTTCTTTGAAAAGAATGCTGGTTCGAAGAAGGTTTTGGAGTTGCTGCATCGCACTTTTGGAAATGAAGTCAGACAACATAAACGTTTATATTATATAAACATTGGAAATGAAGTCAGACAACATAAACGTTTATCTTCAGAATTTAACAAAACAACACTGACGAAACAAAACTCGTTACAGAACGTTTTTCCAAAACATTTTATTTCCATTTTGCTGGCAAAAACACATTTAGAACTCCGTGAGAATTTTTGTACGCATATTACACGCCTTATCACTTTGCGAATGTTGCACACTTGCGGTAAAAAATTGACGCTTTAGGTAACATTTGCGAACTTTTGCATAGAAATAGCTAATGAAATCTTACTTCAGCGTTCTAAAGCACACAATTCCACTACAGAGAAAATATTCCAGTTTAAAGGCAACCTAACCTCGATTTGGTCCGGGTCACAGGATGTTGTTTTTTTTTTGTTATCTGCAGTGCATCGGTTAAAGCTCTCTCTTCATCTTGCACATTTTCCTCAACCGATGGATTGCCGCAGAATACTTCCCCTTGGTGTTGTTGCTTCATTGCGTCTTGCAACAAAAGAATTTAGTTCAAACTATGAATTGCGATGGATCTCCGCCTCTGTCAGTAAATTGCGGTGGTTCTCATTCTATGCCGATTACCTTGCAAAAGTTATGAAACTGTATGGCGTAAAGTCAAGACTGTGACGTATGCAACCTTTCAAAAGATTTCTTTATTTGAGGCAAAATAAAAATTTTACTTCTTTTGAAAAGCCATACATTACGCGTTTGTTGCAAGAAAAAAACAGCGTAAGAAAGGCAGGCAATCTACACGGCTGAATTTTTGTTTAATATGCAACTTTGCTTTTGTTTTTAACTTACTGCCTTTTGTTTGTGATTTTTTGAATTTATTTTCGTTTTTTTTCCAAGTACCATGCTTGCAACTTCTCTTGCTCTATACAGTAGATATATGCGATGAAATCTTGAGTTTCTAAATTTTGTTCGTGCGACAAAAATATTGGAAACAAGCTAATAATTCCCTTAATCTCAACCGATGCGGTTTTCAACCATTGGCGTAGCCAGGGGGCCTAGGGGGTCATGCCCCCCCCCAATTTTTAGCATATCTCGTCATTTTGTGCTTTCAAAGGCGGTATCCAAAACAAAATACTGCTACTCACTTAAAAGAAAAAATTTCCCCCAAATTTGTTTTCCCTCCTACGCCATTGTTTCCAACCAGGGGTGTGGGACATCATTCCAGTAGATACGAGAAGCGTCCGTCTTACCGACAGGAAATTGATCTATTTATTACTCGCCTGCGGCTTTTTTGTTTTCTTTTGCAGTGGATTATAAACAAAAACGTGAGGTTCGTTCAAACCTACGTGTCACGATTTTAATTATAATTCTGTAAACATTAAGTTTCCTCTACTCTTAAACGTATTTTTAAAGAACATATTGAATTTAAACAAATTGAATTGATATGAAGAGCTAAACCCGTTCAAAACCAAGTTGGCTCTGTGGTGTCTGCGAGTGAAAAGAGGGATATATTCAAATTTTTGATCACTTGAAAAAGTAGCTGATGACAATAAATCTTCCAGTTTGATTCTTGGGGTTTGTGAAGATGTTGTGGCTCATTTGGAAATGCTGTCGACGTTATTTGAAAGATATTTTCACGTAGGAAAAATGGAAACTTCTGAAGAATGGATTATAAATTCTTGCTTCTTCAATTTGGATAAAATCTCAGATGATGGAGAGCTGATAGAAAATATTACAGAACTGCGTTGCGTTCATATCGTGTTCTTGAAATGTAATTTGCAAATAAAACTTTGAAAGAGTGCTGGTGCTCGGCTGTGGTTATGTTTCCTAGACTTTGTGAAATTGCAATAACTGTGGTCATTCTATTTGCGAAAACATGCTGTACCTATACGAGTCAAGATATAGCTCTGCTGCAAATGTTTTTTTTTTATTTCAGTTTTTTCTAACGGATTCGGAAAATTATTTTTTTAAGTGAATATTTTCCAAAATCAACGATTGACCGATTGATAGATCAAAGACCAAACTTTGCTAATAACCACCAATAGCATTTAAAATTTTAGCCTTTTTTCTTACAAAATAAAAAGTGCAACATATTTTTTAATCGATACCACATTTCCATGTAAATCTGCGGATTAACAAACCTTTGTCATGATAGTGATAATTGTAGACAACTTCTTGACAGTTAATGGCGACAGCGCTGGCTTGGACAGAAGTGTTGTTTTCTGAAAAATGAATAAACTTTGAACATCTGAAGGTAGTTCTTAAAAAATCTCTTATATTCTGCTTGCTTACGCGGAGCTCTTAGTTCCTTTGCTTTCAACTTCTTCAAGTTGTGTGGTGGCGTACCTGAAAATTAAAAAAATCTTCATGAAAATAATCTCCAAGACAAAAAATTGTTAATTTGTTTTGCAACGGAGACATTTGGAAAATAATCTTGTTGCAATGATTAAGTTGATGCCATTATCAAATATGAAAGCACTATTTGAATAAATAGAATTTTTGAAACGATGTTTTGTAAGTTTGGCTGTTCTATGTTCACTTTGTTTGAAGTAAACAGAAAGCAAAACCCAACTAAAGGAATTATTAAGATAAAACCCAATATATTTGTTTTGTCTGACTTGCCAATATTACCAGACAATTTTTGGTACGTTGTTGGCCCCAGTATTGTTTTTTGGGTGAATAGGGTGACTGACTACATAAACGCACAGATTTATTTACCACGTTAGACTGACAAACAACTTTAATGTAAGCCTTACATTCAAGTCACCATTTTTCTGGCTGTTTTTATATTACCTTTTATAATCCAATATAAAGTCATAACATACCAGGAACAAAAAACTGTCCAAATCGTTGCAAGACAACATTTTAATGCTGTTTGTCAACGCAAATAAAGACATTTACAAGTAAACGACTATAATATCACAAAAATCAATTGTTGCGTTGCAGTTAAATGAAATCTTATTGATTATGATTTAAATATGTTGGATGAAAATTGGGTTGCTTGGAAAAATTGATGGCAAAGTGGACTACTTGCCAAAAAAATTTTCAGGACTCAAAAATGCGTGCTTCTTTAATTCTTGTAATTCACAGATTTTAGTGCAAATTATTAAAACGTATCAAGAGCTCACTTACTTCTAGCGCAATCGTAAAGACTTAATACATTCCTCTGATACTTGTCTCCGCGAATTATTCCCAAAGTAAATTCTTGGTAAAGCATGTTTCCGTTGCTTCGCTCCAAAAGAAAGTGCACTTGATGTCGACGCGACAAACGAGCATTTTTTACTTCTTTCTCCTCCGACCTAATTTTTGCGTGCGGGTGGGAAAGGTGGAATCCAACTTTTTTTTGTTTTGGTCTGTGAAACGCGGTTTCAGAATGTACAAGCCTCAACAAGACAATTAGCAATTTTTGAACAGTGGCGTAACTTAACTGGATTCGAAGGATTTTTGAATCTATGATATTGATCATCACGATAATACCTAATCATAAAACTTCCTGCTGATGGCGAAGACTACGATAATAACTGGTCACATAGCATAGGATTTAAATCTAAAATACTGTGTGTATACCATAAGCACAATGTCCAATTTTTAGCAATCTAATGTCATTACATTGTATGGAAAACTCGAAGCAAGGTCACAAGAAAGCAGCAGGTTTTTCAAACGTTGGTAAAAGTTTATACAATAGAAGCGAAATTGATCAAATAAATTTAAGCGCCCAACACCTGCAGAAGTTCATAAAAAATCCTAAAATTTGTTTCAGAAACACAAAATCTGTAGAATGTTCGAACAACTGTGATCTTTAATGATTGCATATCAAATGAAGGTTGGAAGCAGAAGCACATGGACAGCTGATGCCGGCTTTGGAAACCTTCCTAATTACAACGTTTTGATGACGTTGTCATTCTACGGACTTGCATGCAAGTTCCAAACGGAATAAAATATTTTCTCGAACTTCGATTAAAAATCAATGTTTTGTGATCAAGACGAACTAAATTGGATCTCCTACATATTGGGTTTTCTGAAGCCAAGTAAATGAACAACAAAAAGTTGGAAAGCAACAACGTATTGGTTCAAACCATAAGTTTGGACCAGCTTTCAGAAACTCACAGAGATAAAAGTCTTGTCAAGAAATCTTACGTAGAAGTGACTTAATCTACCGGGGACCCGAAAGTTCGACCGGATTGCAAACAAGACAATCCGCAAAAAACGAATCCACATTTAAAGCATGAAATCGAAGCTTCTCGTTGATCATAGGAATAGTAATATTGATATAATAATAATAATAACAGTAATAATAACTATTTCGGTGAATTAAATAACACTCTGCATGCAAAAACAATTATTAAATGCTATAATATTCATCAAATTTAACGCTGCCACTCTTGTTGATTTGACCGTAGCTACAATTTCACGGTCTGGTGCTTTACTAATACCCAAGATTTTCTGAACTTTTCATTTTTTTGCTGGTTTTATCAACAGAATGAAGCAATAAGCTAACCTGAGTACAATAGTTGTTTCAAAAAAGTCAGTGCAGTTTCTAGGCTTGTGTTCCAAGCAGGAATCAAGCAAATAGATGACCATCACAAGTTTTTCTGGATCCTTTGAATATGGGTGAGGAATGCAGCAAACTACAAGCTTCTCCAGAGACAATGTTCTTGGTGAATGGTTTGTTAATCTTGCGGCATACCTTGTAAAAGTCAGGAATGTCAAACAGCAGCGATGCATGTTTTCCATGCACTATTCAAGTGTTTCATTTCAAAACTGTAAATCTTTGTTGGGAAAGTTATTTGAGAACACGCCTGGTATGTTTTTAAACGCTAAACGTATTTTTTCTAAACCGGTTAGTTTTCGTTATGTTGAAATGAAAAGTTTAAAATTGTACAAAATTTACAAAACAAATCAGAGTTTTCATATCGAAAAAATACTTTTTTAATAGAAAAATCGTGACAAAGTTTTTCCTAGCTCAGATACTTTTTCTGAATGAGCGAATTCACGTTTATAAAACGACACGTATAGAATATGCACCGAGTGATTACAGTGAAATATCAATTTATTGGCATAAATCGGTTTAAGAAAAATGTCTGCAGATAATGTTAACAGTCAACCAAAATTTTCAAAACTCCACTTTCTACATGTCACACATTTGCTTGTATACGGTTATAGTTGTCAACCTTCAAAGTTGTAGTTTATGAATTTCCAGCCAAACTACACTGTAGTGAATCAAATGCTTTTCAGATGCAAAACATTTAGTGTCGTGGTGATCTCCTCGCTATGCAAATCAATTGCAACGGAAGGTAAACTTGAAGCAGGAGCGTATTTTTACAGAAGCGAAAAACAAATGAGAGCCCTGTGCAACACTCAATCAACTTCAATTAAATTTGGCCTTTGACCAGGGCCTCCAAACAACGGCCCTTGGCCCAAATCCGCCCCGCGACGCTATTTTGTCAATAACGAAAAAACATATATCTACGGAAAATTTATTGATTTGGTAAAATGCAACATTTCCCGAAACGACGACATTACGTAAGATATCCGGCCCTCGAACTGTTGTGTAGCAGATTATGCAGCACTCTGACAAAAAGTTTTCAGACCACTGCCTTAGACGATCATGCATGAAAAAAGCGTAAGAATGTGATAGCATTTTAACAAAAAGTTTTAAAAGTAAAGAAAAGGAAAAAGAACTTTTACAAAGAAACAATAATCCCTTGTAAAGAAAAATAAGAGTGAAGTTCAAATAATCTTTTCCTGATAAAGTGCATTTAAGATTTTCCAATTCAAAGGACAGAATTATAAAGACGTTGCATGTCACTTCTGACACAAACTCCAAATCGAAGAGTATAAGCTGCAAACATTTCGAACACGTGACTTCTATCATTTGGACACTTTATGATGTTTCTTTGTAAGTAACACTTGTTTGCGAGTAGTGGATTTTTATAATCGTATTCGGTCACACATGAAAGACTTTTTCCATATCCAACATGACAAAAAATGTGTGTTTTCTAATTGTTGGTAGTGCGAAATAAACAGATTGATGCACACAGGGTTTTTTAAAGGTTTGACTTTGGTCAATACCTGGTCAAGAGCTCGATCTGTTTAGGCTGTGAAGATCAAAAACAAAGTGATTGTGCCGAAGCATCTTGCTTTGCAACATGCATTGCTGCGTGAAAGCAAGCTCACGTTATGCTGTGCAGCACCGTTCCATCAATGGCAGAAAACATGTTGCGCGCGTAAATTATGGTGGCAAGAATATAACGCGATGAAGTCTTCCTACGAGGGCAAATGCTAGAAAGTAACAGGGAAAAAATACACTGAGTAAAGAGCCCTAAGAATGGCAGACAAACAAGTTTTACCTTTGGAAACTTAAATCAAATCAGCTATCGTAACATGCAACCATAACTCACATCCAAAGGCAAACCAACCATATGCGACATTTTGTGTGGATTCTTGTTCCGGATGTTTACAGTAAAATACTTTTAAAAAACTCCGTATTTGTCAAGGTTATTGGGAAGGTAAAAAAGGCATATATAATAGGGTGGTCCAAAAATATAGGGAAAAAATGTTTTTTCGAATTTGCTTTCCCTGGTTGAAAAAGTGTGCTCCCTCATTAAAAAGTCTTCCTGCGAAATTTTAAGCTTTTTGAAGCAGTTTTAGAGGTTGCTACCACATTTTGAAGTTTACAACTTTTATTAACTTGTCCAAAATCACTGTGGTTTGGTATAGTACTGTAGGCCCACCAATATAAATCAGGGGTAATAAGCACATTTTGACAATATGGTTATACAGTACTTGAAAAAGAATCAACAACATGCGAATGAAATATCGGTAAGACAGAAAATCTCTATACATGTACACTAAATGTCATACGTACTCAAAGCATAGTAGTTGCATACCACTGCCAATTTTTGAAAAAAATACAGCACATAGGCCTATTAAGTTTCAGTTGTTGTTGGCACAGTTGTGATAGAGCTTCAAGAAAGCACTGCTTTCTTCTTGGAAGTTGGAAACTTTTTCCTGTGTTCTGGCACAAACTGCAACAAACATCGCTTCATGTCCTCATCCTTGGTGTGCAAGTTGTTGTACTCTTGAATGAGAGTAATAAATTTATTACCAGTATCGTTTGTAGCCCTTACATTTAGGACAATTTCCAAAAACTATCAAAGCTCTCTCCTTTGTCCACTGCTCTGGATCTTTTTGCAGAAAGCAGGAGTCAGTTTCGAGAAGTTCAAATTAAACGTTGTGTGTCATTAACCTAATTCAACATCAAAATCGTTTTGGTTGATTTAGTTCCAGTTTGCTTGAAATCTCTTAAAAGAGGTGTATTGGCCCAGACGAAGATCCAAAACAATTGCTAACAACAATTGGCAGAAGTATCTCTCATATACGAGTATGATGTCTAAATGCAAAGTGAAGCAGAGATCAATCAAGCTTCTGCTCAAATAAAGTCCAGCATCCTTTTTATAAGGCAGTATTGTTGCTGATTGTATCAAAGCACATACACTTCACATTTTCCATTACTCTCCATTATTGAATGGCATTATAACTGCTGCAGAATGCTTTCTCCAGTGCTACTTAGAAGCTTAGGCACTTCAAGCATTTGGTCTACACCAAATCCTGATGCAATAATAGGAAGCCTATTAACCACATCATTGCCAAAAATATCACACATCATTTTACCATTCCGAGGAATTGTAAGTGAAACATCAGCCTCAAAAGCATCTTTTCAATCCGTAGCAAATTTCTTTCTAAACTCCATGCTCTTCTTACAGACAATTTGTCTGCTCAGCACTACTGTATTATGACCTACAGATTTAAAGCTTTCAGCAATCATGTAAGTTGCATCTCTCAGGGTTCCCACGTGGTATTGAAAGTATTGAAAAAGTATTGAATTTCAAAATTGGTTTTTAAGACCTTGAAAAAGTATGGAATTTGGTCAAAATGTACATTAGGTATTGAAAAAGTATGGAAATTATAAATAGAATCGAGATCTAAAGTGTCTGAGCAGAATTTTACTGAAGGCAAAGCACTTCATTATTTATGCAGTGTTTTGCAATGAGTAAAATTGAGTTTGATGATTAAGAATTTCAAAAATGAAGAGAAGTAATGTTAATGAACTTCTCAAATTTAGTATTGAAAAGGTATTGAAAAAGTATGGAAAATGATTTTTAAAAACTTGTGGGAACCCTGATCTCTGTCACTGGTCTTATGGTCAAATGTTGTTGCCAAACCAACAGTCATCATATGTGCAGGCTTTTACACAAGAACAGTAACCTACAGTTCTTTTGTAGGTTCTTGGAGGAAGATATTCATCAGTTGTGATCAGAAGAAAAAGATGGTGCACTTGAACTATCACAGTGCTCAGGGATTACAGTAACAAACTGTTGTTTCTTTTCTAACGTTAGATGCATAAGCTGGATTTAATAGATCATTTGGCGGTTCTTTTCCCTTTACAGTATTACTAACTGCTGATCAATGGACCCCATTTTTCCAAGCCTTCTTTTTCTCTGAACTGTCAAAAAGTGACAATCTTTTTCAGTCTTAATAAGAGGCATGGCAGTTTTATGAGCTATGTCAAACGGGTTGTCCAACATCTTACTAAAACCAGCTCCTTTTTAACAGGTTTGTTACTTCTCTTTGCCCTGCTCATTTTAAAAACATATTTTTACACTTTCCAGGTAAAGTTGCACCCGTGTAACATTTTCAGTTTGACCAGAGAAATTTGAATCATGAGCCAATGTGCTAATACTCTAGTTAAGTATAGTTGACTCATTTCCCAATGTAGCAAGCTAGCATCTAGGAGACTGTTGTGGTTTCTCCATATTTCAAGATGGCAGCCTCCGTGATGCAACCAACACATAAGTTGTTATAAGTTGAATTTATAAAAACTTCAATGCCTGGTAGCAACCTCTAAAAATTAATACTTTTTTTGAAACTTTGCATGTAAGCATATATCTGGGGGTGTCACAATAATTCATACAGGGAGCAGATATTTTCAAAAAGAGGTGAGGCAGTGGAAATCAGAGCTGATAAAAATAGCTATCAGAAATTTCTGATCACAATTCATTCAAAAAGTGCTTGTTAATGTCGCAAACGGGATGATGGTAAAAAACGTTTTAGTGTTTTTTAAGTCACAAATGAATGATGGTAAAGAAAAGCTTTATGGTTTTCTTTTATGTCAGTTTAATAGCAGATTTGTTTACAAAATTGGTTTGAGAATCGTGTTATTGTATGAGTGTTAATTTTGAACACTCCGACCTAAAGCTATACGTGAACAAACACAATCATTCGAATTCAAAAACATTTTTACAGCGAAAAGCTTTGAATGGCAAACTTGAAATAACCAGAATTAGAGTATTCAAACGTATGTATCACTTCCCACTCATTTCCATCGACGCTCCGAAGAACCTGAAATCAAACGAATAATGCTCAGCACACAAACTGTGCCTTTTAAAGTTTGCTGCGGTTTAACGGTCCAAGTTCAAGCAATACTGCTTTTACTTTTGTGTACCATTGAATCTCATAAGTTAATTAAGGAATTGGATACTGCAAATTTTTTATTAAAAACATTAGTTTTAACGTACAAATGAATAAGTATGTTAAATTAATTTAAAATTTATCATGACAAATCAAAATATCGAATTAAAAGAAAATTTACTGAATTAGAAGTAACGCCTCACCGAACACAGTTTTTAAAAAATCTAAGCTCTAATCCGTAACCTACAATATCGTTTTAGTCTTAAACGAGTGATTACGTGCATGTACTCAGCGGGTAATATCACAGAATTTTCTCGTGTCAACATAATATTTTTGACGAGTCTTTGATAAGACCTAGTTTTCGAGTTGTTGTTAGGTCAAAAAACACATCACGCCAACCTTTAGTTCAACCAGTTCTGCAACTGGTTTATGTTTCTTTATTCTTGTGTAG
>Ga0210059_1016065_pt1 | contig 10835 bp, 5 predicted proteins | sample Ectturendosymbi2_FD_188042 | JGI IMG/M metagenome (GOLD analysis project Ga0210059, IMG submission 188042) | Ecteinascidia turbinata endosymbiont from Florida, USA - Sample 2 (SPAdes) (version 2) | ecosystem: Host-associated > Tunicates > Ascidians > Unclassified | place: Key West, Florida... | reverse complement strand
CTGAACCTTGCTTGAACAATCTGGAAAGACTTCGTTTCGTAATATGTCTTTACACAAAAGATCTTCTGCTCCATCGACCAAGGCATCATTAGACTATTTTTTGTTTAATATATAGAAAGGTTAACTTTTTCCCTATGACAACCTGGAAAGAGAAAAATGAATAAGGTCATCGATAAAGGTTTTAGAAGCTGCCGCTTTGTTTCAACAATTGTGAAACATCCTGTACACTTGATGAGATCGTCACCTGCACTTTTAAGGATATTTTGAGCCCGGAATAGAAGTTCGAGCGTCGGTGGGTGACGGTCCTATCGTGACGTCATTGCTCTCAACAAGGCACGTAAACCACTGTCATCTCGTCTGGAAAAACTTTTGCAGGAAGACGGAGCTTGTCAGGTGTGCACTGCTTGAAGTCCAACAGCAAATAACCGAAAGGAGCCGATGCTGCGTCTTTAGATGCTTCTTGAACAGCCTTGACCTTTCCCGGGTAAGCTTGTTTTGCCAAATGAACGATTTGCGATGCGTCGCAGGGGTTTTTAAACACCACAATGTAATGACTATTCAAGCTGATCGTGCGGTGTTCTTTTCCGTTGTTGAACAGGTTTTGAACGATGTATACGACACTGAGGTCTCCGTGGTGACTCCCTTTGGTGAACAAATCTGTCACACTCCGGTTAGTTTCGTTCATTAAATCGTCCAGAATCAACAGGGTGCTTTGTGTTTCGTCAAAGTTTTCTCGCTGAGGGAGCCCCTCAATAAAATCCACGTTTGGAACGGAATCAAAACGACGCTGCCACTCGCCGTAACACCAAACGATTCTTTGTGGTGCAGGTGTCATCATTTGTTTCACATGCTAAATAAATTTTGCCACAAACTCGGTTTATCCGCAGCTGGTTGGTCCTGCAGCAACGCACGTGAAGGGGTGATGAAATCGCTCGTCCATCTTTCTTAAACTAAACATACGCCAACGCGGATCAAAGGTTTTATACAAATCGACTTTTTTTCGTTTTTCAAAATAGGTACGATCCGATATGGATCGAGGTGAAGTGAAGAACAAGGTGAGAAGACAGCACTTTATAGATTGTGTACTGTAACGGAGATGGGTGAAATCGCAGCTGGTGTGGGGTAAAAATTTTGTTGCATCATCTTCTGTGTTTGCACTGGTGGTGTATTTGCTTATCGGACTACCTTTTTTCTGTGGCATAATTACCGACCGTAACGAAACTGCAATCAACAACGCAGGATTTAATCGGGAGTCACGCCCAGACTTGTCCTTACAATGAATCGCTGCATATATTGTGACGTAAACGTAAAGTGTTACACCGTCCTCTGTCGTGACAACGCAGGTGACGTGGCCGACAGAGGTCAGTCGGCATCGGTTACGTGCGTGTTTGTTTATAAGATTAAAACTGACACGTTTGGGCATGCCGTTTTGTAACACAGTCTGTTACAAGTTGGGGCACAGGTGATGTATTTTATAAAAAATTGTCACACCTTGTCGCCACAGTTGAAGCGGTGTGGTGACCAAAGAAAAGTTGCAAGCTATCTTTAAAATATGAAATTAATAATGAAAATAACTTTGCAATGGCTGCTACTTTAGTTAAAAGAAGTCGTAACGAAGTGTTATCGCTGACGTTAAAAAACAAACAAATTTTGTTAAAAGGTTTTCCGCAAAAATGATGCGGTTATATTAATTTTGTTACAGAGCAGGGTAAACCTGATTAACGACTAACTGTAAAGTGTTTCGTGCTTTACGTTAAAGCAACCGTAATGAGTAATTTCTTGTTTGGTTTTGTTAAAACACGATAAACGTTGAAAGAGGAATGTTACGCAAAAGAACTGATGAAGTTAGCAGGTTTTCATTGAGTTTTGCTTTGATACTAACATCCACATGGTCGTCGAATGATGTTGAAGTGAAGCGATCTTGGCCGGTTGCCTGAATATTTGTTTGTCGGATTAAAACATGGCATGCCCTGGCGCGCCTTGGCCTTCGACAATCGGTGACATGTGAGACCGTGAAGTGGCCAGCTTAGACAAAACCTCCAATAACAAGCTATCTCTGAAACATGAAATCAGTCAAAAGCATGAAGATATGATCATAACATGAAAATATAAAAATATTACCATAACGCAAAAATAAGAAAATAATCAAAAAAAGGAAAAAACATTGAAAAACACGAAAAATATCAAACACGCGAACACTTCAAAAATATCAAAATTATGAAAATATTGTCATAACACAAAAAATATGAAAAATAGCAAAAATATAAAAAATATAGGTCGGGAGGTAAGGATGGGGGAAAGCCCCAAGACAACGCATGCGCCAGGGGAAACCCCAGCTCCACTGGCTGATCTTGCTGATCTTCAATCATCCGTATAATGGCTACCCTGACCCCTCCTTTTACTACTCCCTGGCTATACTAAAACCCTAAATCACCGGAAATACTCCGTGAAACGCAACAAAACAACAACTTACTGAAAATCAAAAGAACACTAAAATACAAAAATAAGCTAAGTGGGGACCAGGCATTTACATTTTGCTTGAAAGGGAAGGCGATTCACCCTTCTCCCTGCTTGTCAGTTATGTTATTGGTTGCAATACGCTGTGTGATTTGTCAGTCAATATTATGCATACATTTTGAATGTTTTGATATTCTGTATAATAAAAACAAAAGAATATAGAAGTGTGTTATGATTCTTATGGATGATTTTTATTTGCTGAAAAGTTTAAGCAAAAGTGAACATTTATTTTCTGTTTTGAAACATTTATATCCTTCATGGTTTCTTTTTCGTAAAAAACGTGCCTATATCTAATATTCAAATTATTAAAAAGAGCGCACATTCAAACTTTGCCATGAGCGCCATTCAGCACAGATACGTCCCTGGTAACAATACAATAATACTTTTTGCTACGCAATTTAAAAATGGCATTGCTGCTTTCCATTGGAGTTCTGCATTGTCTGGAGGTCTTCGGTTGTTGCGAGCTTTTTGTCAGTGGTGGAAGATTGAAAATCAAGTAAGAAAGTGCAGGCTGTGTGTGAAAGGCTTGATACTGAGGAACATGGCTGGGCGCGAGAAAGATGCAGGCCGTCTGTATGAAAGTAGTTACAGACAGTAGCGTAGCCAAGCCAAATTTTTTCGGGGTCCAAATACTTTGACTTTAAGCGATCAACAGTATTTTGTTCGGGACACTGCCTGTCTATGCTAGAAATTTGGCGGGGCATAGCTTCCTTGGACCCCTGTTTTTGCCTGTGGTTGCAAAAAGAAAGAACAGTAGGCTACTTAGCCTACTTGATGTCCAATCTTCCACTGACAAAAAGCTCGCAAAAACGCAAGACACTGCAAAACTTCTGATGAAAAGCAATATTGTCAGTATTGGATGCTACGTTTGGTTGATGCCAGCTAGATTGCTCACAAACACAGATTGCTTGTTGAAGCTCTATGATGTTAGTTAAATCAGCTAGAACAGTTTCTCGTGAGTTTTCCATGGAAAAACGTGTCTACACTGGGTTTACTTCATATAGTTAGCTGAGGGTGTTGCGACAATACTTTACAAACCTTGTCTTCATGCTGTTTACAATCAGACAAAAGCATAGAGCAGGGGTGACCAATCCGCGGCTCGCAAACCGCATGTGGCTCTTTGCCCGGTCTCGTGCGGCTCTTACGTAATTACCAGAAGTCCCACTAAATAACATGTATAACAATAAATGGCTTCTAAAGTTATATCCTTGTCATGTTGGTGTGTGATATTTACAATAAATGTAGCTGAGCAAAGGTACGTGTTTGAGTGAGGAAGAGGTGGGGTGATGTTCATGTGTGTCCACGTGCATGATGTGGCTCTTTGCAGTAACGCAATAAGAAATGTGGCCCTTGGTCTCTGACTGGTTGGCCACCCGTGGCATAAAGGATTAAAACATTATATTTTGTATTGCTTGGAAAAGGACAACTTAAAAACAGCATGAATAAACCCTGTGTACACTAAATGGATTGTGCTTGTTTGGTCCATGAAATATGCGCACTGGTTACTACACCAAAGGAGTTTACGTACAGCTAATCAGATGGACAACCAGACGATATTTTCGAGGGCGGCAACACGGTCCCGCATGAAAGTGTATGTATCCAAAAAATAAACCTACAAAAAACGCTAGAATTCCCGGAAATTTAACGAAGAGAACTTCTGAACTACACGAAAGCGCTATAAATTCCAAGAAAAAATCGTATTGTTATTTGTTTTTGAGAGGAAAGTAGGAAAGTCTTCAATTTCTGTTGAAGATCTAAGGCAATCGCAGAGCCAAAGTCGGAACCACAAAAGATACATTTTTGAGAGGGCACTATTCATAAGAGGGGCATATTTTCATGCTTTTCAGACAAACGGCCAAATAGGTCACACCTGCGTGGGGCCCCAAAAACTAAGATGGCTTAGGGCTCCGCGCTCCCTAAATCCATCCCTGCCGGTGACCAGGGGGGCGAAGCCCCTCTAGAAAAATTTTTGCCCCTCTAGAAAAATATGGAGATAGTTTAAAACTACTGGACATAATTACAAAAATGTGGGCCCCTCTCGGAAAACTCTTCGCCCCTCCTGGTGCCTCCGTTGGTTACGAGCCTAATGCTTTCACAAAACCTTTTGCTACTGGGACAAGCAACAATCTGCTGACAGTAATATAACCCAGCTCCATCTCACACTGAAATGCATGAAAGATAAATCTTCCACTTCTGTGACTGTTTCTTAGTTTCGAAATGAGTTTTTCAACACTACGACCCTGTCTGACTAAATTTCACGCAGGATCCGAGCAACCCCTGGTGTGTGTTGTCATAAACAACTGGTTACGCAACCGTCAAAAACAACAACACAGTTTATCATGCATTTGGAAAATATTCAATGCAGGCCAGAGGGTTTCTAATTTATCGTTTAAAATATTGCTGGCCGAAAGCTATCTACTGCATACATGGGCGCAATTTGGTGGGGGACACGGGGGCCGTGTCCCCCCACTTTTTTAGATGGGGGATCATAATATGCTATGTCCCCATCACTTTTTTCTCTTAGGGTTTGTATTTGGAGAGATTTCAAAACCAAATATGACGTTTGTCACGTTTTGTGTGAAGAGTTCTTCATGTTAGATGTTACACATAGCAATGTTGATGTTGAAACAGTTTGGTGTGGTATCACTGATTTTAATATTTTTATAATTTTTACTTCAAAACTGATTTTTAGCATTTTACAAGCTTCTAGAGACTGCAAAAGATTGTTAACTGCCTCTCTCTGACGTTTATCCAGTGTGGTTTAGTTAAGAAAGGTCACTATCTTGAAACGCTAAAGCTTAACGGCTGCAAAACGTGAGAGACCACAGTACAGCTGTGATTTGTTTCGTGGGAAAACGTTGGCTGACTGACTTTACTGTAACGTTGGTTGTCACGTATTCAGAAACAGACAGCGTAAAATTTAAAGATGCAAGTGTATAATATTAGAAAGTTGCATTTTCAGGCAAACCTCTGCGAAGTTTTTGCCGAAGACAAACAACAACAATATTGTGGAGACTTAGTTTTAGGATGGGTAGTTTTACAAAAGACTGTCTTCAACCATTAGTAAACAGGAATTCCATCAAAAGTTTAGAGAAGTATTGACCTGGCTATATATTGTCCTATAGCTCAAAACTTAATGGCTTGGCTAGGAATTAAAGATAGCTTATACATTTAGCCTTATTTTTGTATGCCACCGCAAGGGTGACCAGCAAATTAAAAAGATATTTATACCCACAATGCAGCAATGTTTTCATCCAAGTGCGAAACATTTGCTTAATAGGTAGCCTAGGCATGGGTGGCGGAACTATTTGCACAGTTAGGAGGCACAAGTGCACGTCAAAAAACTAGAAAGTTTTTGTGATTTGAATTGGCAACTGTGACACCACAAGCACTGAATTTTGATGTCATCAACTTTTGTCAGCATGTTCAAGCAAGTTTATTCAAAATTTGATGAGCCCTCAACAACCCCTATCTCCACAACACCCTATCTACCATACACTACACTGACTTGTGCACATAAATCTTTAACAATGGACCCAATACGAATTGTGTTACTTAAACTTATTTAAGCAAAGTTCGAAATTTGAAAGCGGGAGGGCCGCGCTCTCCCAGAAAAAAAAGTGGGGAGCTTAAATCCATGTTGTTCCCCTGGTTCCGCCACCTATGAGCCTACGTAAAACCTAGTTTTGCTGAACATTCTTTTTGTGTTATCCCAGGTGAAACGTGGTACTATTTGCCAATTCACGGTTGTTTATTTTTATTTCTGTTTAATCTCAGATACATTTTCGTGTTGTTATGCATGTATAACTCTAGAGTAAAACTTCTGACGTTAATTTCGCCTATTAAGATTTTATGTTAAGCCTGAAAAATTAGATTGTGAAAAGACTGAGCTGAGTGGCATAACTGACAGAAGTCACGAGGCAACAGTCACCACCGTAACCATCTTGGCACACCTGGAGGAGCGAATAATTTTCTGAGGGAGGCACAAAATTTACGTCGAAAACATGTACGAGAACCAGAACCGTCGCCAGAAGGTTTTCAAATAGGGGGCTTCGCAGTTCTGCGGGGGGGCTTTACTTTTGTCTTGGGGGGCTTGACATCACAAAATTAACCAAAACTCCACATATTTATAGTGTTTTTGTCAACAGCGCCAGATCTAAGCTGTGTCGTAATTCGTAAGCGGCACAGGGAAAACAGAGAGGCAATCAGTATTGTAAATCGACAATTAACAATTTGCCCGTATTTTGGCCGATTCGTTACATTTCGGTGTGTGTGTGACGTGGCAATCGCACCAAACATTGTGTCAACAGCAGCAAATAAACTTCGCTGAAGGATCTGTCCTGATAAGATTCACTACCAGTGTCATTATAATTTGAGAAATACCGCGTTAGTTCTTTTTGAAGTTACGGCAAATTATTTATTTTCACATTACCGGCTTCAGATACTGATTTTCAAAATATCGGCCTTTTACCGGCCTCTGCTAAATCAGCAGTAAAATACCGGCTAGGCCGGTTTAATACCGGCCATCCGACAACCCTAGACATGTGCAGTCATGGGCGCAATTTTGTTGTAAAATGTGGGGGGGACAGCTTGATGTAAAACCAATATAATCATCGGACCGATGGGGAAGTGAAGTTTTGTAAATACAAATTCCCAATCTTGTTTTTTGGAGGTGTTTTCAAAGCAACACCAATTACGCTTTGCTTTATCCCTACAAATGGTTTAGAAATTAATAAACCTAATTTTGTTGTTGCACATGGTACTGCAGTTCAGCTTGGTTGCACAACTATCAGACTATGACACAAAGAACCACAGCAATATAGTAGAACACATCAATTGGGTTTTATCAGAGCTGTCAGTTGGAGTGCACAAAACGGTGAATCTCATTGGTCGCACGCGCATATCACTCTTAAGTAGAACACATTGATTTTCATGCATTTTATAAGAAGTGTTGGTTACAGCGCGATTTGATGTCTTGTTTAAGTTGCTTAACGTTAAAAAGACGATAAATTGCAAGGTACGATATGTATTGCAAGGTATTGTAGCTAAACATGTTTCTTGCACATTTCTGCTCTTTAAAAATGCTACAAATTTTTAGCTTCTGGGCATCGTGCACGCCGCCCCAACCCTAGCCAAATCTCTATTGATACCTCTTATAGTAGCAAAAGATGTTTGGCCAAAATTAGCGTAGGCTACTCCAAAAATTATTTACAATTTATTTTTACTGCTGATGGGTGGAGGATGTATCCTTTCAATCTCTGCTTGTCAGCTCCTGCATGCTTTTGGGTACCCTTTCGATTGTCCAAACATTGTTTGTCTGATAGCCTTTCCAAACATCAATCAAACTCCCAAGCAGAATTATCCAAGCCAACTAGAGAAGATTTCAGGATATCGAAATAAAAACGAACCAGACGTCTTTCTGAATACATACCCATATACCAATCTAGCCTACAATGTGATGTCTGCATACCTAATCATCTGTTGACCAGGCCCGTAAGTAAGGGGAGGACTTCGCACCCCTGGAGAAACTTTCTCCTCCCCTGAAAAAATCTCTTGGACATCTTGCTGCATGCATAGCCATTGTTCTCGTCAGTCCCGTCGCCACGGGGGGCTTTGGTGGGCTTAGCCCCTCTAAACAAAGCCCAAGACCCCAAATTGAAACGTGAAACACTATAAATAAGTGGAGTTTTGGTTAATTTTATGATGTCAAGTCCCCCCAGACAAAAGAAAAGCCCCACCCGCAGAACTGCAAAGCCCCTGTTGAAAACCTTCTGGCGACGGTTCTGGTTCTTGTACATGCTTTCGCACTTTTTTTTTTCTGGTTCTTGTACATGCTTTCTAGTTTTTTGACGTGCACTTGTGCCTCCTAACTGTGCAAATAGTTCCGCCACCCATGCCTAGGCTACCTATTAAGCAAATGTTTCGCACTTGCATGAAAACATTGCTGCATTGTGGGTATAAATATCTTTTTAATTTGCTGGTCACCCTTGCGGTGGCATACAAAAATAAGGCTAAATGTATAAGCTATCTTTAAATTCTAGTCAAGCCATTAAGTTTTGAGCTATAGGACAATATACAGCCAGGTCAATACTTCTCTAAACTTTTGATGGAAATCCTGTTTACTAATGGTTGAAGACAGTCTTTTGCAAAACTACCCATCCTAAAACTAAGTCTCCACAATATTGTTGTTGTTTGTCTTCGGCAAAAACTTCGCAGAGGTTTGCCTGAAAATGCAACTTTCTAATATTATACACTTGCATCTTTAAATTGTACGCTGTCTGTTTCTGAATACGTGACAACCAACGTTACAGTAAAGTCAGTCAGCCAACGTTTTCCCACGAAACAAATCACAGCTGTACTGTGGTCTCTCACGTTTTGCAGCCGTTAAGCTTTAGTGTTTCAAGATAGTGACCTTTCTTAACTAAACCACACTGGATAAACGTCAGAGAGAGGCAGTTAACAATCTTTTGCGGTCTCTAGAAGCTTGTAAAATGCTAAAAATCAGTTTTGAAGTAAAAATTATAAAAACATTAAAATCAGTGATACCACACCAAACTGTTTCAACATCAACGTTGCTATGTGTAACATCCAACATGAAGAACTCTTCACACAAAACGTGACAAACGTCATATTTGGTTTTGAAATCTTTCCAAATACAAACCCTAAGAGAAAAAAGTGAGGGGGACATAGCATATTATGATCTCCCGTCTAATAAAGTGGGGGGCACGTCCCCCGTGTCTCCCACCAAATTGCGCCCATGCTGCTAATAATTATCGATACATCGTATCAGGAAATTGCACTGCCAGCAATTCACATTAAAATACATAACACTTCTTGCCAAATCCTTTAGGCCAAACCAGTTTTATCACATGGCGGTTTTAATTTCGCTACATTATTCCGAGCGTGTTAGCAACAAACACTCAATCGTTCCTTCAGCAGGCCCGTAAATAGGGTGGTAGCAGGGGACGAAGGCCCCCTTAGAAAAAATTTTGTCCTCCTGGAAAAATGCGCTGAACAAAGTTAAAAACTATTGGACATAGTTAAAAAAATTGTGCCCCTCTCAGAAAACTATTCGCCCACTAAAAAAATTGTGCCCCTCTCAGAAACTATTTGGTGTCTCAAATTGGTTACGGGCCTGTCCTTCTGTCCCAGGCCCCTGCGTAGCTGTCGGGCCCCGGAACAATGCACCTGCTGGACCCCCCTCTCATAGGCCCTGTGCCAGTAACCCAAACTCTGAGGTGCGGGTTAAACCTTATAGAGATACTCCAATTGTGTCTTTTTCGCAAACATTCACAGTCACACACTGTTGCACTTATTTGCAACGTTGCCAGTCAACAGCAACAAATGAACGTTCATTTTCAACGCTTCAGCGGTTGCTAGCCTATCTATGCAGCACTATGGGGTAAAACCAGGCCCGTAACTAGCTAGAAAAATGTTCGTCCCTGGAAAAATGTGTTGGACACAAGGGCGTACGCAAGGGGGTTGGGGTTAACCCCCCCCCCCCTTGCGCTTGATATTTTACAAAAATGTTATTATAAGGCGAGTGTATAGGGCTTGATTTTTTACAAAAATAAGGGGAGTGTGTGTAGAAAAATATACCTATTGTGTCAACAAACTTCGCTTGTAAACATGAACATGACGTCAAATTGTGACGTCACAAATGCCGCACACCAAATACAAATGACCACCATCTGCCACTGAATGAAACCCCCCCATGAAAATTTTCTGCGTATGCCACTGGTTGGACATACTTTGAAACTATTGGACACAGACCCGTAACCAGGGAGAAGGGGGCAAAGCCTGCAAAACTTTTTGCCCCCCTTGGAAAAATCTGTTGGGGATAGTTGAAAATTATTGGCGATAGTTTGAAAAGTTTGGGGCCCTCTCAGAAAACTCTTCACCACCCCTGGTGTCCCAAGCTGGTTACGGGTCTACTTGGACATAGCTTAAAATGTGGGCCCCTCTCAGAAAACTCTTCGCCCCACCCGGTGTCCCACGCTGGTTACGAGCCTGGGCAAAACCGTCTGATGGATTGGCTTTTTTGACGAATAATCGTGATGTGACATTGATCCTGAGATGGTTATCGACGAGTTGTTCAAAAAGAAACGCAGACTGAATTTTATCTTTTAATTGTGCTCGCAGGTATTTTGTAAAGTCAAAATTTGGCTCTTGGCATCCTCTTATTTGTTCTTATGAATCCACTTACATACTTTTAGTTGATTTTGACTTGTTCAATAGGCATAATCAGTGATATTCTCGAGGACAACATTACACGGCGCTTCGCTTTCTGCTACTCTGAATGTTCACTGAAAACTGTT
>Ga0210059_1016064_pt1 | contig 10835 bp, 6 predicted proteins | sample Ectturendosymbi2_FD_188042 | JGI IMG/M metagenome (GOLD analysis project Ga0210059, IMG submission 188042) | Ecteinascidia turbinata endosymbiont from Florida, USA - Sample 2 (SPAdes) (version 2) | ecosystem: Host-associated > Tunicates > Ascidians > Unclassified | place: Key West, Florida... | reverse complement strand
TTTCCCAAAATGTCTTTATCGAAACAGAAAAGTTGACAAAAATGCAGAGTTTTCCAACACAATTGGTCCGTTTCCTATTTTTTTACGGAGGTGAATGGGATACCTGTATGTTTGGTGTGTTCACAGCAGGTTTCAGTGGTGAAAAAATATAACATTTGACACCACTATGAGACTCATCATGCCGAAAGATACCGTGGCTTGCAAGGGCAACCGAGGAGAGAGAAGATGAAGGAATTGATAGCAGGCTTGAAAAAACAGCAATCTGTTTTTACCAGTAGACCAGATATAAGTGCAGCAGATGTGAAGGCTAGCTACCTTACTGCTAATGACATAGCATTAGCATCAAAGCCATACTGTGAGGGTGAGATCGTGAAGACCTCCATCCTAAAGGCTGCAGAAATCATGTGTTCTGAGAAGCTAAAGTTTTTGCTAATATTGGCCTGACGAGAAACACTGTGGCAGAGAGGGCTTCAGACATTTCTGCGAATTTAGACAGCCAACTGAAGAAAAAAGTCAAGTTGTTTGTTATATTTTCGGTTGCGCTCGATGAAAGCACGGACACTTCGGACGTTGCACAACAAGCCATATTTGTTCGTGACGTTGATGAGACTTTGTCTGTCACTGAGAAGTTTCTGGGATTGGTGCCTAATTAATTTATTTATTTAAATTAATCATAACTTTTGGACCAGAAACTCTAGAAAGTCGATCACAGGCTCAATAGACTCGGACTTGAGCCTAGTTCCCAATGAAAACTTCAGTGAAATACTTTGGCCCAGCGGTTGGGTTCTAGGCCAGGCAACATGAGCCAAAATGGCCCCAAAACTACTTCACTTATGACGTCACTCACAAAAAATCCACAGCCCCCAACCAAAAAATTATTTGAGTGCAGACTAGAAGACTGGCCGATCTGTTTGAGCCCTTGAACAGCTCTCTAGCGCAATCGGCAGAAGAGCTATGGTGTTGGTAAGGCAACCTGAAAACTGCTGGTTATAGGCAGAAATCTAGGTACGAATATATCGTACGCCGGCTCTCAAAGTGTTAAGTTAATTTTATGTAATAATGTAATTAGAGCTCGACAGATGCATTGGCATGCTGATATATATCAGCCAGTGGCGCATCTAGCCTGGGAAAAAGGGGTCTGTCACGGAAGGGCAGCTTTTCATATCACTTTTCAGCATAAAACTACACTTTCTCTTAAGAATAGAAATAGACTGATGAATTTTGACAATGTTGCCAAAGCATTATATCAGCAATATTTCCTCATACAAGCTGCTGCACTAGTTTTCTGCACAGAGTGTTCGGAAACCCAAGTTGCTACTTCGTCTCTGATTAATTAACACAAATTCTCTGTACTGTTCCTTACGATGCGCAGCCCACCGACTGCATCAAGTAGTGCGCAATATTCAGGCCACTCTGCAATTGTCCCAATAAACCGGTCTGTGACGTAGCATTCGCTCCCAGGTTTTGTGCAGTAAGCAGATGAGTACCTACCAGTGTTGTCAACCTTGCGGTTTTACCGCAAATTTTGGCTTATTTTTTTGAAGACTTGCGGGTTGCTTGCTTTTGGGCTTGTTTTAATTAAAATTTGCTTGTTTTTTCGGCTTGATTTTTGCAAATTTCTGTTTTGCGGATTGCTTCTTTTCAAATTTTATGGCACTTTTGCTTTTCAATTTATTGCAAAACGAAATCTGGGCATGATTTTGTGTAAATTTGCTCATTTTGGGCTTGTTTTTTCAGATTTTCCTCCCTGGTTTTGTATGCAATTTGCATGCTGTCTTACATTTTTTTGAATTTTCTTACCAAACCCAAGTTGGGCTTGTTTTTCCGTTAAATTACCCATTATGGGCTTCTTTTGCAAATGCGCTTGCTTGTTTTTGCAAAATAACCTGGCATCACACTGCCTACAAACAAATCCGTGGTTTTTGGCTATCTTAGTGACCTAGGTTTGCACAGAACTCCGTGTTATACGCTTCTTGATCGCACTGAAGTATTGTCTTTCAACTATGGTTTGAGTGATGCAAAATATCGGCTATCGGCAATGAAAAATAACAACGTCGGTATAGGCCCAAAAAAGCCTTATCGATTGAGCTTTACCTAAAATCCAATCAATCAAACTTGATTAGTAGGGCTAGTTTAGAATAGATAGTGGTATTGACCTCATTGTTGAAACACACAAGGAAAGATTTCCAAATTATCATTGTTTTTGGTCACTGCGCATGTATTACATCACAATCGATATTTGTTCTCAAGAACGTGGTGCTGAAAAGATACTTAGCTTGTCGAACATTCAGCAAATGTCAGCCATACAGCACTGAGAGCTGTTTATCCATATGGACATACACTTATAAAATCGAAGCTGACAATCAGCTGCACAACTGTGTCTGTGGAGCGCTGTCTATCAAAGATGGTGGTGTTATAAATATACTTGAGAAATCACTGCTGAGAAGAATGATTGAGTTGCAATTGCTCTGATGATTTTAAATTGTAATGTAAAAGTGACTTACTCAAAATCAGTATAGGACATTTTGTGCAGAAAACAACATCATCAACTGCTCAATTCTACAAAAGCTATTTTCACTATACAACGCTTGACTGATAATTTGTTCAGATAATGTGATCACAATTTCTAAGGCTAGCTGTCACGCCTTTGATTATGAGAAATTCCTTGTAATAACATAGCTGAAATTGAAACGAACCCACATTACTTGGCGTGACGCTGAGGAAGGCCTAAACTTATTTGATGTAGTGGCAACCTAATAGGTGTAAACAGCAGATAAAATTTAGGCCGAAACTGCAAAAAAAAATGATCGCGATTGGGCAGTGGCCACTGTGTCCTCTCGCCATGAAGTGAAATATTACAAAACTCTGGGTGTGTGTGGCAGTGTATGTGCTTCTGACAGCTTTGCTTGCATTGGAGTTGGCACTGCCTGGAGGAAATTCCGAAACATGTGTGTTTGACACAGTATCAATTTAAAGTGTTCAAAAACGTGAATTGTTTCATGTCATTGTGCAGGCACCATTTAGACAAGGCAGGGCTGTTGTTGTTTCGTAATAGTACTATGCTACGTTAGAAGGGAAGTGTAGGCTGTTGCCTGTTCCCAACCACCCGCATTAGAGACCTGCAGTGACAATGTTTGATATTTTATCATCAGCTTTAATTCTGACTAGCCTTCCTGCAGTACAAAGGGGCCTGTCATGACAACCAAACAAACCCTCTGGATGCGCACCTGATATCAGCGGATATGATGAGGTTGCTGATGCATCGTATCGGCAAAATTTCACCAATATGTATCGGCCATATTTACTCATAAAACCCTCCACCTGATGCTATGTTATTGTTCTTCATGGAATGTTCGGAGACCCAAGTTGCTACTTCGTCTCTGATTTCTTAATGCAAAATCTCTGTCTGTTCTGCAAATTCTTTGTTGACACCTTGGCTGCCGGTCTACGAATATATCCTACCTGGAAATTAGGGAAAAAAAGGGTATTTCAGTTGTCTTACCAACTGCATACTTCCTCAGCGGATTGCTCTAGAGAGCTGTTCAAGCCCTTAAAAGACTCGGCAAGTCTTTAAGTCTGCAATGAAAAAAAGTTTTTTTTGGTTTGTGTTTTTGTGAGTGACGTCATAAGTAAGGTAGGTTAGACCTAGGTCCAACCGCTGGATGGAAGTATTTTGCTCAAGTTTTCATTGGAAACTAGGCTAGAATCTGTGTCTTTTGAGACCTTGATCAACTTTCTAGCGTTTCTGGTTCAAAAGTTATGGCCTGAAATAAACAAAATAATTAATTATCTAATTATTTCCTCATGGGGCAAAATAGACACTGCTTGAGTAATGCAAAAATATTGGCATTGGTTATTGGCCACATAAAAATATCGGTATTAGCCCAAAATAATGTATCAGTCGAGCTCTAAATGTAATGCTACACTTTTTCATTTTTAACTTTGCTAAATTTTTGGACAAGACATTTATTGAGTTAATGTGGCTCCTGACGTGGATGTTGCCATTATGAAATGTTGTATCTATTACAAAAGCAAAACTTCTTTGATCTTGGAGGGATGGGACAGCCACTTTAGTGGCTGTGAATCACCTTTTTGTTCATAACTCACAAACCAGCAGAGATACACCAAATAGCTAGTCCCCACAAATGTGATAAACAAATGATCAATCAGCAATTTTTTATAGGAAATAGATTTCACATAAAACACCACGCATACTCAGTTCTAAAATCTTATTGAAAAAAATTTTAGGACTGAGGATGCATAGTGTTATGTGAAATTGTTTTCTTATTTAAAAAATTTGCCACTTGATTCATTCATTTATCATGCTTCTTGAGACTAGCTACTTGTATATAGATATCTGCAAGTTTGGATCGTTGCAAAAAGAAGAAAGCAGAGCCCTGTTGGCTTATTCTTTGAAAGCTTACAGCAAATCTAGACCTTTTAATTGTTGAGATACACCAAAAATTGTAGACATAGTTGGAAAGAGTGCTACAGACTTCATTTTATGTCATTTATGTCTGCAGTACATTTGTCTAACTAGCACCAGTTAGCATTAATTGTTTGAGGAAACCCCTCATCTGAGTTGTTTGTTCTTCTGTTCTTCTGCATGTGAATGTGTCTGCTGTGTAGGATACTTCTTTCTAATTTCTAAAAACCTTAATGGCATGTTGCCAAAATAATAAAATAATAAATAATACCAAAATAGCATGTTGGTAAAGGTGATGTGATAACGAATGTGGAAATTGACCCAGTTTTAGCTTTGTGTATTTGCTTTTGAAAGCATAAACATTGAACAATATTTCTTGAACAATATTTCAATGTTTGTTGCTTTGTTTGAAACTGTGTTGAGTTCGCAGCTGTCAGTATTTTTTTCCAAAGGTTTGGTGCACCAGGTGTGGAATTCACTGGGATTCATCCAGATGTCAACCAAGTCCTGCAACTTCATTTCCTTTGTGGTGAGGTCAGTGCCACCAAAAAATTTGATGATTACTATATGTTAAAGATACTGGCAGGCCTATTCAAGAAAAATGTGATGTTTTGCCTTGTTTATTTCAAGCTGGCACGATGCAATGATATATTGGTGTGATTGTTATAATTCAGTGGTCCTCAACCTTTTTTGTTCAATCGCTCCCCGACAGGAACTTCGCTATGAAATCCACTCATGATTTTAGTGTTGTCCAAAATATTATTGTATTTTGAAAAAAAACGGGCAATCTAGTCAATACAAAAAAACGAACAAACAAAACGAATGCAATTGCGTTACCAGAAAAAATATTGCTCATTTCCAAAAAACAGTTGGCTCCAACTTCTGCAAACCTTGGCCCTGGCTTCTTATCTGTAAGTTTTTTAAAAGTAGGTTGCAAGCTGGTCAACCTAAGCCGTATGGCGTTTCCCTCGGTCTTGTTCATATCAAGATGATATCGGCATTTATTATGCATGTGCAATACTTGGCTGACACCTTGCTCAAGAAAATACGTCGTGGGAAACTCCAGAAAAATATAATAACTTAACTTTTCCCCAAACTTTTGGAAAACGCTTGCTGCACTTGATCCAAAAGTCTGACCATCCGTGTTAATAAAACATGGCACAGGCTTCATCAGGCCCATAGCCAGGTTTTAAGGTTTGGAGGGGCAATATATATTTTTAGGGGGGCAAGATCTTTGTTTTAATTATATGTTTAAAATAAATCTTTCTGGGAACAACAAAATTTGGAGGGCACAAAAAATTTGGGGGCACTGCCCTGGAACTCCCCCCGTGGCTACGGGCCTGGGCTTCATCATTGCTTTGGAAATCGATTAAAATTCCTGAATGTGGAATTGCATCACTTTTGTTAGTTAAAACTGGCAAAAAGGCACTTTACCCAGTCACTTCTAAGCAATCCATCTTGTGGTGTGATCTCCACAACAGGACTTCTTACAAGCCTCAAACTGCAGGTGGTGAAATTGATTTTTTGCAATTCTTAGTTTAGTCAAGATTAGGTTAGTAGGACTTACTCGCTAGTGTAAGTTTTCTCTTTCCTAGCCAACTGTACAGGTATACTCTGTCATTAGTCAGATGCTCACAGTACAGTTATATCGACAAGCACAATAAAACACTCAATCTGACTGAAAAACACGGTAAGCACGTTTTGCAACTTATGGCTAACTGTAATTAATTTCACTAGCCATTAATTGCTATGTAAAGCGTCTTGCAACAGTTATTTTCTACGCATGGTTTCAATAGAATTCACTTAGTTCCATTGTTTTACTAAAGTTACCAACCAAAGTATAAACCAAAGTTATAAAACACTTAACACTTTGACGTCCGGGTTAATTCAAGCGGTTCGCAAAAAACAGCTGGATGGCACGTGGCTTTGCACGCGAATATCTCCGCTTCGGTTAGGGTTATGGACCTGGTCGAAGTGTCAAAAGACGTGGCGAGTCTTGTAGTTTGCACTCGAAAAAAATTTTTTGGGTTGGAAGGTACGGATTTTTTGTGAGTGACGTCATAAGTAGAGGACTTTTTGGCCACCTTGGCCAACTTCACCTGGCCCTGGGCGCCAACCGTTAGATGGTAGTATTTCGCTGAAGTTTTTATTGGAAACTAGGCTACAATCCGAGTCTTTTGATACTTTGGATGACCTGCTGGGGTTTTGGGTTTAAAAGTTATGATGTAAGTTAATAAAATTTTTTTACTAAATATTAATTAGATAATTAATTAATTTGTTTATTTAAGATCATAACCTTTGAACCAGAAACGCTAGAAAGTCGATCAAATGTTCAAAAGACTCGGACTCAAGCCTGGTTTCCAATGAAAACTTCAGCGAAATACTTTGGCCTAGCGGTTGGGCCCTAGGCCAGGCAATATGAGCCAAAATGGCCCCAAAACTACTTCACTTATGGCGTCATTCATAAACAATCCACAACCCCCAACCAAAACATTTTTTTCGAGTGCAAACTAGAAGACTGGCCGATCTGTTTGAGCCCTTGAACAGCTCTCTAGCGCAATCAGCGGAGGAGATACAGTGTTGGTAAGGCAACTGACAACTGCTGGTTTTAGGTCAATTTCAAAGTACGAATATATCGTACGCCGGCTCTCAATGTGTTAATAACTGACTATGACATGTTTGCCTATGAAACAGTGGTTTGGCATTGCTCTGTGAAAGATCATATGAAGTCTTGTTTCGAGGCAATTTTTCAAATGATAACTACAGTTGGAGGTATTTGTGACAGTTCATGGCAAAAAATAATTAGGCGAAACTTAATGGCAACTTTTGATTGATATTCCTGATCGTTGCGATAGTCGTTGCGAGCATTTAGTGGTAGCAGTTTTATGATTCTTGGACCATTTTTAGTATCTTTAAAGAAACTGAAGTTTTCCTCTTTCAAAAATAAAGTTCGGCCGACTAGGTATTTTCGGATAGGTATGTCAGTATTGATCGCTTTCAACCAATATAAGTAAAATAAAACGAACTAATGCATACTACTGTATACGAGAAACATCGAAAATCCTGTGCGTGCGGGTATGTTCAGATGCTTGCAAATGTTATTGCTTGATGTCCCTTTGTTGACGCTGTTCATGCAATGGCTGGGTCAACAAACTAGCAACTACTTATTGCAAAAGTTTCTACACTATTGTGTTTGTTTTAATACCTAGAAATTCGTCATAATGGCAGTGCTTGGCTGCCAACCAGTAACACTCTCTGTGGTTTTGGATAATGTGCAGCAAGGTGTTACACAGGACAATGTTAGTTTGATTTTTACATCACCAGTCCTGTATATTGTGTTTTATAATGTTTGTTAGGAACCATGGAGTCGAAAGTGCATCAAATGATTTGTTTCCAAAGTGAGAAATGTAGTTTTATTGGAATCAATTCAGAATTTCAGTATACTCTAATCTGCAGAAATCCCCACTCCTGGAAACTAAAATCATCCCCCAAATCTTATAAATCACAAAATCGCTCCCTTAACACAATAAATCGCCCCCAGGTGGACGATTTCGCCCCCATTGAAGACCACTGTTATAATTGAAACAGAGTATAACTCACAAGCTTCAAGAAAATATATTAGAGACAATACTGCAAAACCCTGTGATTTGAATACCAATTGCACTTGTGTATAAGTTGATTTTATGTATAAATATATTTGTATTTTAAGACCAAAAATTGCGTCATTTTAAGTATTACCTGTGTATCAGTCGACTGATGATTCCAGTCACAGTCACTGTAGAAAGGGTCAAACAAGTACTTATAAAGTAACCCAAGGGTCACATTATGATGCTGATGCAACAATGGCAGTACCTGAACCTTACTAGAAAGAGCTTTGCATCTTATATCCTGCAAAAGGTATCGTGAGTTACAGGCAAATCATTTATTTCCATCTCTAAGTTTGTTAAAAAGGAACTTGTTCACTCGCTGGCCGAGCACTTTTAAACACCGGTGAATAAACTAAATAACTTAAATGTTAATCATTTGAAAACTCCCATAAAACATCGTAGGCCACACAAAATGCCCTCACGGGCCACATGTGGCCCGTGGGCTGCGTGTTTGAGACCCCTGATTTAAATGAACTTCAAATGTCTTTAAATGTTGTTGCCTATAAAAACCTTGGGGCTTTTGTTGGGGGAGAGACGAGACTTTGATATGAATCCCTGATTTCCTCTTACAAACTCCCAGAAATCAGTTAAATTCAAGTTGATGTAATGTGGTGGTTGTTAAAACTTGTTTGTCTTTGTTAGACTGCTATTGTTCATTAATACCAGACACTATAACTAAATGCATGTATTCAATAAGGATATAATCAGCACTCTGAAATGTAGGCCAATTATGGCACATTTTTAAGTAAGTGAAGAAAAATTAGTTTTTGTGGTGTATTCAATCACTGGATTTGTTAGAATCGAAGTCATGTTGTGGTGCATTTAGAAAAGTTCATATGTTGTGTTCATCTTCTTGCAGCCAGAAATATTCTACACTCAGTGAGATAATCATGTGTTGCTTTTTTTGTAATTTTTTTAATGACTAGACCGAAAAAATGCCATACATTAGAAAGTATTTAGTAAAGATAGCACTGTTGTAATACTGTATTTTTGTTTTCCAAATACACTGAGCTGAAAAATAAACTATCATTTTGCAGGGACGGATTGTAAGCATACTTGATGACAACACAATGCATTTATGGGAGCTATGCTCCACGAAAGATTCAAATGGAGCCCAAGGTCTTGTTGAAGTTGGAGCATCGCAGCTGGCAGGACGCCCTGGGTAAAAATCTGTGGTGTTACATTGTTCCTCTACTGACAGTGCAGTTCTTATTCAAAAAAACTATTGGTTCTGGCTGTTTGGTGCAAAAGCTGACAATGTGTCAACTGTGTATCTCATGCATACTGAAAAAATGCTTTCAAATTGTTTCCAGTGCATGGTTTCAGTGTAAATATGTACCCCTTTCAACTAAAATTATCTTACATTGATTGCTGTGATGACCCTGGATGGTTGTTGTAAAATTGTTTTAAAATCCTATGATGTTTCAAGTCAAATAAGGCCAGCTGAACCTAAATGAGATGTCTTGTTTACATCACGTGATGGAGCACACTTAATAAGCAATATTGACACAGTTTTGATATAATAAATAGAACTTTCAATCTATTATTTAGAAAGTTTTTTGCCAAATACAAATTACTGATCAGACAATAATTTATTTGACTAGGCATATGCAAATGTCGACACATGCCAGCTGTCGTTTTTTATCTCAAAATCAAAGTGGTTCTGTAGAGTACACAAACACTGTACACACATTTACTAACCCTCCAGATGGAAACTGATTAATCCTTTTGAAATGCACTCATTGCACTACTTTGACTTGTGAATCATTTCATGTTACTTCCTCCCAGAACAAAAGTTGTTGCTCCATCTCCATTTGAAAATGTGATTTATGATTGTTTTGTGTAAATAATTATTCTTTATTCTCCTGTGAAGTTCAATCCTTCTAGTTTTGTGAGGCAAATGTTTTTTCACAAAAACCTTGTTTATGACAGTTGAAAAAATTGTATACTCAAGGCAAACATGAGAAATATAATCAATCTGTACAAATCTGCTCTGAGTTGCAAAACACATTAAATTTTATCGCTTGATGTTTTGTTTGGAGTGCATTCAGTTATATAATTTTTTGAATAATACTAAATGGAGATAGTTTGAGAATAAATGAATGGCTTCATCATTAATTTTGTAGTGTTATTGAGGACTACATTGTGCTGTCCAAAGTTTTCTTGTGAAAGATGGTCACTACCTACACTGAGAACCATAAATCTGTTTTCATGTTTTTCAAATATAAGCATGCTTGGGTTAATTGCTCTGGTACTGACTCTGATAATTACTTGCTCTGGTTAAGTGGTTGCCCGAAATGACATCATGTGAAAAGTAAAATTAAGTTTTGTATCGTTTGTTGGTATCCGCAAAATGTGTTTTCTCCTGTGTTCATTGCAGCATCAACCAGATCACTGTCGTTGCGATCCATTCCAGCAACAGTCAGATGTGGCTTGGCACGGAAGGAGGTGCAATTTATTGCCTGAGTTTGCCCGAATTTGAACAAAAAGAAAATGGCAGCATACATCAAGATCAAGTCATGCAAAGGTACAACGACTCACCGGCAAAAGATTGCTCAGCTCACAACATTGGTTACGCATCTTTCATTTTGTAGTATGGTGCAAATTGCGCTTTCGGCGAGTAGAGGCAAATAGAAGAGTTGAGTTGAGTTTATTTGGCGAAAGTTAAGAATTTCAAAGACGAGAAAGAAACCATAGCAATTGCAAAAACGCCAGGGCACCGAAAAAACCGCAAGGTTATCGAGTCGTTGCCCCTTGACTGG
>Ga0210059_1016063_pt1 | contig 10835 bp, 7 predicted proteins | sample Ectturendosymbi2_FD_188042 | JGI IMG/M metagenome (GOLD analysis project Ga0210059, IMG submission 188042) | Ecteinascidia turbinata endosymbiont from Florida, USA - Sample 2 (SPAdes) (version 2) | ecosystem: Host-associated > Tunicates > Ascidians > Unclassified | place: Key West, Florida... | reverse complement strand
ACTGCTCAAAACTCACTTTTTTAATTCTGCCTTTCCTCAAAATTGTCGTTCAGTATGTTCTTAGTGTATTTTAACGTATTTTTTAATTCGCTTTGCATGTCACTTCCGCAACGTCATTGTTCAGCGCCTTAGAGCGACATGTCGGATTTCGGCACTTTATAAATGCATGAATTATTATTATTATTATTATTAGCACTGATCGTCATTTGCTTGTGCTGTGGCCATGTGAAAGCTTTCATAGTGAATGCTGCAGTGGTGCCAAGTCAAGGGCACCACCACCTGTGAACAACTCTTTCCTCGTACTCAAAACCTTAAAGTCCCACATTTGCCCAAAGTCTTTGTTCAGCAATAACTTGGCAGCAGATAGAGTGAAAGCTGTTCAGACCCTCTAAAGATTTGGAAAGTGTTGTAGCTTCGTTTAGAAAAAATTTAGAATATATTTATTTCAATTTTTTGTGGGTGATGTCACAATTGGTGTTGGTTCAAGATTGCTTGGATGATGTCATCAGGCCCTGGACCCTGAAATGAAGAGGCATTTTTTTGTTTCTTAAAAAAAACACCAAGTGAAAATATGCACTTTAGCACCCTTTGGCCTTAGTAGCGTTTAAATGCACTTAGCAAGTTATGGTTTAAAAACAAAATAATTGATGTGGATTAATTTTTATAGATTTTTGTCTTGTGTGCTCAACCTACTGTATCACTTACCTTGATTTGAGATTGTGAATTTCACTTTAAAAAATGAGCTGATTTTGAAAATGGTTTGAAATAAAGGTTTTGATTTTTGAATGAATTCAAGGCTGTGAAGTCTACTTACCAAATGTTTATTAAGCCTTTTTTCAATCACAATATTCGCAAATTTTTTCCAGTCGAACTCAAGCCAATGAAGTCTGCCAGTTCCAATGCACATCTCCTCAGTACATAGACGGCCCTTCTTCTGTGACTTGCGCTTCAAATGGACTGTAAGAAGTTACCATGTCTTGTTTATGATAAAGCATTTTGTTTTTCACAATCTAGATTACAATGTAACATAATAGTTAGATTTTGAAGCTTTACCAAGGTAAATGCAGTTGCCAGACAGTATTTACTGAGGAACAATGACAGTAGTTATGCAGCTTACGTTGCATATTCTTTTGGGAAGCATTGTTCTTGCTGAAATGTTATGTTGTCATGCTGCATTATGGTATGGATGAAATTGTCTTGCTTCATGGTTGTGCTTGTATTTTCAGGTGGCTTCCTGCAGATGTCACCATATGCAAGACTCATTGTCCTGCCTTGTCTGCTGTTTCCAATGGGTATTTCATTGGCTTGAACATTGCAGTTTGTTCATCTGGTGAAGCCAGGAGTGGCGATGTATGCAAATTTGCTTGTGCAAATGGGTATCAGATGATGGGAGATGCTCAACTGACTTGCACTGATTCTGGAGATTGGAGTGGTTCCCCACCAACTTGCAATGCGATGTATGTCAGTTGTTGTTGCGTTTAGTTCAATCGGCACACTGCGCTTAATTAGTTTAGAGCCATTATAAGAAACAAAAAAAAATCATTTTTCATAAATAGGAAAAAAAATTGGATTAAAACGTTATTTCATTTTTATGAAAAATGAGTACTTGTCTTGTCAGTCAGCATCTTACACAAATTTTGTCCATCAAACACTTGTCAAATGGTTGACGTTCACTGCAGAAACACAAAAAGTGTCTCCTGCAGTTGCCTGTAGCTGTTTTTTTTTTGCCTGAGTACAATTATTATTTATGACTAGTGCTTCTTTAGTTATGCTTCACAGAAATTCTTGTGTAATTTTGCATAATTGCAGGTACTTCTGACTTGAATAAATAGTTTGACTAGATTCTCATCTAATGGGTAAAGAGGGCATGTAGGATATGTGAATACCTTGAATGTACAGTTTTAACCTGTTTAACTGGTCTGATTAGCTTTGAGTTTCTTTACCTATTTATGCAGGTGCCCTCTACTCCAGATCAGTGAGAATGTTGTCGTGAAGTGTAATAATCTAGCAGTGGCAGGATCATACAGTGTGGGAACCATATGCGCTTTTTCATGTGGCCCTAAGTATACTCTTCTTCCTAATGTAACAACTGCTACGTGCCAATCAGACAGTATGTGGAATGTTGCAGAAAGCCCTAGTTGTGTTGCATCATGTTCACCAATTGCTCTGTCATCTGATCTACAGGTATGTAATGGACCCAGACTAACAGATAATGTATCAGGTGGACTTTATTGAATTGCACAACCTAAGAACAAATTATGGTAGTCACTACAATGTACTCAAGATCAACGATCTTCCTGGACTGAACAACATACATGTTTTGCATCAAATACAATCTGCAGTGCAAATGGGCATTGACGTATGCAACAGATGCACACAAATGAAGTTGTTTGATGTCGCTATGAAACCACAGAATATATAGTTTTTGAACAGGATCTGTTGAAAAAAAACTTCACAGCCAAGAATCTTGTACGAATTGTTAGCAGAGTATGTAGTGTGCCTACTGAGTAGGCATCATCTGTTCTTATTCAAGTAAAATATAAAAGCTAAGAGTTCAAAGCAGAAGTAAAAAGCAATCAGTTTAATGGAGGACTTGTTTAGTTCATCTTAGCCACAGTTGTTTTCAATTTCAGTTGCCTAATTTAGTTGTGCAAATGAAAAATGTTATGAAAATGCAGCAACACGCTGGTATTTTCTAAGACACTGTTCTTCCACATAAGCACAAATCTTACGAAATATCATAAGCTGGCAACCCTGAATGTTTTGCACTGATTGGAAAATATATGGGAAAAATAGGAAAAAAACAGGTAATTATGAGGCAGTTGGATTTTGTGCTTCTGATTTTTGTATTGCTGCAGAGTAGTGCCATCAGCATTAATGTTTTTCAAAATTAATTTTGTTTGTCACTTTTACTTAACCCTTTAACAGCCGCGATTAGCCGGCCTTTTTTTGACCAAAAATCGCCAGCCGCTAGAACTAGAGAGCTGTTCAAACCCTCTACGGATTCAGCAAGTCTTCTAGTTGAGATCGAAAAAAACGTTTTTTGTTTTGGCGTTTTCTGGAGGTGACGTCACAATGAGGGCATGTTTTCAAATTTTTGGCCACCTTTACCTGGCCCTGGGCCCTAACCCATTGACACATTCTTTGGAATCAAAGTTTTCTTGAAAACTAGGCCAAAATCCACGTCTATCGAGCCCTTGATTGACCTGCTAGCATATCTGTAGCCGAAATTATGGGCTAAAAACCCAGTTTTTGGCAAAATTCAAAAGGTTTCGAAAAAAGGCATATTTTTCCCTTTCAGGTAAAACTTTGGCCAGCTATAACTCAGCAGCAGATTGAGCTAGAGAGCTGTTCAAACCCTGTAATGACTAGTGGTGTCGTGTAGTTTCGAATAAAAAATTTTTTTTTAAATTTGGATGGGGGTTTTGAGCCACTGGGATCATGACAGGGGTATGTTTTTTGGTTAATTTTATAACGTCATCATCCGATCCAACGTGCCAATATTTTGGCTCGCAATATTTTTGGTTTCTAAGCAAGAATACGCGTTTTTAGAGCCCTTGATTGAGTTTCTAGTGTTTCTGGTTCAAAAGTTATGCCAAAAATATTCCAAATATGACAGGAAACTCTCAGGGGATTAGTGGGGATTTCCCCAATTAATATTCTACCATTTTTGCCATAACTTATCAACTAGAAACGCTAGAATGTCCATCAAACCTTCTAAAAGCTTGTACTACAGCTAGAATGCATTTAAATCTCACGTGGTTTCGTGCCAGTGATACGGCTTGATTTTTTAACTCCCACGGGATGTTGACGTCATGGATTGTTTTGACAGACCTGTCAAAATATCCTGTGGTTTTGTAAACATGGCCAGAAAGGCTGAAATCGCACGGTGGAAATTGTTTTTTATCAGTCTAAACTACAAGTCTTTCCCAATTCAAAGCGAATTTGAACAGCTCTCTAGCTCGATCCGCTGACGAGTGTTGTTCATATAGGGAAGGGGTGTGCTCCAACCCAAATTGGAGTTTGTGGGTGCAGAAATTTTCACCAATTTTTGTTTTTTTTTATCCGTAATTATGGCTACAGATATGCTAGAAAGCCATTCAAGGGCTCTAAAGAAGCGGATTTTTGCCTAGTTTCTGAAAAAAAAAAAAACTTGAGCCAAAAGAATGGATCAATTGGTTGGGGGCCAGGTAAAGGTGACCAAAAAAACGCAAAAACACCCCCATTTTGACGTTCCCTCAGCAAACACCAAACCAAAAACAAAAAATTTTTTTTCTCGATGTCAACTAGAAGACTTGCTAAATCCGTAGAGGTTTTGAACAGCTCTCTAGCTCTAACGGCTGGCAATTAATGGCAAAAAAACGGCGAACCAATTTATTAGCTCGCGTGGTCGTTAAAGGGTTAAAGCCCATTGAAAATGTTTTTATGCCCAATTTGACTTACAATAGAAAGAAAAAACCATTGTGATAATATCACTGATCATGGCATGTTGCAAAATTGGATTAAAATGTTTTTCCTTTTTATGAAAAATGCCAAACCAGGCAACCAACAACAGCCACAATTTTTGTAATGTAGTAAATATTTATTTTCCATCAATATGTTTACCTAAAGTAGGCCATTACAACATGGGGGTTAAGGGGAAGAAATCACCTCTAAATTGTGTTAGTTATTTATTGGCAGATTTGTATCCTTTGAGATTGTGTTTGTTGGAGTGACAACACATGTATGGATTGTGTGCAGATGTGTGTTGAGGTGTGCAGTTGCTTTCCTGCCTGTTTCTGGTATCAGCTTTGCACTACAAACCTTTTCTTTTAGGTTTCACCAGAATCCTGTGCCAATAGCCTGAGTGCAATTGGTTCTATGTGCAACTTGACATGCAGTCAAGGTTTTATGAAGTATAAGTCTATATGGACACAGAGTGCATCACTTGTTTGCAATGATATGGCTGTTTGGGATGGTCCTGTGGCTTCTTGTGTTCCAGCATGCCCTGCAATAAGGTCAACAGGTGAGAATTAGCAGAGCAAATGACTTTAGTGTGGTTTATTGACGTTTTCTTTGTTAATAAAGTACCTGATATAAATTGCTAGTGCTTGGTTGTTGCTCATTAGTGTGGTTGGTTGAAGAACATACAAAAGCACTTCAAAGTTTTTAACAAAAATCCATTGTTTGGACGATTGATTATTGTGACAGCAAGAAAGGAGTTCTGATAAAATGCAAGGCATGTTTTATTTACACACAAAGAAAAATGGTTAGTGAAAATTTAGTTCACCAGCTATTATGTTGACCAGCACATTTTGTGTAATAGCACAAAATTTTTTGTAATAATCAATGTGCTTGGAGACACTGCTATAGATCCACGCCTGGCGTAGCAGGTTATTATGTGGTTGAGTGCAAAATATTGAAATATTTGATCTGCAACTTCCACTTGTTGCCAAAATCAAATTCAGTTGTTCTCAGGCAAGAAAAATGAAATTCTATCTTGAGAATGCATTGATGCTCAAATTCTATAAGAGTAACTTTTACTCCCAGGGATTGTGATGCAGTGGACCTGCTGTAAATTTCCACTTCCTGGTTGTGAATTCTTGATCAAACCAGGATGGCATATTGTTTACTGTAGTGGATTTTATAAGCAAGTTTTGATTGTTTGCATAAAATGCGCTTTGCCTTCCAGTTAATGGTTTATTGCTTGTTTGTATAGATGTAGTCTCAAATGGACAGTTCATGCCTTCTATGTGTGAAAGCACGCCTCAACCAGTGGGTTCCACATGCAAGCTAGCTTGTGATGATCCTTACACCCTGCAAGGTGCAGGGTCAGCCACTTGTTCTGCTAATGGAACTTGGACATTTGAAAATGGGAATGCTGCATTGGGATATTGTTTGCTGACTTGTGAAGCATTGCCTCAGACCAGAAATGCAATCATATCACCACAGTCATGTGCAGAAGGTTATGTTGATCCTGGTAAGCTTTCTTTTGTTTTCAGACCATTTTTTCATTGAAATTTTTGCCATTACTGTGACACCTAGTGATTTAGTCAAAAGTACTGCACTGTGCTAACATTCAGCAATTCAAAGTTCTTTTCAAAGTAGTCGAGATGTGTATGGAGATATTTATCAGAATAGATCTGCCTTTCAATATGAGAAATTCGTAAAAATACAGCTTTAGTGGAAACGAACCCGTGTTACCTAGCGTGGCATTTAAGTATGCCTAGACCTTATTTTATCCTATCATAACCAAAAATTTTGGTCTAAAGTGTAAAAGAAAGCAATCACAATTTGAGACGGTCCTTTCACCGTGAAGCAAAATATTACAAAACAGCTCTGCATGTTCCTGGCAGTGTACAAGCTCCTGACAGCTTTGCTTGCATTAGAGCTGGCACTGGCAGAGTACAAGATTTCAAAATATGTGCATTTGATGCAATATCAATTTAGATTGTTCAAAAACATACATTGTTTCATGTCTTTCTGCAAGCACTGCTTAGACAAGGCAATGATGTTATTGTTTTGTAATAGTCTTATACAACATCAGAAAAGAAAGCAGTTGCTTGTTCCAAACCATCCGCATTAGAGAAACCCACAATAGCAGCGTTCGATATTTGATCAGCATTATTGCGGAGTAACTATGGCACAAAGGGGCCTATCATGACAGTGGAACAGACCCCCTGGATGCACCTGTTGTTGCAGTTGAGGTCTGAAGCCATGTTAAGCAAACAATTTCTGATAAAATTATATTGATTGGAAAATAGAAGTAAATTGGATTTAAAATTCTATCGCAGCAATCCCCAGTCCTGTTATGAAGACTATGGTTTGCAGAAATGCAAAAGATTGTGTTTTAAGAAAACAGTGATTGCAAATTCTGAAGAAAAAATTAATTGCTTTTATGTTAATGTTTTTCTGGGTACAAATTAATATTTTGAAATCAAGCAAAGTCATAGAAACAGTGATGAGAAAAAGCACGAGTTGAATATAACTAGTCTGAATCACTGTTTTCTTTGTTTTTGCAGCTCTCATTTGTTTGCTTAAATAAATTATGTTGGAGGTTTGTGTGAGTGCAAATATTTGTTGCATTTCAATTTTTGACAACTGTTCTGCTTTGTTCAGGTGCTGTTTGCACCATTCGATGCCCGCTGAACATGGATCGCATTGGTCCTGGTGTAAGACGATGTCTAGGCTATGTGGATCCAACAACTCGTTTACGTTGGACAGGTGGTGTTGCAAATACCTATTGTGTGGCCAGGTGTCCTGCTGTACCAGTTCAGCCACAAACATTTGTGTACCCATCTGACTGCACTCACTTGTAAGTGCATTTGTGTTTTTGCTTACAACAATGACTCCATCTTTGAAACTTGTATGGTGAATGTACAATTTATTACTTGTGCAGTTAATGTCAGTATTGTATAAACTGTATGTTGTGCAAATGTATTCACCTTAGTGATACCTTGTGGACAAAAAGTGTAGATGAAAATTTTTAGTGGTTCTTGACCAGGATCTTTGTCAGCATATCTTTGTCAGCATTGTTTATCATGTACATTAATGATTTACCTAAATCCTCTGCATTTTATACTGTACTATATGCTGATGATACTTATCTTTGTCATATCTCATAAAAATCTTGACAATCTACAGCATATGGTGAATGTGGAACTAATTAAAGTAGACAACTGGTTGCGCTCAAATAAATTGTCCTTAAATTACTCCAAATCAACATTTATTCTTACAAAATCTTTGAAAAAGAATAGCAATCTATCGGAAACTTGTTCGTTCCAAATAAAAATTAATGACAGCTGCTTTCAACGAACAAAATGTGCAAAATACTTGGGGGTTTTGATAGACAGCTCGTTAGAATGGTCATCTCACGTGCAATACATAAAATCAAAACTAGTTACGGCATCATATTTATTTTATAAAATTCTAAATGTGGTATCGGTTGATGTTTTAAAAATGTTTTATTTTAGTCTTGTTCATTGTCATCTAAAATACTGCATTGTTTCATGGGGCACAGCTACTAATTGTGTTTTGCAACCACTAGAAGTAGTGCACAATAATATTCTACAGACTATTACATATAACAATTATAGATGTCATATTACACCTGTGTATAAATCTCTCAATATTCTGAAACTTCATGGTATTTATGAATTAGAATTAGCTAAACTTATGCATAAATTTCACCATGGAATGTTGCCAACATCATTTAAAGATTTGTTTCAGAAAACGGCTGAAGTTCATTGTCATAATACAAGATATGCAACCGACCAAAACTATTTCATACAACAAGTTTCAACAAACGCTGGCAAAAAAACAATTTCTAATCGAGGAGCTACACATTGGGCAAATGTAGATCAACAACTCACATATAGCTTTTAGTAATCAATACCGATCATTTTCGTTGTTGCAATATGGATGAATGTCTGAAATAACTATACTACATTATACATCTAGTTAAATTTTCAATAAAAATAATATCACTTCATCAGTCTTATCGTTTACGCATATGTTTGGCATCCGTTTCGATTTGATCATATGGTTTAGAACGTAGCACTTGGCATTTAGTAGTATGGCAACTGAAATACTTCCATGATCTTTACCTCAGGTCTGCTTCACTGTTTTACGCAATTGTCTTCGTTTATACTTTTGGCAATCGCTGAGATGCTTTGCTGTGCTGGGGCACTTCGACTCGATAACCACAAGGTTTTTCGGTGTCCCGGCTGCAAGGCTTCACTTGTTTTTTTTTGTTTTATGAATAAGTACGACTCTAGATTGTTAAAATGCCTGTTTCTATCCACGTTGCCGATTGCTTCGTCTCGTGTGTGTTGGGGCGTGCAAAATTGCCTCTCGTGTGTTGAAGTTACGTGAGTGTCTTACTTTGTTTTATATGTGAGCTCGCCGTGTCTTGTGGGCCTTGCGGCTGAAATCAATAAAACTGTCAAACTGTCAGCATAGATGGGATTGGATGAACTCTAATGTTAAGCATTATTGTTCTGAATATAAGTTTTGAACGTGTTTGCTTGTCATGAAATATAAACAAACATTCCCAAAAAAGATTTTGTTTACCATACATTGCAGTTATAGAATGTAGTTACATAGTTTCGAACATAACATGCATTGGTTTTGTTGTTGTTATGTAAGAATTAAACTTGGACTTAAAAGTTGAAAGCATTACAGTACATGGGAATTAAATGAGGGAAAATCATAAAGCATGAGCAAAGAACAGACAAGTCAGTTGTTCAGCAATGATTATCAGGAGCATTAAATTATAGAGGAAGAGTCAACATTCTGAGTATGACAAGTGAACTGCAGAAACTAAGTACCTTTTCACGAAGACAAATATTGCTATTTTTTCCCAGTCATTGCTCATTTTTGTAACATATGCAGATGGCGTGACAACTGGTTTGAGTCATAAGAATTTGCCAAAACAATCTTGGTGGTAGCAAGTTTGTAGTTTCACTGAGAAACATGCAGCTTTTGTATTTAGATCAATGTTGGAAGGCAGCACGTGTTCATTTGAATGTCAGCAGGGTTTGACATTGACAGGAACTAACACTCTTACATGCACCAGCTCAGGAGAGTGGAGTGCTCGTATCCCAATTTGCCAGAGTTATTGCCCAGCAGCTCAGGTTTACTGCTTTTTTCTATGTTTTGAACTTGGAAGTTGTGTGTGTAAATAGACCCAATGTTATTGTTTTAACATTTCTCAGATTGTAAATGGATACCTTGATTGCAACAACAATGATTATTTGTTTCCTGCTTCAGGCTACTTGCGGGCTCCTGGAACAAAATGCACATTTAGCTGTGTACAAGGTCAGTTGGTAACACATAGTTGAATTCCCCTCAACCATCAAAATACACTTCTTAGACTTGCAAAATGCAATTTGGCAAAGTATTGTTTATATTTACATGCACAAAAAGTATGTTCTCTGCATTTTTGTTGAAAAATGTAATACGACAAGCCTGTAGTGAAAAATGCTATCACCATCAAAAGCGATTTGCTGTTGAATCAAAGTTATTCATCAATACATGTGTATTCCTTCAATGAGATTTGATTGAAACAAAAGATTGCTGTGCCTAAGCGCCTTTTCTCGTATTTAACCAGTCAAAATCATGATTCAGTGAATGAATGAACTAGTGCTTTTTCATTTTACTGCTTCAATTATAGCCTTGTGTACCAGTTTTTTTAAGGAAAATGTTAGGGACCTGATTTCTCTGATTCTAGGAACCTGATGACAATTTTCGCTGATTCTAGGTACTCGATTTTCAATTCTAGGGACCCAAATCGGGTCCCTAAAACACCTTTAAACAACCCTGTTATATACTATTATTTATTTTAGCTTGATAAGTCATGTTAACCAACAGTGGCACTACAAGATGCTAGTTTAGAATTCATTTTTTTGAATTAAGGGAGCTGCTCTGTGATGCAACCAGTTGCCTTCTAGAAATTCTGTGTGTACTAGAGTCCAACATGAGTTGCAGGGGTCCTGCATTTGCAGAGCAGGTGGGGGAACTCGCAGAGTTATGTGTGTGGGACGAACATGGGTTGAACTTGGTGTGGGGCAGGCATGGGGACCCACAGAGTTATGCATGTGGGGGCAGGCATGGGATAAGAAATTATTTGAACAGGTAACTGAATGTTGACCAATGCATGCAAAAGTGACATGAGCAAAAAAAATTAATGCTACAGAAAGCTTGTGGTACAAAGGTGCAGAGAAGCTTTGGGGCAGCAATAGCGCAGTGGTCAAGTGTCCGCCTCTCAATTAGAAGGTTGGGTGTTCGATCCACAGCCACTGAGTGAATTGCCATAGTGCTTTTTGGGCAAGAGCGTTCCCCCAACCCCCCCCCCG
>Ga0210059_1016062_pt1 | contig 10836 bp, 7 predicted proteins | sample Ectturendosymbi2_FD_188042 | JGI IMG/M metagenome (GOLD analysis project Ga0210059, IMG submission 188042) | Ecteinascidia turbinata endosymbiont from Florida, USA - Sample 2 (SPAdes) (version 2) | ecosystem: Host-associated > Tunicates > Ascidians > Unclassified | place: Key West, Florida... | reverse complement strand
CTAGTTTCCAGTAAAAACTTCAGCGAAATACTACCACCTAATGGTTGGCACCCAGGGCCAGGCAAAGTGGGCCAAGGTGGCCTAAAAGTCCTCCACTTATGATGTCACTCACAGCCAACCCGCACCCCCCTAGAAAAAATTTTTTTCGAGTGCAATCTACTAGACTGTATGCGTTTTTTTAAACTTTCGCCGAGTCGCTAGAGCGAACAGGAGCGGAGATATTCATGCGCAAAGCCACGTGCGTTTAGGTGTTTTTTTGCCGAAAATCCTCAAAACCAGCCTAGTGCCAAAGTGTTAAAACTGAACAATCACATGGGATGGAGAGATTTTGACATAATTGCTGATGATTGACATCAAGTAAATTCAAGTTGCTGTTGAATACTTAATTCTGTTTAGAAGAAGCCTTGACAAGAAGATTATGTTAATTTTTTGTTTTATGATTACATAAATATAATAAAATGCATCTAAAAAACAGTTGACCTCAAGTTTCTGTTCAAGTTGAAGGAAAGGTTCTGCTGTGGAGGTGGAATGACTTCAAGTTGTTAATAATGTTGTTTGTAGAGATCGGCCGATATGGCTTTTTTGGGGCTGATACCAATACATCAGCCATTAAAACTTAAAAAATCAGGATTTATGAACTAAAATTTTTCAAATTACAGCAATTTCAATATTTTGCTACGATTTTTAATTGATGTGATTAATGATGATACTTTTGTTTCGGCTGACACGTGCTCCATGGTTAATCTTGTCTGCTTGTTTATGAAAACGCACCTGCTAGCATTGCTGCAAGATAAATGGTCTGAATGTGTGAGGAATATAACAGCGTTTTGTCAACACCTACTGAGGCCGATACCTATATTTCGGTCTATCTCTATTGTTAAGTCAAGTATTTCGTAGCTTTCCAGGTTGACTATGTCTGTTTAACACCTTCAGCACCAATATAGGATGTGTTTGTACTTTGAAATCACACGCGAGCCACATATTTTATGTCACTGCAACTCCATAACTCACCCGGCAATTGAGCTAGAGCTGTTCAAACCCTTAAAAGATGTGGCGAGTCTTCCAGTTAGATTTTTTAAAAAATTGGAAAGATTGGATTTTGTTTTTTTGTGGGTGATGTCGTAAGTGGGGAACGTTTAGGCATGTTTGGCGGAGGTCATAAGGCACTGGGCCCCAATCCCAGTCTTTAGAGCCCTTGATTGGCTTTCTAGCTTTTCTGGTTCAAAAGTTAGGGCCTAAAAGAACATTAATTTATTAATGCCCTGATTAGTATTATTTTTTGTTTGTAGGCCACAACTTCTGAACCAGAAATGTTAGTTATGAGGGGCTCTATAGCAGCAGTTCTCAATTCATTCTGAAACCCGCACCCCAGCCGGAGGGAAAAATCATTTTTGCACCCCTTGCACCATTTGATGTATTGTTTTTTATATTATCAGAGAAGTTCACATCCCAAAAAGTCCCTTCTCGCACCCCCTGAGGGTGCGAGCACTCCAATTGAGAACTGCTGTTCTAAAGACTCGGATTTTGGCCTAGTTTCTAATAAAAACTTAGTCAAAATTCCTCTTGCTATTGAGGCCCAGGGTGTGATTATCTCAGCAAAATGTCTAAACCTTTCCCACTTAATGACGTCACCCACAAAAAAACGAAATCCAAAACTTTTCAATTTTTGCTTAATCTGAAGTAGAAGACTTGCTGCATCGTTTAGGGGTCTGAACAACTCTCTAGCTCAATCGCCTGGCGAGTTTCGGTGGTGCAAAAAGATGTTAAAAAAGCGGCTCATGTGGGTTTAAAAAATAATAGAGCTGGCGCCAAAGGTGTTAACCACAACCCATAAGCTATCAGGGTTGAGAAAAAACTGTTGTTTTTTTTCAAAAAAAAACAACCCGCCTAGTTTTTTTTGTTTTTTATTTTTTTCAAAAAAAAACTGTTTTTTTGGGTTTTTTAAGAAGAAACGAGATTTTGTTTTTTTTTAAGGAAAATGGAAATACTTTACAATTCCTAATTGTTTTTATTGCATCATGCAATATCATTATTTTCAGAATTACACAATTAATAACTTGTTATACCTATTATGCCATTCAATTTTGAGGGTAAAGAAATGTACCCCATCTTTGTTTTCGCAAATTTTTGGTCGATTCACTCCAAAGTGGTAAGGCTTGGCAAGAATGCGCACAGCAAACAAAGAAAAAACATTTTCACACAAACTCAGCAGTTTCATGTCAAGTTTATCTGCATGCCCTGCTAGTTCAGCATCTATAGCAGGGATCACCAACCTGGAAGCTGAAAGCTACTTCCTACGTCCTGATTAATGCAAAGAGCTACCAATTTGAAGCACGCTTTTGAAATAAAAATGGTGATCAATTTACCTTTAATTATTTTAGTATTAACATTTAAGATATTCTGCAATGTGAAGACACTGATCATGCTGATATTATTTTAAAAACAGGCCCACGGGCAGTAGCGTAGCCAGCATGAAATTTTTTTTTGAGCCAAATATTATGACTTTCAGCAGGCAACAGTATTTTGTTTTGGACAACACCTCTCAAAACGACAAGAAATGATAGAAATTTGGTGGCCATACCTTTTGGCTACGTCTATGCCCGCAGACAACCTGCTTGGTCCTTGCGGGTGACCTGGTGCCTGTGGGCACCACATTGGTGACCCCTGATTTTTAGAGTTCTTTTTTCAACATATGATATGGTATGGTCCAAAATCAGAAAAAATTGATAGATGCACGTAAGGCAGTGATATTGGTTAAAATTTACTGATTGCGCAGAGCTAAGAATGATAACCATCACAAACTGTTTATTTTTTTTCAAATCCTTCAAATTTCATTGCTGTTCGTTTTGTTTGATTAAAAAAAGTTAAAGCTAACTGTACAAGTGTCCTGCCTATTTTATTTTATACTTCTTAGTAGATTCTTTCAAAGAAAAAATAAAAAGTGGGTTTTATTGTTTTTTTCATTAAGTGGGCTTTTAAAAAAAAAACGGGTGGGTTTTTTTGGTTCGTGTTTTTGCAACAACCCTGTAAGCTATAGATCAGTGGTTCTTAACACTTTGGCACCTGGGTAAATTCAGGGATTTTCGGAAAAGAAAAACGCCTAAATGCACGTGGCTTTAAGCGAGAATATCTCCGCTCCTGTACGGGTTACGGACCTGGTCAAAGCGTCAAAAGACGCGGCAAGTCTTCTAGTCTGCACTCAAAAAAATTTTTGCTTTGGGGGTACGGGTTTTTTATGAGTGACATCATAAGTAGAGGACTTTTAGGCCACCTTGGCCCACTTTGCCTGGCCCTGGGCGCCAACCGCTAGGATGGCAGTATTTCGCTGAAGTTTTTACTGGAAACTAGGCTACAATCCAAGTCTTTTGATACTTTGAATGACCTGCTGGTGTTTCAGGTTATGATCTGAGCTAGTTCAAAAGTTATGATCTGAACTAGTAAAAATATTGGGCTAATTAGTTAATTAGATAATTAATTAATTTATTTTAGATCAAAACTTTTGAACCATATATTAAGTTAAGAAACTTTTAGAAATTTGCTTATAGTAATCGCTGATCTGTTTCACCCCTTATTCAATTTAATGCTCAACATATTCAATGGGCTCTGTGTTGCAGCAAAACATATGCAATTGTCCTCCAGTCAGCAGCCTCCATTGCACGATGTCAAGGCCTATGTTTTTTTAGAAGGGCACAGCCAGGTTACACTGTTTGGCAGACCTCAAGGGGTATTCCCAATCAAGGTTTCCTTTTACTTTGCGTGTCCAGTAGTATCCAAGTAAGGATCTGCTTATGTTTTCCCATTCAAATTAAGGTAATGCTCTCGGTGATGGAAGTAATGTTATGGGGGTGTGCTTTCTTTGCTTTACAAATTTGTTAAATTTTCTTGTGAATGCTGTGTGAAAAAGGTCTTATGTCATAAGTTTTTACCCGCAAGCTGCAGACGATTTTCAGCAAAATTATATTAATTTAACTCGAATTAAATTGCATGCAACATGGTCAATTCAGCATCACTCAGAAACTGATGCAAGCAACTGAGGACAAATCTCAGGGTTTTTGGGTGGAGCCATAATATTTCATGTAGTGGCATAGGGATGCTACAATTTAGCCTCAGGTGCCATTATCCAAAATCAAAGTGGGTTATTTCCTATTAAAATTTGTTTTGAAAATAATGGTGTTTGCTTCGTTTGTGAAAATTTTCAGTTAATAAGAAAAAAAATTTTGCTGTTCGCACATGTGCATTTGTAACCTATATTTAAAGCAAACTTGAGGTTCAGCTCATCGTGTTTATTGTCATAGATGCAAATTATTATCATGTGTTTTTCTTTCAGGCGAGCTTTCCTAGAAAAAGTCTACAAAGACATTTTCCCTGAAGAGGAAAGTGCCAGTGAATCAAATGAAACAGATATAAGCAGTAAGGTGGAACAGAATAGTGCTATTGCCATGGAGGTGGGTTTAATCTGCTTGCAGTAGCTGTCAACCACATACTAGAAAATGTTCATTTGCAGGAGCTGTTGTAGAAACATGGTGCAAAAACAACCATTGTTACTTACATATACGCAACATATGCACCACTGCTACTAATGTAGTTGACCAAAACACAGTGTGTTATGGAGGCGCACCTGGATCAAAAGTGTTTGTTCATACGTCACTCCACCCCCTCCAAAGTTAGTGTCTGTTAGTTATTGGGCACATTGCTTTAGTTTTTACAGAGGGCTCTGATTAAGTGCATGTTTTGGGTTCAGTGGTTGGTTTTGTGTTGCATGCTAACAACAGTGGATTCTTGGTAACCCTTACTGTTATGTTGGCTATAATTTTTTACAAGAAACATGCATTGGAAAATGTTACTTGGATAGCACAAACTGCTACAGAATGGTTTTGATTGACACATGCAGGGTCTAAAATAGTGTATTAGCATCTAATGTAGAAATACAATCTTTTAGCATTAACATCATGCAGGGTTCTCATGCGGTATCGAAAGTATTGAAAAAGTACTGAATTTGGCCAAAATGCACATTAGGTATTGAAAAAGTATGGAAATTCTAAGCAGAAAAAAATCTAAAGTGTCAGCCAAATTTTGCTGAAGGCAAAGCACTTCATCATTTGTGCAATGTGTAAAATTGAGTTTCATGATTAAGGATTTCGAGAAATGAAGAGAAGTAATGGTATTGATCTTTTTTAATTGAGTATTGAAAAAGTATGGAAAATTATTTTTCAAATGAGTGGGAACCTTGATTATGGTATCAGATACTGTCGTTACCTTTTTCACTTGCTAGAAGCTGCAAAACCAGTAATTTTTGTGATTCTTCGTGTCGGCAGAATGAGCAACAAAAGTGAAGGTTCACGTGTGCTAAGCAAATTTAAATGGAAATCTCATTACAGTAACAGCACTGCTCAACGTGTGTTATACGTACCGATGCAAATAGATGGACAGTCAGTGTACAGCAGTGATTCTCAACGCGGTCCTAGTACTTTCAGTGGTTCACAGAGATTCCCATACACATTTGTTAAAACGTTCCTGAAAATTGTAACCGTTGCTGTAAAATAAATTATGAAGGAATGTTTTTTTCAAAGTGGTCCATTGGATTTTTTTTTGAAAAGATGGTCCATAGGCCAAAAAATTTTGAGAACCACTGGTATACAGTCATTCGTAGGTGGTCATATACCCACTATTTTGGAATGCAAATGTACAGCTGGCTCATCAAACTTAACCGCTTCACTTCTGAAACTTTTACTGTTAGGGAGTGACCCACACACAAATTTGTTCATGAAAGTATGTAAAGTTGTGTCTGCAATCTTTCTCTGTTTACTTCGTAAATATCAGTGCAACTGGACCGTGAGTGTTGAAATACGGTATGTTTGAAAATATGTTTGAGCTCTGTCTACTCGACACATTAAGAGTTGTGTATGACGTGCTTCGTGAGTTGTGAATATTATACCCAGTTATACTGTAATACTGGTGTAAGTGATATTTTAAGCATGATATCTTTAAGCTTTAGCAATAGTATTTGGAGCTCTCTGAGTAACTTGCACAATGCCAGTTAAATTTTCGAAATCAACGTCTCAAACAGGTCTGCTGTTTCAAATCCGTGTTCACGACCCTATTCTGATCTTTAACACAAAACTGTGTGTTACAAAGGTTTAAGAGTCATTGGTTCCCGACCCTGTTTCGAATGTGATAGTTTGTTTGAACTGCGCTATCGTAATGTGGTACGTAATTAAGTGCTTCTTAACCGGGTGAATGGTTAACCTCAGGGTGAATGAATTTCTTTCTTAATTTTTTGTATCCTCTGGTAACATGCAGTTATCTTGTTCGTTTTTTTTATCCCAAAACACATCAGCAATCGTGAGTAAAATCGCGGACTTCAAGCGTTCAACTTCAGTAGTCAGAAACTTAACACCATAGAAAAAAACGATCTATGGTGCAATTAACGGTGTCTTTCGTAATGGGGATAGATTCTACCGAGAGATACAATGTTTTATTCAATTGAGGATTGAAATCTTTGCTGTGCTCGGCAAGAGAATCCTATGCTCCTGTGCAAAGGTTATTTGCTAGAATCGGAGTACTAGCGAAAGCTTCATTCTCAATCTCGAGGCAAACCAGACACATGTACACTCATCAGAGTAGCCTTATCAGTTGAAGTACAGGAACAGCCTATTTGTGATATTTCTTTGTTACCAGTTTGATATTGATTCCAACATCTAATATGCGTTAATATCTCAATACCCGTCAAATGTCTACGAAATATGTACAAAAAACACTTTGTTTTGCTGTAAGCATATGTAAATGTGCAGATGAAATAGATCAGGACACGCCAGCTTCGCAGTTTAGGAACCAGGGTTTTCCCAGGAAGTGAAGAATCAAGCCGTGAGCCGTCTGCTCAATGCATGTTTTGCTATTTCAAATATAGCAACCAGTTAATGGCTCGTTCAAAACTACGGAGTCATTTACAAAACAAATCATCGCAATTTTCCAAGCAACAGTATACGGATATTTATGTAAACTGTAAAATTTCCTCCATTCATCGGCCGTAAATGACTGCTCGTAAAAAGCCTCTTGTCCTTCCTCTTCAAATAATGCTTGTGCTGATAAAAGAAAAGAAACATTATGCAAAGCTGAGTCTGTGATCAAACCAACTTTGAAAATCGTAGCCAGTTTGCTGCATGGTGGAAAGCATGCTGTGGATAAAGTAGAACAAATAGTGTGGTCTAACAATCATCATTCGATATACAGGGTGACCCAAAAAACAGAACCCACAAATCTTTGAATGAAATTTTTAATTTTAATTATTCCCCATTTCTTTTTCAGGTTGTTGTAGTAGAACACTTAGTGGATGAAAAATTGCAACAATAGTGTTTCCACCCTGTCTTGGTCAACCAAAGAGAAGGCATTTTGCGTGAAGGCATGTTTCGCTAACAATTCATGCAAGCAAAGTAGTGCAAGCAAGTTTTCAGAGTTTCAGTGTCGTCAGGCTCCATCAAAAAGCAGAGTTTTTGACTGGATTCGGAAGTTTTTAGAGTATGGTACGGTGAAAAATCTTAATTAAAAATGTCTGAGGGAAATTTACTCTGGTCGGACGGTGAGTGCCAGGACGCAAAAAAAAACTGATGCTGTACGTCAGTGTTTTTCAACCGGGGTCATGTAAGTAGCTGCCAGGGGTTGCCGCCGAAACAGACCGAAATTGCCTGGGGCGAAATACGCAACCACAGTTCTATGCGGTTGTAGGAATATAGACACTTGGGTCATTGCATAGGGTTCCATGTGCAACGCAAACATTTCCAGAAGGTTCCACTGCAGCAAAAAGTTGAAAAACACTGATGTACGTGATTCGGTCGGCCGGCCTCCAACGCTTTGGAGACTATTTGGAGCATGTCTTGGAAAGAACATGACTTTTATGCAGACTTCAATGACTGAAACTTTGGGAAATCATTGTGCACAGACTGAAATTTAAAACACTGCAAAGTGCTTGAAGCTTACTGGATTTTTGTAGGATTTAATAAAATTTTTATGGGTTCTGTTTTTTTGGGGTCCCCCTGTACTATGATGGTTGTCACATTGGCCATACATTCGCAATAGGGTGAATGAGAATGGCAGGGGTGAATGAAACTGAAAAAGGTTAAGAAGCACGCGATAAATTGTCGGCTTCATTTGCCAACTGCTGACCGACTCCCCGGTGGATGCTGCTATTGTGGCAGAAAAAAAACAACTTCTCACCTTCCCGTTTTTTGCACCGCCTCGTTTTTCACCCTGATTTCTATTAGGCAAGAATGTTGCATGGATATGGGTCATGGTGAGTTTTTCGCGGTCAGTTGCAGCAATTGTTGGCCTGAATTCTCTATTAATATAGCTCAGTAGATACTTTTCTCTCCCCATTCTTCAATCGCACGGTTACATAACCCACCCGCCATTGTAGGATACGGCAAGGAAGGAGAGCCGTCACGGTCAGAAGAACAATAACCTGGGCATTTTTCCTCGTCAGGCGAAAGGTCAATGTATCGGGCCATAGCTTTGAAATTCGTTTTAAGCCTTTCTGTGCAACCGATTGCGCGTGATAAATCTAACATCTCAAAGAAATTGCGTTGTTTTACAGACGGAGTCTGGCGTGTAGCATGCTATGCTTAGGATAGAAGAAAACGTCACAGGCGATTCCGTGCGGTAAACCAAGTGCGGCTCGAACGCATGTCGCGCGAACCAGGACTACTCACCAAGTTCACATCTTCATTTTGTTGATTGAAAGTCGTGGCTGCTTAGCGCCATCAACCAAGATATTCGTATTTCATGCAGAACCGTGGTTCTAAAGCAGTTGGTCGGACTTCCGCTGGAAAATCAACAACTGCGATTTACGTGAAAGCGAGCTGTGCTTGCGAAGTTGATTGTTTCGCATCCAAGCCTTTCCGTTGTGATTAGTTTCGCATCTGTTAAGTTAGTGCACTGTTAGCCTCACAGTGTTTCGTTTCCACAGTTGGTGGGTCCATCGTTCAGCTTGGGTACGAATAAAAGTTTGTGTTGGTCGTACTTAAAGAACAGAGCAGGAAACTTCGCAACATATTTTATGATGCAGAAAATGCCATATTTATGTGTTTTGCAGCTGCGTCCGTGTTTTTGTTACGCCTGTAAAACTTTCGAAGCAATATTTTGAAGTGAATCCAATATATTACTGAACGTGGACGTAATGCAAGAAATATCTTGTTTGATATAATTCATTCTTTGTTTTTGGTGCGTAACAGTGTATTGCTGAAAGTCGTCGTTAACGCCTTTCAGTTTAAACAACGTGTGATGTTTTTCACCTGCCCCTCGGCTCAACTTCTGTTATGAAAGATTTTTACGTGATTCGGCTCTGCGATTAATTTGGAGCCTTACTCCGCAATGTGTGCATATTTGTTTATTTCATTGTGTATACAAAACTATAAAAGTATCAATATTCAAAAACTGCCCACCGCAGGTTGAAGGAAATGATTAAAAGGTGAAGCAAGTCAATGTTGAAGTGACTTTGATTTCGAAAATTTGGAGATTAAGTCTATCAATTAACATATGCGGCCTGGAGCTAAAGCTACGCACATTGCAGTAACCAAAATTCGACGGAAAGGAATTAGATTATCGGAGAATACTTGGTCTATGCATGGGTCCAAGTACCTGCTGCAAGGGGTTCGGTACGAGTAACAAATCTGTGATTGTAGGACCTACTGTAATGACTCCAATCTCATTGGTAGGGTTTGCATTGAAAGCTGTTTTATTTTTGCGTATGGGTAATGGTAAAGCTTCAGTAAACAGGAACATATATAACCAGTCTGTTATGTGGACACTGGAACCGCTTTACTATTGGAGCCAGAGGCGTTTTAACTGTTAATCGTTAACATTTGGTTGTCTACGTTGTCGAGAATTACAGTTCGAACGAAAGTTGGAAGTACGGCTGACCTTGTTCAACCAAATTATTCACAGGTGTTATTTTTGGAGACTTAGTTTTATCCGAACGCGAATAGCTGTTGAGTATCAAAAGCGATGCTCGTTTTTAAGTTGCTCGTGGTTATTTCTTGGCGTGCAACCTATAATCGTTGATTTGTGTCGCTTGTGCATACGGCTCTTTGCGCGACTTGCAGAATATTGTTGTCCACACAGTCTTCGCACGTCAAGCTCGCAGTGCACGTTTGAGATACGAGAGCTAGTACTGTAGGTCGCAGAGTGTGAAGCACTGCATGTGCGTTGGCGAAGCAACTTGGACTTTTTCTGCCGCAACCAATAGTGCCGTGGTACTGGTCTAAACTATTTCCGTGATGTGTTAACTGTGTAGTTTTGCTATTTCTTGTTTACATACACTACCTTCGTTGCTGGACAGTCACAACATATCACTTGAATTAGTGCTTACAAAAAGGGCTGAAAATAAAAGTTTGTCAATCCTGTTGTTAGATTTCGATAGTGTCAAGCACGGCCGTAATACATAAGCATCCAATCGATTTGATGATATGATATGAAATGTAATCAAACTAGGCAGTTGTTGAGCTAGATGACTGTTGGCGTTGATGCGAATACCTTATGTGTTCGCTTGTAGTTCTGAAAGCGCTGTTCTTCATATCTAAAAGTCTTATAAACTGTGCATGTGTTTCTCAAAACACAGTAGCTACTGGGATTGTGCTTCTGCAGCAGCACTTGGCTTCTATCAAATTCTATCCGTCTCGTACAGTCGCTTACTGTTAGTTTGCATGATAAGCAGGTGCCATTACTACGGCTTGGAGTCCTTTTTAAATTTGCCGATAAAGGATCCCGCTGTAAAATTCCGACAAACGTGTAGTTAAAAGTAGTTGCTTGTTTTTACCACCTGAGGTTTTGATTTGATCGACGTGC
>Ga0210059_1016060_pt1 | contig 10838 bp, 5 predicted proteins | sample Ectturendosymbi2_FD_188042 | JGI IMG/M metagenome (GOLD analysis project Ga0210059, IMG submission 188042) | Ecteinascidia turbinata endosymbiont from Florida, USA - Sample 2 (SPAdes) (version 2) | ecosystem: Host-associated > Tunicates > Ascidians > Unclassified | place: Key West, Florida... | reverse complement strand
ACAAAGGTTTTCAGGTTTAACCAGAAATTTATAAAAGTTTTGAAGTGCAGTGCAAAGTTTAAGTGCCACCCAGTGGGTAAAATTCGGTGGTAGGCCTACTGGGTATGATGCACCAATCCAGTTTCATACAAGTCACCCGCAAGGCAAAAGCCCTTCTCAAATGGCCGCTGCTGCTTCACACAAGTCAGTCGTTGCTAGGTGGGCGTGGCTAGACAGGCTTCATGGAACGTTATCCGCACTGTGATTGGCTGAAAACCTCTTATTCAGCGAATAAGGTTACATTTCGTAAATATGCCAACGGGGCAATGCCACCCACAATTCCAAATTCTCAGGTTAATAAATTATTTGAAGTATAAGCCAAAGAAATACTTCAGTTCAAATAAACGAAAGTGCTTCAAGGAACCTATCCCACTATAGCTTCTAGTCGAATACAAACTTGTATCTACCTTTTGTAATCATCATAATCAATGACCGCAGGTAAAACAACTGGAGTAACGCTTTTCGCAGCTGTTTTTGGCGCACCAGCTTGCTGTATCCCACCTAATGGTTATGTAAGCTTCATTTCAAGACCATCGCAAATTCCTCTGATAACCGTGGATGTTACAAATACAACCTATCCCTGTTTCCAGTGTCAGCGTCGCCTTAAATCAATATCGTAGATTTTGATTGTTGCACAGTTTTAAAACTACATGTGCGAATACGGCGGTGAGATAATTTTATGTCTTGAAGCGCAAACTTTGGCTAAGAAGCAATTCAGTTTCAAAGTCGTCTTCGTTGCGTCATAGTCACTGTTCAGCAACAATATCATTCATTCTTGATATTTATTTGTGATGAAATGTATTGTGACGGTACAATCGCAATTATGTGGAGTCTCAACGTTTTCATCAATGATTTCCCTTTTCCTTACTGTCGAGTAAAAAATCAGTCTTTTCAATATATTAGACTTTACCTGCTGTTCATAAGCTCAGTGTTTCAACTTTCATCTGATGTTAATTGCCACCCGATCCTACTGTAAATTATTTGAAATCATTCAAATGCAACGAGAAGAGTCAGCAGCAAAATCTAACGTACTGCAAGTGCAAGACAGTCCTGTCGCCACGGGGGGGCTTTGGTGGGCTTAGGCCCCCTAGACAAAGCTCCAAGCCCCCCAACATTGAAACGTGAACACTATAAAGTCAATCCCCCCCCGCATAAAGGAAAATCCCCCCGCAGAACTGCAAACGCCCTATTGAAAAATTTCTGGCGACGGTTCTGGTGCAAGATGCTTTTTATTTTGCAAGTGCTGAGGGAATTGACACTGCCATTACTTGCAGATACTGAGACAACTTGCACAGAGGTGGATATTAAAATTAAGGGGCAAGCTCTCAGAAAGGGGCCCAAAAAACATCACCATTGCGAAAGGTAGTTGTGGGATTACGCGGATGAAAGAGTTAAATTTGTTTCACATTTCAATTTATGAACTAAATTCAAGAGCATAAGATACGTACGAAAGGAACAAAAATTTGTGAAATTTTGCAGCTACACAATTGAAATCTGCCTCCAATGGCACATTTTTCCATAAGTTTTGCTTTATTTTGAAAAACATACGACTTGCTTCAGAGCTTGTTTAAATGTGGCTCTAGAGTGGCACATAACCCTTTAACTAAATATTGGTGCAAGGCTCTGGGGGCAGGCCCGTCGCCTGGATTTCACAGTGGGGTGGGGGAATCATTAGGGGGGACCACATTTTTAAATACAATATTGGATGTATGCAGCAACCGGGGGGTCAACATGAAATGGGGGGCTGGGCAACACTAACCCCCCGATGGCGACGGTTTGCAAGGGGGCACGGTATCTCTGAAAAAGAGGGGCCCGAGGCGAATGCCTCGTTATCCTTCCCTAATATCCATCCATGAGCTTGCAATCTGTCTTGTTGGCAGTGACAGATTTACGCATAGGCCATGGCCTAGGGCCCCGCGCAACTCTTCCTATGACGACTCAACATTAAAACTAAAAATTTACGAAACTGCGCAGAGGCATAACTTCACAATTTACCTTGAAACGAGTGGAAATGCAAATGTCTACTCTAGACTCTTATCAGTACAGTTGCAACATGACAATGTTGTGCATCTGGGCGTGAGAGAGATGCAGGCCGTCTGTATGGCAGCGGTTACAAAAAAGAATGAAAAAGGAAAAAAACGGTGCTTAATTATTTTCAATTTTCCACTCACAAAAAGCTCGCAACAACGCAAGACCGCCAGACACTGCAAAACTCCGATGAAAAGCAATATAGTCAGTAGGCTATTGGATTCTACGTTTGGTTGTTTTTACTATACATTTCGCGCAAACAGAGATTGCTTTTTGAAACTCTGTATGTTAGTAAAATAAGCTAGAAGAGTTTCTCGTGAGTTTTACAGGGAAAAACGCGTCTACATTGGGCTTACTTCACATGGTTAGCTGAGGGTGTCGCGACAATACTTTGCTGCTGTGCAAAATTTGTCTTCATGCTGTTGACCATCGGCCTATAGCGTAGAGCAGGGTTTCTCAAACTATGGGTCGTGGCCGCAAATGGGGCCGCGAAATGTAATTTTGGGGTTGCGAAACCAATTGCTTGACAATTCAGATATAACAACTTTTGTAAAATTTACAAGAAAATTTAAAGTAAGCCTGCAGTGAATCTATTTCTACTGCATTTTTATTTTTAAGGGCAATATCGTACTGTATGCTGTCAGTTGTTAACTATGATTCCTGCCTGAGCTATCAAATGTTAATAAAAACCAGGCACAACAAGTTATGCGTTGTTACACCATGATTGTTTTAACGTATTGACCGATACTGACCTTATTGTATTCGAGAGCACACCGAGTAGTTAAAATCTTCATACACAGTTTGAGAAGCACTGTGGACTTTGATCCAGGAGAAGGTGGATCCACAAACCATAGGCTACACAATTGTAAACTTCAGGAGGCCACACACCTGCCATGCCCAGGATGAGCTTGCGGTGTTATTAAAACGATAAACGTTTGCAACTGGAATTTTTGAAACAGAGATTAGCCCATGTCAGTATCGGATAAAAACAAGAAATGAATTCTCAGTCATTTCTGATCTAGCCATTCATAAATTCTTAGATTTTGCACAAGATATTTGTGTGAAGCGGTATTCTCAAAATTCATAAAATCATCAAGTCCAAAGTCAGGTTCTTTTTGGAAAATGTTAAGAATGTCCTTCGTCCCGCGTTGTCTTGTATCAATCTACGAATGATTGATCTGTGTAAAAATTATCAAGTGCATCCATCCCATTAGTTGTGCTTGATAACTTCTAATCAACTGAATTGTTTTTTGTTAATTATTTTTCGCCTTACTGTTTCCATTACGTGGTAGTTCTATAACTGTGTAGTTACATTCGTGGGTTGTGCGCATTTGCAGGATTTCGCCATAAACAAAAATGCATCTTGAGATTTGTAATGAGACGTTTACACGCATCATTAAGATCTAGGCCAGCTTTGTCCAACCCAAATTGCTTACTGAGCCAAAAATTATGTCACTATCTTAACCAGGGCCGCAACTTGAATAACATATTAATGAGGGCCGCACATTTAATGGCTTACTTTGATCTTAACAAACTAAATTTAGCTTAAGGTAATGCACTGGAAGCGTTCGAATCCTAACTGCAATGGTGTCAGACTTGATAATGTGGGACTGAGGACCACCTGTATCAGAAATGTCGAATTCAAGATTATCAAAATAAGGACTGGTTGTCGGTATGTAGGATATTTTTACTGCAGCGAAAACCTAAACTGAGCCGCATGCGGCCCGCGGGTTGAACATAGCTGATCTAGCCTATCCATCAACGGGATCACATAGAAACACCTGTTTTTGCAAAAAAGTTTGAGAAGTCCTGGCACAGAGGATTAAAACACTATATTTTGTATTGCTTGGAAAATGACAACTTCAAAGCCGCATAAATAAGCTCTGTGTCCACTGAATGGATTGTGCTTGTTTCTTTCATTAAATATGTGGCTACTATTACTATAAAAAGAGTTTACGTATAGGTAATCAGATCGACAGTTAGACGATATTTTCGAGAGCGGCAACACGGTCCCGCATGAACATGCATGCATCCAAAAAACAAAACTACAAAAAACGCTAGAAATCACGGAAATTTACCGAAGAGAACTTCTGAACTACGCGAAAAAGCTATAAATTCCAAAAAAATATCGCAATGCCATTTGCCCTTTAGACGAATGTAGGAAAGGCTTAAATTTCTATTGAATATCTAATGTATAACCAAAGTCGACAGAACAAAAGAGATTTTTGAGGTGGGCATTACACACAGGAGGGGCATACTTTCACGCTTTTCAGACAGACGGCCAAACAGGTTACATATGCTTGGGCCCCCAAAACTAAGATGGCCTAGGGCCCCGCGCTCCCTAAATCCGTCCCTGCTTGTTGGCAAAGCACATTTGACTAAAATGAAAATAAATTTGAATTTTTTCCCATTAGGGCTTCAAATTCTGCAGATAAGTTATTGTATTTTCAAGAAGCCCGTGATTTGTACAAATTGAATTACGTGCAGTGCTAAGCTGTCCTTACATGCAGCTGAGCGTTGTCAGTAAGTTCTGTAATACTGGATTTGCTATTGTGTTTACAGTTTAATTCTATCATACATTTCAATTAAGTCAGTCAAATTTAGCAAAGTCTCATCAAACAATTTAAACGAAGTAAGTTTGAAGTAGCTACAAAGGTTTCACGGCATAAGTTTAACACGGAATAAGCCAAACGATCTTACGGATTATCAAAAATCCAAACATTTTTCAAACGCGTTGAAAGCAGGGATGTGGAAGCGTCTATTTCGTCAACCGCTTCCGCTTCCACACCTGTTGCTTCCGCTTCCGTTTCCAACAGGACCTAGACTCTATCAAAGCCTGGACTCTAGCTCATTTATGAACTTGCTGACAAGCATGACTATCAAAACCAGCAGCTTACGATTTACAAGGGCACATTACTAGTTAAAATGATCGCATAAGTTAGTATCTGTCAGCACAGTTCTGTTACTCTGCTCTTACAAAAAACACATCACAACCTAGAAAACTGTCTTCAACACATATCAATACAAACAGCACTTACAACCTGACCTTAGCCTAACAAATATCAAGCTAAATTGCATAGCGTACCGTTTAAGGTTTCTTCAAAGCGCTTTGATTGTCATACATTATTGCGTCACAAAAATGCTTTGAGCAAAATTCTAGAACGCAAAGTTTTGGACTAACTTTTTACATCTTTAAAAAGTTTTTTAGACTGAGTTGGCAAACACATATGTGCAGTAATATCTAAGTTAAGTTCGCATCCCAGTTAAGTTCGCACAAAGTTATGAAAAAATCTGGATTCAACTTTTTCAGCAATTTGTTGGTATTGACAGCAAATCAAACGTGACAATTGGTCATAAAAAATGTTAAACACGAAACATTACGCTGCTAAAGTTCACGATTTGATATAATTTTTCAGCAAGTTCGTTCGCTTTCAAAATGGTTAGTGAAGGTGGAAGGGGCAGTTTTTTCGATGCATGTTATCTATCCAAATAAATATCCACTCAGATCAATTCATTATCACTCCACAAGACTAGCAACCTCTAGAAACTTGTTTTTACCTAGAGTTAACTCTTCCTCAGGACAATGCTCTCTTAAATTTATTGGCCCAAAAGTATGGTCTTCAATACCAGACGATATTAAATTTTCAACCACCTTTACCTTTAAATGGATACTTAAGAAACACCTCCTACATGAAAAAAATTCCCAATTATGAACTTTAGCAACATTTCACCTGTCCAGAACAAAATACTGTGCATTCTAACATTCTGCAACTCTGTTTTATTTTTTGTGCGCATTTACTTTTTCGCATTTTCTGTGTGCATATTCTATGCTTTCCGGCATGAAGTACACTTGTTTTTTTCTGTTTTGCTTTGTTTTGTTTTGTACCTCATTAATTAGTTTTTGTAACATTTTTAACTTTTTTTATTACTATTTTTTAATTTCTTTGTATTGCTAAAAATACTCTAACCACACCAAATTGAAATTCCTTTACTTGAATTCGATCCACTCATTTATGTACATAGGCATGCGCTTTCACCTGTACATTTTCTTCACCATGTTCTGCGTTCATTCGTTTTTTGTTTTTCTTTTCATTATGCTTATTTGATCTCCAACTGTTGTTTCTCAGCACTTGTCAAAAAGTGATAAACGGGGTTGGTTGAGTAGATGACCTCCACGGTCTTTCGCCAATCCTGTATGACACAGCGCCCGTCTTTGTTTACACTGATCAGCTATTGTGCCATTGTATTTTCATTTGCTCTGATTTTCGCTAATGGTTGGTTTACTGCATGCGATGGCTTTTATGGTGCTTCTGCTTGTTGGCTGAGTCATATGAAACAATAAACCATTACCATTGCCTTTACCTTACTATCCAGCTCTGTTAATCTGCGGAAAGACGCACTAACTTTTTTTGTGTGTTTGTCTTCAGACATTAGGGCAAATAACGTTTCCACATAACTTCCCGCTTCGCACAGACTTTCCTACAGCAGCCTCACTCCGCACTGTGCGATGTTTCGTGAACTTGGACTAGTTGGATGATTTGACTCAAAATGACTCAATTAAACGCTTGGCTTTGCCTAACATTGTTTGTGAAGTGAATAGCATAATGTAAGTGAATACTATATGCCTTGCTGAAAAGAATGGTAAGCTTCAGCCAAAGCATCAATCAGCATCTGTTTGCTAAGGCAGTAAAAAATACAACTGCTAAGTTCGCACCTTCCACATAAGTTCGCACAAACAGCTCAGATTGAAGTTGCGAACATAACCGGGAGATTGCTGTACTTTCACACTGTTACCATTGTAGTAGACAGCAGCCAGGTTTGAAAAGTCAGTCTCCGATAAAACCTGTAAGCTGCACGATGACTTGGTTTTCTATGAAGAACGCCATTGATGCAAGTTATGCTTTGTCTCGTTCTCTCGCGCTACTGATATCGCACGTTCATTCAGACTTATAGCGCAACTTCACCGCTTTAATCCACATTGGGAAATGGACAAAACTTTTTCGCCAAGTTAATCTTTAAGTCAAATAACCTATCTGGAAGCGGAAGCGGTAGAATATTTGCGCTTCCGCTTCGGCTTCCACAGAAAAAGGACCGCATCCAGCTTCCGCTTCCACATCCCTGGTTGAAAGACTAGCGTTTACGGTTATCAATTACATACGTGAATTAATCGCTCAAAAATTAGATGACAACGGGACCACTTCTTCTGTGCGCGAAAGTTTTGTAGAAGACCTACTTCGGAAGTCAGTGTCTTCGAGCAAAGTCGCTGCTCGGCTTCCACTGGACATGCTGTGTTGGTGTACATCAGAAGCGTGTGTAATGGTACACGTATCATCACATGCGGAAATCCCCAGATAATGAAGCGATGCCGTATGCGAAGGAAATCACCTGATAAAGAGAAACGAACCACAAAGACAACGACAAGATACCTCAAAACTATAACCCCGGGAGACCTAAGCAGCAAAGGTGAGCATGGACAGGATCAGGATTGGACATCTTGCAGGATACCTGCGATTTTTTCGGATCAGGATTGGATTTGGATATTCATTTTTGAAAAAAAATTGGAACAGGACAGGATCAGGATATTGGTTTGATTTCTATAACGAAATTTTCCTCAGAGTGATTCAAAATGTCACAAATAATCGTGGCGGTGTTTTTGCTTTGTTTTTTATTTTGTCAGTATGTACTGCACTCATCACAATCAATGGTAATTCGTGTTACTTCATCGTTAATTTGTTCCGGCCAAGTGGAAGTAGTGAGCTGCTGGTATGCTGCTTTGTTTGTTGTGCTGAATGGCATATGTGTGTGTTGTGTAGGCTAATATAGTTTGTTTCATGGGTGGCCAACTTGTCCTCCACGGGCATCAACTGGAAAATTTCTTGATTAGTCACGATCGACCGGTCGGTAATAAAGTCACAAATACAATATCACATGCCAAGTTGAGTATCACATGTGCAAATACAGTGCACCATCGCCTTTGATGCACAGATAGAAGGCAAACTATCTGTTGCCCCTAAATCATGATTGCCACGCAGCAGTCTGCCGAACTAGCCTGTGGTCAGCCACTGCATTAGGCACCAAACAATATACTTGACCAACCAATTGATGGATGATTTTTATGTAGGCTACTTTCTGGAAAATTGTTTGAAAAATGTTCTTTTTAGGTAGCTTGTCAATCTAATGCAAAATCAGACGCGATCGACCAAGTGACACTCGGTGATCAATCGATCGATTTCTGCATTTAGGCTAAACCTACATGTTTTGGTTAGAATTTTGAAATTCTACCTAAAGTTTTATACAGTCAACATTTGATAAAAGACAGTTTGAGTCTGCAGTTTTTGTAACCTACATGCTTTTATTATATTTCATACTGTGATCTCCTCTCAGAGTTACAAAATCTATTTTCTTTATTTTACCAATTGATTGAATGCTGGAGCTCTTTTGCAATTAGCTGAACCAGATTGTTTGAATTGGTGGTCACATGACAACTACAAGAACTATATCCTTGCATTAGCGGATCGTCTTTGCCATACAACCTAAAACCCTAACCCAAATGGCAAACCTGTGTCTGTGTTTCAAAACTTATTAAAAAAGTACTGTAGCTTACATCAAAAGTTTACCCATAAAAAGAGTCGTCTCTATTAGCCGAGCTGAAACAACAATACTGAGAGCCCGAACGACGACCACTTGCACAGCAAGTATTCCCACTCAACCAGGTTCATCGTATCTATTGCTAGTGCCACGAACTGTACTATCAACAGACAAAGCCGGATAGACTACACTACAGTTCAAATGGAAAAATAGCCTCAGCAGAGCTATGCCACTGGCAGCAAAATACGCACTATTTTTTTGTTTTTCTCCAATCGAAAGTGCACAACATGTGATGTTATTTTTATGGATTAGGTCACAAAATGACCGGGTGTTTGTGTTTGGAAGTGGGTGTAGGTTTGCTGGCAGTGACACGGTTAGAATAAAACGCGGAGTTTGCAACATTAGCAGCACTGTCGTGGTAGTCAGGTAGACGTGTCTTACCGTGTAAATGGTTTTCGCGTTGACTCTGGCCACGATCGGGCACCTTTCGTTTTAGAAGCAGCCTAGTGGTTGCACTTTTCATGGTACCATTTTTATTTATTTTTTCAAAAGCTTCCAAACTTTTGTGGCCAGATTTGCAGTTTAGGTTTAAGTGTTAGGTTTAGGGCTTAGGTTTTGGCTTTAGGTTTAAAGGGTTAGGTTTACTACGTTTTTACCAAGCGTAGTGCAGTCTACTGCACACTTGTACTGGATTAGTTTCATATTACAGGCGACGGATGAATAAGTTTTCAAAAATGAAGGTCCATTGCAGACCTATAACCAGTGCCTGTTTGTTTGGTATTTAGCCAGTGTCGCATTAGGATACGGATGGATATCGGATACGGAATTTCAGAAATTTTCGGATAAGGATTGGATATGGATATGCAAAAATGTTTTCGGATATGGATCAGGAGTTGAAAAATCAATATCCGCTCACCTCTGCTGAGCAGTAGTAGAGTGATCATGGCATGTGATCTCTATTACTGCTTGTGACATCGTTGCAACGTCACCAGACCTTCTCGACCACAAAACGTGCAAATGCAGAATGACGACCGCTATGACGTCTTCCTCAAGTGCAATATTAGGCATTGACAGGTTGACTAGCTCTTTTGCAAGAAAGGTTTATGAGCAAATGGTGGCATTGATCCAAAGTAGAAGCTTGGAACTTTGCTATCAAACTTTTAAAACTTGTCAGTTCAATGAAAGCAGACTTTTGATTTTTCAGGAGAAAAAGCCACAAACATGCACGTTTCATGGGTGATGGATGATGCTTTGAAAACAAGGAGCATTAAAAATATTTAAATGTTGAAACCCGGTTGTTGTTTTCCCTAGCCCTAATAAAATTTCTGGCTACTCGCCTGGCTGCACTACTAGTATTTACCAAAAGATCTTGTGGTTTGTTTTTGATTTGATCTATGTGGTGATTGTTAGTAGCAGTATATATCGGAACTGACCAAATTTCAATTGATTACCACAATTTTTTAGCACAACTGTCTATTTAAGCTCTCAGAATTAATGTGTTTTCATATAAAATGCAGTGCTAAGTTCTAAATATAGCACCATTGTATATCACGACGGGCGTAGCCTACGCCGCGTAGGCTATGGTCACCAAAATATATCGATTCCATAATGTGCTCTAATTTGGCCAAATTTACAAAAAGGTCGTACTACGGTTGAGTGAACATGGTGACGTCATGAAAAAGCAAACAGTAAGTTTTTTAGCAAACTCGGTCCCTGACGTCGGCAATATCGTAAAACTGTGATGAAACAATGTTCATTGATTCGTATTCGAATATGATCACGCCAACTGGGATTTTATAGAAGCGGAGCGATGTGTCCGCAGGTTGGATATGAGGCCGATACGGGCGTGGAAATCTCCCCCACAGATCTGACACCCGTGGGTGAGAGGCGTGTTGACTGCATTGTCAGCTCGAGCCTTTCGTGTCTGGCGTTTTTCTTTGGCAGTGTTGGAACGTTGAAACATCCTGTGGAGGGCACCACTGTGGATCATACTTCCTCAGGCTAGCCTGTCAGATGCTGCGTTTTCCCAGGTTGTGACGTCGATGTTGAAATCTTTGAGGGAATCTTTGTAGCGCTTGTGCTGTCCTCAGATCTTTCTTCCACTACGACTGAGTTCACCATACAACAGCTGCTTGGGGATACGGGAGTCTGACATTCGAAGGACGTGACCCGCCCATCGTGTC
>Ga0210059_1016058_pt1 | contig 10839 bp, 9 predicted proteins | sample Ectturendosymbi2_FD_188042 | JGI IMG/M metagenome (GOLD analysis project Ga0210059, IMG submission 188042) | Ecteinascidia turbinata endosymbiont from Florida, USA - Sample 2 (SPAdes) (version 2) | ecosystem: Host-associated > Tunicates > Ascidians > Unclassified | place: Key West, Florida... | reverse complement strand
CCCCCATGACACAAAACTTTTTTTATTCCTCCCCTATTACACGAGTCTGCAGGAATATTTGATTTTCCAATATATTCTTTCTCACCTGCTTTTTACCTGTCACGGTGTAGCTTGGAGTTCGTAGGCTAGTATTAACTACAAACGTAACAATAGTCTTCATTGACGACAATAACGTGATCAATAAAAGTGGGAAAAAACTATTTCTGGTCAAATAATGGCACCTAAGTTTGTCAACGAAAGCTTGTGATAGTGCACTAAATAAATCACAAATATAAAGTGATATAACTATTGAATGAGTCAATGTCAATAAAAAGATGCACAACACTTACTGTACACTGAATAGGTAACTTAACTGCAAAGTGGAAATTCCTCCCCTGAACTCATGAAATTCCTCCCTGGGGGGGAATTCCTCCCCGGTTGGGAACCACTGGCTTAGACTATTGTGGTTAATTCTGCTACAACTGGCCCTTTGAGGGCAACCATAATGCTGATATGGCCCTCAGTGAAAACGAGCTTGACACCCCTGCTTCACGATGCAAAAGAGCAACCTGACGTCTTGAAATTGCCAAGGTGTGCTGTTGACCTATATCTGAATATAATCGAAAGAGAGTACTACTGTAGGGTTATTAGCGGACACAGTGGTGAGTGCTTTAATTCGCCTTGCATTGGCTAGGCAATTTGAAGTCGACAGGTTGCTTAGTTGGGAGACCGACCCTAGCTCCTGGAACAACGAGGTTGACACCTCAATTATGTAGGGGTCTCTGTAGAATTGTAATCGACAGACGACACCTCACAGTAGATTCCACAACATACCACCAAGATTCCTAAAATGGTGAGTGAGTCGCAAAGATCCTAAGACTTCCCTTATTTCTCTCGCAAGTGTGGCCAAACGTTTTTTCCCTCTTTTGTGTGCGTTGCGTATATACCAGGCCCGCAGCCACGGAAGCATTTCGAGGGCATTGTCCCCTGCCAAATTTTTGTTGTTATACCTCAAATTTTGTTGTGCCCAAAAACGTTTGTTTCAAACATATAACAAAAACAATATTTCTCCCCGAAACATGCATTTTGCCTCCCCAAACCTTAAAACCTGGCATATAGCTTTTTTCTCTGGTTAGCCTATCATAGTTGGCATACATTCCATTGACTTTTTAGGCATGGCCTAGTTTGATGGCTTACGTCGACTTTGGAATTCTTTGATTTACAAATCGAACTTTGGTACAAGAAAAATAGAAGTTTGGTAAACAATGTACGGAGTTGCTGTAGATTCTTATTGCGAACAAAACAGCCACAATAAGTTTTTTTCGATTATTGTGGCTGTTTTATTCGCAATAAGAAAAATGGAAGTGTTTTAACCAGCCTTATGATAAAAACTGCGGCCTAAGCAAAAGTTGTCAGAAACACATCGACTGCTATAATCATTCGTAAAAGTAAAATCAAAATCTAACTAATGCTGAAATATTTTAGTTTGGTGGGCAGGGCCGGCCTTAACCCAATGCAACCGATGCAGCTGCATTGGACCCCGCACCTCTGGAGGCCCCGCGCCTCTGGGGTCACGCGCCATAGTGTTTAGGTAGATTGTTATTTTTTTCCAGATACCACTTGCGCTCGAGAATTCAGTAGAAACGGTTTATAAATGTCATTTTTAACAAACAACGCTCTCGTAAGAATTAGCGATAAATTTCCTCTATTACACAGGTCTACAATTTTAAATGAATGTCATTGGGATTGGGGTTTGAGAGCGTTTTCGGGATAATTTTGGGGTGCTGATTTCAAAACTGTTGTCAGATTCTCCCTATGTGGTCAAGTTTTTGAGCTAGTTAATATTTTAAATTTATGTAGTTGTAGCATTTTAAGCATACTGTTGCATAAGAGGGTTGGACATTTCGTGATTTGTTAAACTGGCTAACATGTTATTTAAGCACTAGTAACTTCTTGTAACAACCGTGATTTGTAAACTAGCTTATGAAGAGCAGTGTGCAGCATAGAAAACATACAAAGGTTAAACAAACACAAAACGTCAGTTAGTGTGTACTGTACACTTGCAACAATGACTTACAAGACACAGATGAGAAACTGCACAGATATTATGGCCGTGCAATGCAAAGATTGTGGTGAAAAAACAACGTTAAAATGCAAAGAATAGCCCAAACATGATAGCATACTCTTTTTTCATGACAGAAAAGATTGCACGGTTGCTAATCCAGAAGTTGTCTTCTGTGTTTTTTGAGAGTGACTATTGCCAGCAACCTCTTTCTAAGCACTAGCAATAATCTGCCAACGTGTTGGTATTCCAGCATGGCTAGTATCTTTTCTATTGTTTTTATATCTTGGTGGAAGGACTCTCCTTGCTCTTCAATCATTGCTTCTACGTTTTCAGGAATATAGTTCACATGACTATGAAAAAAACGAACCTTCACACTCATATTGCATCCTAATTTTTCGTAAGAATTTATCAGCTGTTTTGAAAGGTCGCGATAGTTAGTAGCTTTAAAATATCCAAGGAAGTTTTCGACAACTGCTGTAAGTGACCACCAAGCATTTTTACGAGGGTTGTCAAGGTAAGTGGAAAATAGTTGTCCTGCATTTAAACGTCATACCTGAGAACCATAAAAAATTCCAGCCCTCAACTTTTCAGTGCTCAGCGCAGGGAACTTTTCACACAAATATGCAAAGCGGTCACTTTTACCTATTCAAAGCTTTTGCAAACTGTTTTCATAGTTTGATATGGAAAGGAAGAAGTAATACTTCGTTTGGATAAATCAAAGGAAAGTGTATAATATTTCTTTTACCAATCTCAAGTCTTTCTCTCTTTGACCAACTTTCTCTAGACCAATGCTCTTGGCAAGCCCTGCTGTCCCACAGACACACGAAACACGGAAAGTTTGTGTATCCACTTTGTTGCCCAACCAATATGCACAAGTTCTTCTAATTTACTGCAAATCATCCAGTCATGCTCATGAACTATGGTACCAGGCACAGACTATTCTGACATAGGATTTTATTGTAGTTACCGCTTATAACAGGCTACCACTAACTCACTCCCTGTGGACCTACGCAGTTCAACAATAGCTAATAAAGCATTTCAGCATTGAAAAGCACAACTAGTAATTACAAAGTCTGTTTTCAAGTTAAAAATGGTGGGAGATAACTTTTGAAACTTTTGGTGAGGTTTTTCAATATTTTACGAAAAACTGCAAAACGTATGCCCTCTAGCAGATAATCCTGACCAGATAGAAAAAAACGGATTAGATGTTTAGACTCAGCGCCCCCCAAAACCCCCAAACCCGTTACAAACTTCAAGTCCCCAAAATCCTATATACCGGTGTTATCAAACATTAACAAAAGTTCTCAATTCTCGTGCTAAGGCTTTATATGTGCGCCCTACCACGGCTGACTGAACACGATGACGTCATAAAACCACTGCTCAGAGGGGCCCCGCACCTAGGTCTCGCATTATGCCCCGCACCTGCTAGGGCCGGCCCTGTTGGTGGGTGATAAAATAGAGCATTGCATTTGCAATTGACATAGTTTTCTTCATGCACCATCGATTGACAAAATTCATGAAAACTCTACCTATTTAAGAATCGAGACAAGTATTCCAAATTCCTCAGGTAAAAGTGAAGTGATTTGCGACCCACTCAGAATTCAAACATACGTAAAAACGTTCAGTGCCTTTTCTCTACTGTAGATTGTGGTTTCTCAACCGGAGACCACCAAACCACCATTGAGGAGCCATGAGCAGAAGCATACTTCGACTTACGTAAAAACATCAAATCATAAATATATAACGTAAATATGTTAAAACGAAATCTACGTTTTTTGCTGAAGGGAAACAGGCCGCGAAAATCGAAGGTGTCGGTAAATTGACCATCACAGACCATGAAAAGTTGAGAAACGTTGCTTCAGATCTGGGTTGCCCAAATTGTGCTCCTGAACCAGTGGTGGAGGAACCTTTTTCCAAGCGGGGGGGCACAAGCAGGGTTGCCAGATAAAAATTTCAATAAAAAAGCCAAACAATGCAAAAAAGAGGCCAGAAAAAGGCCAAACCGACTGTTTAAAGGCCAGTAAAAGCCAAACTTTATTTGCGTTATTGTCATGCCTTTGTCACAAAAAACATCAAAATTACAAGAAAATCAATTTTTTTCTTCGAAATTACGGTAAGATTTAATCTTGCTTGGCATTGTACTAGAACACTGATCTTCCCTGACTTTTCATGGTTGGTGAAATTGCACACTTTGGGCAAAATGGTGCCACAGTTTGCATAGTGATCCGTCGGCAGCTTTCTGCACGAAAGTCTCTCCTATTCACTCCTGCACTTACGATCAGAATCGTAAGAACCCTTCCACTTTAACGTAATTATCGCATTTCTATCGCGAAGTCGTAGACCTGTCTGCAAGCGCCGAGACTGTTTAGTGTTTACAACACAATAGGCACTGCACAGTGCAGTGAGTCCGCACATTTCCAGTGATTAGGCAAAAACTTATTTTTGAATTTAACATGCATCAATTATTACTAATATCGGAATGCGTGCGTCTGATATAGCATTTATCACAAAAACTTTGCAGATGCGTTGCCGAAAAAAGTGGAATAGCAATATTTTCCTTCATAAGAACCTATTCCAGCATAAAAAAGGCCAAAAGAGAGCCAAAAGGCCAAACGCATTTTTAAGGCCGACTTAAGATGAGGCCAATAAAGGCCAAAAAGACCAACTAAAATTTGTTCGGCCAACCAACTTGAAACGAGGCCGACTTCCACAAAGTTGGCCGAAAAAAGGCCAATCTGGCAACCCTGGGCACAAGTGCACTTTATAAAAACTATGGAGAATTTTTTTCATTAAGCGATTTTACTTTAACAAGAGATCAACACTAATTGTGTTGTCTAAACTTATTTAAGCAAAATTCTAAATGCAAAAGTGGGGGGCAGGCCTCCCCAGAAAAAAACTAGGGACAAATTCAATTGATTCCGCCTCCAAATTGGAAAAAAAGATTTCTCCCCACCTGGAAAAATGTGTTAGACATAGTTTGAAAATATTGGACATAGTTTAAAAATTTGGCCCCCTCTCAGAAACCTCTTCGCCCCACCGGCTGTCCCAGGCTGGTTACGGGCTTGGCCAGGTCATTTCTACAATTGCTTTCAAGCCACTATTTAGTTCCAATCGGTTATCAAAGAGAACAGACCAATACTGAAATCAGGGCCGTCGCCAGGATGTCGCAGCAGGGGTGGCAAGAAATCACAAGGGGGAGCACATTTTTAAATACAATATTGGATGTATGCCGCAACCGCCACGAAAAAGTCGCTTGCGATATGTAAACTTTATTCACATTTAACTCAACCCAGAAATTTGTACAGACATGAACGCCGAACCGGCTGAGCAACGTCATTTGATGTTATTGCAACTTGGGCAAGGGAAGAGACAAGAAATAGCATATTTAGCAAATTGTTAAAACTGCTGTCTCCTTGTGGATTGTCCTCGCTTTTCACCTTTGCCCCTCGCCTCATCTTTCATGTCATACAAGCTGCAGCATACCAGGCGGTTCGCTATACAGCAGAAATAATGCAAGTAGACGATACAACGCGGCAATTGAAGCGCAAAAGCAGAAAGAATGTCACCCTATGAACCTCTCCGAATAGAACAAAATTCGTGAAAAAATGGTTTTGACTCATTTTTGGAATCAACATAGCTCTGCTATCTGTTACATTTAAATTCTTCAATATACTCAGAGCCGGATTAGCTGATGCTATGCCCTTAGTAGGTTAATCCAATTGTGAGGTATCATCTCCCACTGTTACTAGGGAAAATAGAAAAGCGCTAAGCCGATAATGACGATACTGACGCTCTAAAACAGAGGTTCCCAACTTGGGGTACATGTACGCCCAGGGGTGCATTTGCCTACCTGAAGGAGTGCATTTGAGGTTAGCAAAATAAGAGAAAAAATAGTTACATTATATTCATTTCGAAATATTTATACATATATCAAAATCATATGCATATTGTTAAATATATCTATGAATGACCATGATAAAATATTTCGTCATACGAGATTTTAGGGTACATGTTCATTGTTCATCTGTCGAAATGCTGAAGAGGTACTTGCTCATGTGTCGGAATGCTTAAGGGGCACATGGGAAACAAAAGGTTGGGAACCCCTGCTCTAAAAGTACGGTCAATAAAAATTCGTAGATCCTTACTGCGAGTGCCCCACGATGACTGCGCTTGTTCTTACTTTCGGCACAAAAGCCTTCAATGACTCAGAATTGTGTAATGAGTGCATGGCTGGCGGGAACACTACTGCAATTTCGACAGGGGCTACAAACAAAAACGTCACCGTTAAATTTTTGAAAAAACACGTGGCCTACGTAAACTTTACATCTCCTTTTTCTTCGCTGTACTCAACAGTAGCACCAAAAATATACAATTTCCTAAAAACCAAACACACTACACATATAGCCTATGCAGCGGCAGTAAGGACAAGGGCTGTAAAAATCTCGCATACACGCGCAAAACACGTCAAGTAAAACATCCCAAATGGCTGCAACTACCAGGATCACGATTCGATTGTTACTTTTCCAGACTGCAAAGAATCGAATGCAAGGAAACCGTCGCGCGAAAGAATGTGAGGCTTAAACTTCCATGATGCTGTCATTATTGAAATACGTGTTAAGCAATAAAACGCTACAATCACCGAATAAAGTAAGGCTGAACAGAGCACAGCAAACAGTTTAAAGGGTTTTGTCCTGGATTCATAACAAAATTGTCTAGGATTTCATTAAAATTTGTTTGCCTAAGTTTGTCATTTTTAATGCACCTAGTACTTAGTGTTGGACAACCTGTCCTGGAGCACTGCGACCCTTTAATTCATTTTTAATTATTTTGAATCCTTAGTAAGACCTTTCTTCTGAGCAGTTTGTGACCATCAAACTGAGAAATAAGACTCCGCGTGGTTGGATAGACCAAGAACCACTAATCTAAAGCATCACACCCAAACGCTGCTCTGTCATTTTCTTGCTGTCTGCTTACTCTTTTTCTTCTTGGGTAGAGTTATGTGGGCGCCATTTATCAAAATGACTTTTGCTTATTATTTAGCTCATCAAAATTTCTTTGATTTGCTTAGCATGGGAGCAGTACAAATTTTTGCGCAAGTAGTGCACTCAATGGCAATCTGATTTCTGAATGACTGAATAGAAACGCTAGCAAAGCAGCTGTATTGCTCAAGATCAGAAAAAGCAACTGTGTTTTTATTGAAGGATAATGCTAGCCTTACACATATTTCATATCTGCAGTATCGCCTTTAAATTTTGACCAGGTGCTTATCGAAACTTTCGCGTAATACACACGTAACAATTGACACGATCCACCAAATGTAGGATGAGTATGTCGACACTACTGTCGGCATGCGGCTTGACCAACAGAATTTTTAGTCAGTTCATTTCGAATAAGATCGAGTGCGACTTTTCAAAACCGGATTACTGGGACGGACAGACCGCGTGCCGCAAACGTTTGGCGAGGCGAAAACCTGGCAAAAAGAAGCACTGAGTTATCAAATAACTAAGAATTTACAATGGGTTGAGAACCTGAAAGTGCATTAAAAGATTTAAAAAACTGGTTCAGAGAAGATTACTTCCCAAGTTCGAGGGTGTCTTGCTTGTGAGGAAGTGTTTGGAACAACAAATCGTTTTTCACATATGAAAAACATTTTTTGATATTCTCCGATGTCCACAGTCATGAGCGAATAAGGAAAATGATTTAACTGCGGTGCATAAAAGTCGATGACCTAATGGCCTTCTTTGCATTTCATTTCGACAAATATAACTGCCCCCCAAAAAAAATTGTTTGCAATCATGACGCCCCTGTCTGAGTAGCATTGTGATTTCTACCTTCTGATTTTTTATTTTCTTTCGGTTTCATTACTTGTTTTTACCAATGAGTGCTATTATAAATATTTATACTTTCGGACTTGCCTTTAACCCACTAACGATTTTATTTTCGGGCTGGTGATTCGGTAAATAAGAACGAGTGAAAAAGCTTTGTCAAAAAGGCTGTGCATGAGTGCAGTTGGGTATTGTTCGTTGTGTAAGTAAAAATAAATCTATCTGTCCACGTAGGACGTGCGAGGTATCTTTCGCAAGGTGGGTGCAAAGCTTCCCATTTTGAAAGACAGTAATTGTAAGTAAAGAGCTTCAGTGAGCTTGACCCCCACCCACTTCGAAAGCTCCCAAACAACTTTGGCTGGTAACGGGTGTGTACCTGCACATATGGAGAGAAATAGCAATAGTAGTCTAGTCTTCGAAGATGATAATTCCTTAACAATTCATCTCATACTCAGTTATTGAATGAAGAAAGCAACGCTTCCAAAGAAGCAAAGCAGGTGGCAGTTCCTGAAGAGACGTTGGCGCAGCAAGACAAGCAGCTGGACAGGTTGCTTCACTTTACCGTCGATACCCTTTCATGCACTGATCATAAATGAAACCATCCATAAATTTGCTGCCACCTTTCTTCAATGTACCTATTGTTTAAATTATGCTATAGCTGCGCAACAAAGACTTAACTATTGTGGCGCAACAATGAACGCATTCGTGCCTTGCTGGTAAAAAGCACACGTTCTTGTGTTTCAATTCAGCAACAACAATTGATGCGAGCGGTGCGAACCCGCGAGCACGAAAACAGAGAACTTGACAAGATCGCGGAAGAACATCACGTCTCAGTGTCAGAAAGAAAGAACATTGCTGATGTCAACCGGATGCTCGTCAACCTTTCAGCGTGTTTGTGAACTTATCGCGCTTTTTGCAAGGAGCAGTTTAATTCGTTTTTCGGAAGCACTAACATTCAGAAATTTGTTGCTCCAATCCACTGCTTTCTGCTTATCATTCCTCGTACTTGTAATATAATTCCAGCCGGGGGCCCCAAGTAAAGTGAACGCATAGACTTATTAGTAGCTATTAACATACGCCACAAGCGAAAGTAAACTCGACAGCGACGACATTTGTAAAACTTAGTTGAAACGCGCAGCGACTTCTACAGTATTTTCGGACATTTGCTTGAAACTGCTTGTGAGATTAAGTGCATTAAGCTTTAAACACAGAAAGCGTGAACTTCTTTAACGATTTCAAAATCATTGTTTGCTAAACAACAACACATAATTACATTATGGTTTTTGTGAAAGACTGGGCTTCGGTTTTTACTTTAAATAGTGAACATGAAGGTCCGGGCTAAAAAAACTTTTCAAATACAGGCGAACATGTGTGCCTGATGGATATCAATATTTCGAGGGGGTGTCCAGTGAAAGATCAATCCAACTCTGCGAATACAGAGCGTTCATTCTCTGTGTTATTTGACGCCTTGCAAAAACGCTTTGAATCACCGCAGGGTTTTGAAACCCATAATCGCACGATTTCAACGTATTCCCAGTTTGTCTCATCATTATGATCAAATGTCAATCAATAGCTTGACTATGAGGAATCACGTATACGCTTGCCTTTTTGTACAGCTAGCGTACGCGCGAACGATACTCCCGACAAACCGCTCAAAGGCATTGTTCAACATCGCCGCTTGGTGGACCTTGCCAAGGCCCAGGCCCAGGAAGTGACTGTCTTGCGCGCCGAGGTTGAGAATTAAAACTTTTCCAGCTTTGGTACAAGCGGGACACTAGATGGCGCAAACCGTGCAACTTTGTCACCCAGTGTCACGCAAAGCACATCGTTCTTGGCAGCGTTAACTGAAAGTGTTATTCAACGGTTTCCTCAAATGTTCCCCGCGAATATTCTTAAATTTATCTCCTCGTTGCCTTATTGTGGTGATTATTATTGTTACGTGGACTGTGAAGTGCCGCTTCTTCGTGGCTGTATTTCCTCTATGCTTTCCTTTCAATGAAATCCGCATAATGTAGAGATGCTTGATGGATTGTTTGCCAGCGTAACGCTGATCTCCTATCTTGCAGGAAAGTCTGTGAATCACTGGTGATGCAAATATGCACGTAGCAAATCAAAGCAAACTTTGTTTTGCTAATGGACAAAGCTCTGCGCATGCGCATATTTAAGAAAATCGCCTGTGATGTAAGTACAACAGTACGTACCTGGTATTGAACTGATAGGGCATTGAAACAAAAGAAAATTGAGGGGGCTTACATGCGATTTGGAGTTATCCGCCCCAGTCTGTGGGCTTAGCCGGGGCTAAATTAGCACCCTAAACAATGTTCTAAGACCCGAAATTGAAATATGAAACACTTTAAATCAGTTGAGTTTTTATCAAATTTTCAGGAGGTAAAACCCAAATAGCGAAGACTTACTGGCGACGATTCCGATCCACTCCAAGTGTTTCGTGGATTATTCAAGTGGATGTGCATCGGCTCGTGGTTGATGTGACGTGCTGATAAGCCACCAAGCCCAAGTGAATGATTTCGAAGTTTAGCTAGACATGTAGCTGAAACCAGATTGTCGGAAGCGCAATACTGGCTACGTGTCAAATATTAATGATATCGTTTACCAAGTAGTTATGCAAACAATCAGTCGACTGGAATTTTCTTAATCCATTTCTTGTTCGTGGCTCTGTACCAGCGGCTTTCTAAACTATCGCAACATTCTTTACAGCTGCGTTTTCAACAGGCCTCTATAAAAAGGAAGTGTGAGAAGCTCAAGGCACACACCAAATGATTCCGACTTTCGCAGTGGTGGGCTTTTGCGCAAGAGAATTTATCTTTCTGGCCTGATATTTTCCACTTGAAACATTCAGAAAATATTATGATGATGATGATGATGATGATGATGATGATGATGATGATGATGATGATGATGATGATGATGATGATGATGATGATGATGATGATGATGATGATGATGATGATG
>Ga0210059_1016057_pt1 | contig 10839 bp, 3 predicted proteins | sample Ectturendosymbi2_FD_188042 | JGI IMG/M metagenome (GOLD analysis project Ga0210059, IMG submission 188042) | Ecteinascidia turbinata endosymbiont from Florida, USA - Sample 2 (SPAdes) (version 2) | ecosystem: Host-associated > Tunicates > Ascidians > Unclassified | place: Key West, Florida... | reverse complement strand
AAATTAACAAGCAAAAAGTATGCGAAAACAGTTAATCTCCTTTGCGCAGGTAATGAACTTTTCGTAAAATATCAAGCTGAAGGGGGGTTTTAACCCCAAACCCCCCCCCTTGCGTACGCCCTTGTACCCGGGCACGATAACGCTGTTGTGGGAAAAATGGCATTTGCTTCACACGGCTTTGTTTTTAACTCGTTTCGAGTCGCGGAAGCACAAAATAAACAAACTTCATCTACTGATAATTATCTTTTGCAGAATCTCTCTGCGGCAATTCAGAAATACTTTTAATGGAAGACCCTATCTATCTATGATTGTGTTGGCAACGCAATAGATGTAAACTAATGCACAAAGTCGATCCAATCTGTAAAATCACTACCTACGTTAAAAGTAGAATAAAAATTATTAACTAAGAAAATTCTCGTGGCATTTCTTAAGAGCAAGCATGCCATTTCAACCAGAGTCCGACCATCGTCGGGAAATTAACATTTCGCAGAGTGCGGATTTTCGAACACCGGAGGGGTTTTGACAGTTGCGTCGGTTAAACAGACGCGACGGATGTGCTGGACAGAACGGCCTCTGTATATAATTTGAGCTTTTGTTGGCAGCTTTGAGGCATAAGTTTATGCATTTTTAAAATATGCTGCAATGACCCTCAGGCAAAGTGAAGCAAAGACGGTCTTCCGCAGCTTAAGCCCACGGACCTGTCAAATGTTTACGATATTTTGTACCCGCCAAGTACGTCTCTTAATCATGCGTTTTCTTCTGGAGTACTTGTCCTGTGCAATCTACCGTTTGTTTTCGTAAAACACTTTCTTCCGTCAATCTTATGAAAGGCTTGTAAACGGAACACAAGCACTTAAGCTTGAACATAAACAATTCGTTGACAATTGTTTTGTGAAGTGTGTTGCTGTTTTTTGCGTGTTTCTGCGCAGCTTAGCGCAATAAACGTATCCGTTCAGACGTTTTCCAGAAGCGCTTTAACACAATACGTTATTTGGCTCTTAACAAGTAACTACACTTCAGCTTGGTTCGTAATCAAATGTTTCGCGACATTTATTGTTCTTTTCGAAACTTTAAGTGAGATGTGCGTATTTACGCTGCGAAAAACGTTCTTGCGTCGTAATGTCGGTGTTATTCATTAACACATTTGTGTGAGTGAGGTGCACGAGGGATGAATTCACAGTACCCCCTACCTTCCAAACACCCTAACCGTGCGGAAATGCATTTTTTTCGCTTATGAAAAAATGTTTAATAATTTTACAAGTTGAGAGAACCGACGTTTGCCGAGATGTCACAAATTAGGTAAATTTCGTCAGCCCGCTGGAATTAGGAATTTCTCGTCGGGTTGCAGTAGGCTCTACTACAAGAATATGCACGCATTAAATTTTCAAATCAACAAGCAAACAACCACGTTCGCGCATCGGAAATATTCCAGTGGTATTTCGTCCATTTGCAGTGCTACCGAAAAAAAACGATTTTTTCGAACGAACAATTGAGGCTCTTGTTTGGTGTTCGGAAAAGCGTGTATCAATTCTGGTTTCGAAAAAATTTTCATTCCGGTCTTGGTCCAACCTCGAACGTTTCTTTTTCGACAAATCACAGACCAGGTATCCGAAACACGTGACACTGAACATACGTGTCATGCTTAGCTGCATCTGCGCAACGTTGCTTTCAGAAGACAACAGCCAGGAGTTCCAAGACAAGTGCTCACTTCCCAAAACTTACTCAGGAACACTACAAATCAGGAAAAATTGACAACCAAAGCTGTAAAACCAGTTGTACCTACCATGACTATAATATTTGCGTTTACACATGATTTTCTTAAAGCTGGTTTTATAGTTCTGTACACATATATTACCTGTTTTCAATTGTATGTGAGCAGGTGTTTGTCAATGAATATACACTAGAATGATAGAGAAATACAATTGCATTAGAACCACTGAAAACCTGTGTTTAAATCCGTGATTTCATCTTTCGCACCCCACAAGCCCACAACATCACATATTTGATAGCAATAACCCCATCTCAAAGCCATTGAGTTAGATACATTTTCACCAACGCTTTTTCGTCTGACAAGCCACTGTAGATACTTCCAAACCACACGCTCATAGCGTGGGATACAAAAACAGCTTTGCGCCGATAGAGCTGGAACCAGTGCTACTGCATCATCGCAACTCTCTGCACAGGGCAGATGATGAAATGGATGCTGATTTTGCGCATTTGACCTGAGGTAACCTCGCGCGACAAAAACGCTGGAAACACTGCTTGTTTCTGCGACAAGGTAGTAATTGCCGATCAGCCTGTTATGACGCGGCGCGCACAAAACGCTGAGTTTAACATTGAGTCGGCAACGACCTCGTAGCGTAACAGACACGTTTTAGGGCTCGTATGCCAATGCTTTTCGGTTCGGCCCTCAGCTTTGGGAGTTTCGTTTTGGTAGTAGGTGTTGCACAAGTATTCACACTTTTCTCTTCATATTTTCCGTTTTGCTTTACGTTTGGGTTTTAGGTTTAGCGGCTAGGTTTCGGGTTTAGGCTTAGGGGTTAGGTTTAGGGGTTAGGTTTAAAACTTTAGGTTGATAGCGGAATCAGTCGAGTATAGCACAAACGTCCCTCCAGCCCGCTACCTTGTCGCAGAAACGAGCAGTGTTTCCAACATTTTCATCGCGCAAGGTTACCTTAGGTGAAATGCGCAAAATCGGCATCCATTTCATCATCTACCTCTGCACAGGCATCGTTCAAAGCAATTGTCTCTGATATCTAAGTCTTAAGACTTTAATGCCAGGAGCGATTAATTTCAAAAATATTTTGGTAGTGAGGAATTTCCCGAAGTATTGACTTTCAGAACGCGTCAAGCTGTTCAGATTGTCAGTTCGGACGTGACAGCAACAATGAGCATAACGTTGTATTGCAACAAGAAACCTTAAAGCTATTTTTGGAGTTTTATAGTGTAACGTCTTCACCAGATTTGAGGAATGCGCTGGATATGGAGGGAGCTTGTAACAAAAGCCATGCTTCTGGTGCTTAAACAGTATACCAAGCTGCTTCGCTTTTAACGCGATTTTTGTTTTTTTGGTACGTTTGTGGTAGACTCGTGCTTTGTATAGCATGAGTTAGTATTAGAAAATAAGAACACAAAACACTTAAAAAGCAGCATTAAGTGTTGGAGTCAATTTCGTGGCGATGCGGAATTCAAATGTTTTACATTAACCATAGGCAACATCGCTGTCTAAAACGTGCGAGCAATTTCCGTAAAAATAAACTTCCAGTGGAATGATGAAAAACTAGTTTATTGTCATGAAAAAAACATATCATGGCGTGCAGAGAACAAGACGAAGAAGTCTTGTCAGAAGAGCGCAGTAAACATTAGCTCTTTTGTTGTATCCCGTGCACTTGCTGTCCAACCTAACTACAGCAGGCAGTTGATCCAATAAACAAGGAAGCAAATACGCAGTTGCACATATATAAAAGAGTTGCATAGCTAGCATACCGCAATCAACAAACTGAAAAGCAAAGACCAACGGTCGCAGCCACTTTCGATCTCATCGAGTTTACCCAAATGTCGTTTTACACTCTGGCTATAGCGACCCAGAAAAGTGGGATGTGCATTTGAAAATTTGAGAGAACCAATATTCTCTCGAAGAGAAAAAAATGTTGTCCAGCATGGTTTTATATAAAGTAAGAGTTCATTCAAAGTAAATGTTTGAACGATTGTTGCTGATTTAAAAACACACTAACTGATAAACAACAATCTTAGTATATCTACTTAGAACAAGGGTGTACAATATGCGGCTTCGATAAAAGTATATGCAGCCGTGCAAATTTACTTAAAAGGTAAGTTATGGCGGTTGTATATTAATAAAATTTATTTGTCTACTGTGTGCGGATACTTAGTACAGTAGAAAGACGGCCAAACAAAAGTGTGGTATTGTGTGTGAATAAAATCATTAAAATGTTTGACAATTCAAAACACTTACAGGCAGGCCGGGATTAAGGGTACTGTAGGCCTAAGGCTGTTCACTAGAGAAGCTTAGCTATAATTTTGCAAACTAAGCTACAAAAGCAATAGAAATATCTACATGAAAAATTGAAATAATTTACTGCGAAATAACGTTAACATAAGCATATGCAGGGGCGTAACCAGCTCTTCATTTCGGGGAGGGCAAAGTTCATGAAATTTTATTCGATGACATCATCGTGCTCGTTCAACCGTGGTACAATGTTTTTGCAAACGGCCACAGATAAAGTTCTCTTCGCAACATTTCCGAAAATGAGAACGCTTCAGTTTTAATCTAGATACATACCGAACGATAAGGACAGTAAAAATTAGTAGCCTAATACAAACACCTCCTTCCGTACTCAGCTAGTGCAGTCATGGCTTTAGTGTGGCAGATATATAGGCTACTAGTAAATCTGCCTGACTTTTCGTCTTGTTTTAACAAAATTCATAAAATGAATTATCTAGATATTTGAAACTTCGGTTAAATATATTTGCTGTGAGATAATTTCTGCAGACAATATTGCGATTGGTGAAGTTTTCAGATACATGATACTGGTATGAATGTTAAGATATATTTCATCGGCGTAGCCAGGGCGGCCTAGGGGGGCCATGCCCCCTAACGTTTGGAATATATAGTCATTTTGCGCTTTAAGAGACGGTATCCGAAACAAATAATATTATTTGCCTAAAATCAAGCATATTGGCTCCCTCCCAAACTTTTTTGGCCCCTCACAAATTTTTGGGCTAGCTAGGCTACTGATATATTTAATCACCGATGCTATTGTTTCAATCGAAGATACGAGACTTCGTCTGCCAACTGAAATATTCTTGAAAGCAATGCAGGCAGTAATGCAATTTGAACTTTACTGCGAATGGTTGGGCCAGGCTCCACCACCAGATGTGGGTGGGCCTCGCCACTTTTGCTATAGAACTACCTAAACAATACCTAATCACTTTGAGCTTGAGGCCCTTGTGAAATCTGAATTTCCCTTGCAATGTTACAGCTTGGCTGTGAAACCCCAGCAATGATTAAGCACTGAACATAAAATGCAAAAGCTTTTATAATAGTAGCCTATACAGTAATCCCAGGCAAACGTAAAGCTAACACAATGTGAACATAGTACGCTGTTTCTGCCACCAGGCATTGTCTCCTGGCTACAAACTGTGCTCAACTGGTGCGATAACAATATAGTAATTACTGTTGACGTTTCGAGAGTCTGTGCAAACTTTCTTCCTAAGAAGATAGGCAAGAACCAAAAGCAATGCGTACACACACACTGCATTTCCGAAAATTTTCAGAATTAGAATATAAAATTTTGAAAGTTTCTGCAAATGGCAAAATTGCTATGCAATGTTTTAAAATTTTGGGGGGCAAATGCCCCGAATGCTCCTCCCCAATGTTTCGCGCCTGAACATTCAAATGTAACTCAGTGTCGCAGCGCATTACAATGTATATTCTCAATTGCATTTTTGAGGGCCAGGTTTTTCTAGGACCCTAGGCTATAGCCGTAGTAGCCTGGTGTTTAATCCGGCATTGCTTACAGGTACGAGTAAATGGGATATTATGAGATATATATATCCTATTTCCAAACGTAATTCTTAAAAATTACTTGAACTCACTGCCGGTCGTAATTCATAAAAATAAACGTAATGCGGCCGGCAATAGCGAAAAGGTTGTGCCGCCCGGGCTTAGAATAAAGAACTGCTGCCAAATATTTTCATGTTCCTCTATCTATGCTTTTCAACTTAAAACCGAAAAATATAACCATTTTCGAAATTTTGAGACGCCCGAAACATCGCAGTAAGTTCGTTTGAAGGCGGTGATGATAGAAAGGTGGCATTCCTATATTGGTGTTTACGAGATAAGGATTCCCCTTTGCATTGCTTCCTTTTGAAAATAGGCATTATCTTCCCTGTGCTCTCGCCCTCATCGCCAGGGCGCATTAGAAAAACTTTGAATACTCGGAAAACAACCTGCGAAACCTAAAGAAAAGCAGGCTGTACGAGCCTTAAACCTAAAAGCCAATTCTCCTAAGTCGACTACAATATGCTGTTCAGTGCAAGACATTAAGCGAACATCGATGGAACTGAAGCACAAGCAACAATGCATTTATACGAATTCCGCCCGAACTACCATGATTGCAAGCATTACTGTCTAAACTGGAGGCCCGCACCGGACGACCTTTTTACTACTCGGAGCACGTGTTTCCCAGTTTGAATATTTTAAGGCCATTCCAGCCCGGTTCATACAGCAAAGCTGCATTTTCAAGTTACTTGCAGGCGCACATACGCATGCCGTGAAAGCAAAGTTTTAGGCATTATACAGCGAAACCAAGTATCGGCGAGCAGATCGTTCAAAAATCATTGCTGAAGTCATGCGTGCGAGTTGACGCTTTGCAGCCCACCCAGCACGACCTGCAATGTTTCCGGCCAAAATATATCTCGGCTTTGGCCAGAGACCAAGGATTATGAAAAATTTCTGGCCAACTAATCCCGCCTTATGCAATCGTCTGAACCGAATATTGCTTGCCCAGAAGGACTGTCGGTGCCCACAGCTTCTCATAAAGCATTGATAATGCGCAAACGCCTTTTACAGTACAGCCTACCGGAAATTTCACTTCCTGGAAAAAATAAGTTTGGTAACTAAAGTCATTGTCTGTGTGCCTGCACTCTTTTATTGGCCTTTCGTTGCCATTACTACGGAAAGAATAATGGCACTAACAAAGAACATACATTGGATGGAAAATACCATGAAAACATACCCGGCTAACAAGTGGTAGAGTGGGCTGAGCACGCGTTGCCAAAGCTGGTAGGGTGGGTTTGATTCGAAGACTTAACAACGGTACTTGCGGACTGTCCAGCCTCGTGCTCGGGCTTGATGGGTTGGTGCAAATGACTTTGACTTTGTGAGGGAAAATCGAATCTGCCACCAACGCAGCATTCACGACCAAAATAGCCTTGTGCTCGCCAGCGCAAGCAAGCGGAGGTTGGCGCAGCTGACCACCCGTGAAATTTAAAACGGAGTACAAAGCAAATATAATGAAACTGAAAGTACAAAATAGTTTGGACTTTCAGGAAAAATTGAGAAGAGTAAAAATACACTACCTCAACTCGGTGTTTCGCCAAGAGCGGTCGAATTCCTTTTGGTACAGTGAACTTGTGCCCCTGGTCGGTCTGAATCGATTCTGTGACCTTGGCAGATTCTTCAACATCCAAACCAACTTTGGTCTGCAACCAGAAGTAACCACGTGAGACAACAAAGAAAAAGTTTATTTGCTATGTTCCCATAAATTTAGTCTGTAGTTGGGCTGTGTTTATTTTTTTCATTCTGCACATCTGTTGTGTTTCAAGGTAATGACTCAACGAATTCAACGTCATCGCAGTAGCCACAGGTGAAGGGATTTTCCATCCCTTTCTTTGCGATTATCAGCAACGCTTCTTCTGACTATTTAAAAAATCTGGTTTTTGAATTTCAAAAGTCCAAGGATAATCCAAATGCAATCCAACACGACAGGAATGCACGCATACAGTGTATAGCTTTTGATGAGAGAAGCTCAATGAACACGATTGGCGATTTTTCGAGAGAGGGAGAAAAGAAGTTGCACATTTCTTCAGAAGCTTTTTGTTTCCGCAGGTGGTTTAACTTTCAGGTTTGCGTTTGTAGCTATTTGTTGTTCGCGCAGTAAAAATGTTTTCATTAGTGTATTTGTAGAAATGTAAATCAGGCAGTTAATAGAAACATACGAATTCTAAAAGAATGATGCATACATACGTGGTCCCAGGTGAAGCGAATTAATGTGCTGCAATACCCACTCTGCATTACAGCTAGTAACTACCCTGTGCAGATGTTATGAACTACACTCACCTCACATGTTGCGCAGACGTAACAAGCTGGCAATGCACATATAAGGAAACAAACAAAGCATATCTTTCAAAAGATGTGCCGCTTTTTAACATAAGTGATGTACAAATTTAAAGTTATCAATTTCAAATTTTTTAAAGAGCCTTAAAACAAACTATTCGTGAAATATTACGTTTAATCTTATGGAAACGTAAACATTTTCTCAAATTTCTCGTTTTTTAATCAATAACGGGTACAACCTCTTTGTTGTTCACGAAATACGGTGAGACAACTGCTTGAAAAAAAACCCTAAACCGCTACCGGAATCGAGCTGAGAATCGATGTTCTGCCCTTTGGGGACATTTCTTCGAGCATTATGTTGCAGCATAAGTTTAGAAAAACGAAGTTTTTCTAACTTTGCCACGCGAAAAATAAAGTTCGTTTCGAAACATACACAGTAAACGCAGGATAACCATATGTTCGAATGTATACATCGACGCTCGTCTACTTGCATGCCATGCAACGCAGCGAAGAAGTGACAATCTCTGATTGTCATCTTCAGGGCGAAAAATTAAAAAGAAACAAAATCTCGCGTGCAAGTGTCATGACGGACGAGAAAGCCAAGGACGCATGACAAACAACTGGCAACAAATGTTGCAAAAAATGACTTCGGAAAAAACAATCGGTATTATTACTGAGCAAGCGTGTTGGCACAGAAGACCTTCAGTAGAGAGAATCCTTTCAATCCAAAACCCTTCAAACATTCTCGAAGGTTGGGCGTTCGATCTACGGCCACTGAGTGAATCGCCGTAGCGCTCCTTGGGCAAGAGTGTTCATCTCAACCGCCCCGGCAAGAAGCAAATTTCAAGCTTCGGGCTGCTGCCAATTGCCGTCGCCAAAATCAAAAATAAAACAAACCCTTCTCATGGCATTTCAGCGATGCGAGTATTCTTTTGCTGCGCTAGAAAAACTTCTACGAACAACATTTGACCCCCTACGAATCTCAGGTGGTAACAAATGCGCTGTGACGGTGAAGCGAACGATGAGTGTATCTACGATTTGCCACAGAGACGCAGAGCGTTTCCTCAATATCAAGGCTTAGCAATGTTCAGCCAATGTCCAAGCTCATTTAACGTATTTCACATTTAAAAGAAAATATCTGCTTGCCAGCCTCAATCAGCAAGTCTGCACTTATCACCTCAAAAACTGTGCAGCCCGCAAAAATTCTTTTTCGCATTTCCTAATTTTTAATCGAAATCAAAAAGTAACCATTGTTTTGATTTCCAATCAAAATACTCAATCAAAAACCGCCTATTATGCAAACGAAGTGCAAACAAAATTACACAGACGAGTAAAATCGGTCAGGATCAGTCATCAGCCTGTGCAATTCCGTGATATCTGACGAACAAACAGAGCAAGAACATTTTCGGAAACAGTCCTTAGCAAAAGCGTTTGTTTATCGTTGTTGGAACCACGTGGAAGTTACTTAGAAAAAAGACGATCACTTTGCCATTAAATCCAGCGACGAAAGTTTCTAACATTCGCGTGAAACAAGAGTCATGACAAAACACTCTCATCATCAGCACGAGAGCGATTTTTATCATTTGGACAGCGTTTGGGGTAGCAAAGCCAAATGTTCACTATTTCAAATTTCCAGCGCATATGCAGAAGGTAGCATAAAAATGGAAGAAAATGAAGATCTCATGCTATGAACTTCCATGGAAAAGTTCCTTTGAAGTGGGACGTCGTTTACTAGGAAGGTGTCATAGAGATGCGCTAAAAAATCTGCCTCATATTTCGTTATGTAAATCCGCTGAACATTGCATACAATCTTAAATTTGCCATCTGTCGCTAAAGCAACTTCAAAGTTTATGTTTCACCAACTGCTTTGCATTCGATCACTATGATTTTTACATTTTATCAGTCTGGGAATTAAAGAAGAGCACGGAATGGGTGACAGAGGTACCCCGACCAGTCGCTTTACACAAACCTTCATGACAAGAAAACATCGCTCACAATACAGCAGAAAACAAGACAGTTACTTCAGCGCCGCAGGCTCAGGCTCATGCGCGTGTCGAATGGCGCGTAAAAGATGTGTATGATAGAGATGGCAAGGGCCGCTAATGGTCCGGTTTTTGGGTGGGCCACTGAGGTTGAACGAGCGGGCCGCTGACGATATTTTTAGCTGTTGGACTTCACCGAGTCGCTGCGAGCCGCTCGCTAATGTTGAAAAGACCTTTAAAATTTTTTTGAGTTGAAAGAACCACTCGGTGGCAATAAAAGTGAGTGAAACCACTTGTCATTGCTATGCCGATGCTGTATTTTAAGGCAAATTTGCTTCTCCCATATGTGAGCACTCGGTCAGGCGCGACTGGCAGATACACTTTAAGAAACTTTTCGTGTTTGGTGATGACTTCTTGCATGAGCGTGGCGGTCAGCGATTTTGGTGCTCAGTGGCTTCTCGGAGGGAACGTGTCATGCAACTTTTTAATGGCGTGCTGTATGTGTTTTTGATATACGCACCAAATCACAATTGCTTCAAAAGTAAGGTTCCGGGGTTGTACGTTTAGAGTTTTAGGTTTAGGGCTTTACGTTTAGGTAAAGGTTTAGGCTTTAGGTTTAAGATTTAGATTTAGGCTAAAGGTTGAAGGTTTTATGGTGAGGGTTCAGGTTTAAAGCTTGTAGGATGAGAGTTTTAGGTTGATAACAGAACAGCCTCCGGATAGTCATCAATAGGGGGGCTTTACTTTTGTGCGGGGTCTTGATATTCTGAAATTGACAAAAAATCCACTGATTTATACAGTATATTTTCATATTTCAGTTTGTGGGGGCTTGGAGCCAGTGGTGGGTTTAGGGTTGGGGGGGCCCGAGGCAAGACTAAAAGGGGGGCCCTCTGATGACGTCATCATAATCAGCCAACCGTGATAATCACGTTTGATTTGCCTAAGATACAGTCACCCAAGGATATGTTCCTCAGACTACGGCAAAACTGAAATAGCAGG
>Ga0210059_1016056_pt1 | contig 10839 bp, 5 predicted proteins | sample Ectturendosymbi2_FD_188042 | JGI IMG/M metagenome (GOLD analysis project Ga0210059, IMG submission 188042) | Ecteinascidia turbinata endosymbiont from Florida, USA - Sample 2 (SPAdes) (version 2) | ecosystem: Host-associated > Tunicates > Ascidians > Unclassified | place: Key West, Florida... | reverse complement strand
GGCATAGCGGTGGACAAGTCTTTGCATTTCTCGCTCGACTTCATAGGAAATTTCCCCGAGGTAGGGGAGACGCATGTTGATGGTGGTTGTCATATGCGATGTTATCGTGAACGAATTAACGGATGTTTCGTGTTTCTTGTTGAGATATTTCATGATGCAGCGATCAAGGTATGCTTTTGGGATATCCATGTTTGATCAGCATGCTTGTAATGTTCATGAACTCATTGTGTATGGCATTATATGTGCTGGCGATTTTATAAGACCGGTCAGGTAATCCAAACACAAGATTTCCTTTTTGGTGGTGAGGAATGAAACTTGTCCAATGAGCGTACAGGCCAGAATGTGTAGGTTTCCGGTACGTTGTTGTTTTTATTCCGGTCTGAGTTTTTTCTATTAGAACATCCAAGAAGGCAAGAGAGTTACCGTACTCCAGTTCTTTGGCAAAAGTGATGTTATTATGTACAGTGTTGAGGGTATTAAAGAAAATGTCCAGCGCACTCATGACGTTGGAAGCAACAAATATATCATCTACATAGTGCCAAAAGACGATTGGTTTGTTTTGAACGTTAATTTTTGTGAGAGCTTGATCTATAACGTAGTTCATTATTACGTCGACAAGCAGAGGAGCAATGGGCGAACGCATTGCTACGCCGTCAATTTGTTTGTAGGATTTGCCGTTGAATTGGAAAGTGCCAATACCCCATCTCTGTGTGGGTTACTCAAAACACACAAGCCTGGCAACCCAATGAGACCTATTATCTCAGCTGTGGGCAGTTTCAACCACGAGGCTGCCAAGTGGCTCTCAAACGTCCTAGCTCCGCTTTGTCATCACTCAACAGTAGTCAGAGACACGTTCAGCTTTGTAAAAGAAATACAAAAAAACGATCTTCGAGGCTGTGCCATTGCACCGTTTGGTGTCAAAAGCCTTTTCACAAATATTCTTTTAAAGTTCACCACCAACCTTATTGTCAAATCATTATTTCATGACGGCTGCACACAGTTTATAGCCAAACTCAAATGAAAAACTACTAAAGTGGATCTGCCAAAGCACCACTTTCCAATTCAATGGCAAATTCTACAAACAAATTGACGGCGTAGTAATGGGTTCGCCCATTGCTCCTCTGCTTGCCGACGTGATAATGAACTACGTTATAGATCAAGCTCTCACAAAAATTAACGTTCAAAACAAACCAATCGTCCTTTGGCACTATGTAGATGATATATTTGTTGCTTTCAACGACTTGCGTGCGCTGGAATTTTCTTTAATGCCCTCAACAGTGTACATAATAACATCACTTTTACCAAAGAATTGGAGTGCGGTAACTCTCTTGCCTTCTTGGATGTTCTAATAGAAAAAACTCAGACCGGAATAAAAACAACAACGTACCGGGAACCTACACATTCTGGCCTGTACACTCATTGTACAAGTTTCATTCCTCACCACCAAAAAGGAAATCTTGTGTTTGGATTACCTGACCAGTCTTATAAAATCGCCAGCACATATAGTGCCATACGCAATGAATTCATGAACATTAAAAGCATGCTGACCAAACATGGATATCCCAAAAGCATACCTTGATCGCTGCATCATGAAATATCTCAACAAGAAACATGAAACTTCCGTTAATTCGTTCACGATAACATCGCATATGACAACCACCATCAACATGCGTCTCCCCTACCTCGGGGAAATTTCCTATGAAGTCGAGCGAGAAATGCAAAGACTTGTCCACCGCTATGCCATCATGCCCTTGCAGTTTCGTTTCATACATGAAACTAATAAGTTGAAAAAATCTTTTACATATAAAGAGAAACAGAATCATCTTCGTCGCTCAAGTGTAGTCTACAAAATAACATGCACGTGTGGGTCAAATTATGTTGGACAGACTCTTCGAAATTTAGTAACCCGAATCAACGAACACAAATGTGATCAACGTTCTGAAGTTTGCAAACATCTGTTGGCCAATCCCACGCACCGTTTTAACTTCTAACAACCGGAAATATTAGGTAGCATCGTCGGTCAGAAGAAACTTCACCGACTCGAGTCTCTTCTGATACAGCAACACCAGCCAGATCTCAACGTGGATGGTTCATCCATTCCCCTACTGCTTTTTAACACATAATGGTCTATATGACGAAATACAGTACGAATGCCCTAAATTGCATCCCTATTTTTTCCTTTAACTGTCGCATTTCTTTATTTCTGATGATGGCTTGCGCATAAGCCGAAACATCGAATAAAACAATGTTTTCGATTATTGTGGCTGTTTTTTTTGCAATAAGAATCTACAGCAACCCCGTGCATTGTTTTCCAATTTGAAATTGTTAGTTTGGTTTGCGCATGAAAATGCAAATTAAAGTTTTTAAAAATAAAAGTGCAGTGAGAGTTTACAACGACATCAGAACCAAAAGTTTGTACAAAACTAAAGACACGCACTTTTCTTAGAAAGAGGACGATTTGGCAGCCTGCCAAAAAAGGTTTCACCACACGAGCACATTAGCTTACATGCAGCGACTGAGCACTTTTCAACCCATTGCGGCTCCTGTGCAAGTTAGCCGTGATATTGAGTGTTCAATACCCACATTTCGGAACAGCATTATCGAATTTAAAAAATGGAAAATGTTTTTATGCTTCACCTCGTAGGTAGTGCGACGTTGCGCCGGGAAACAAGAGTATCGTTTTGTCACTGAAGAGTATTAGTTAGTCGCTCACGAGTGTCCAACCTTTTTAAGTGAAGAGCCACAGCTGTTTAGCAGGTTCGTCGCGTGCCAGACTTTCATATCACGAAACGGTGGTGTATTTGCATTGTAGGGTTAGCGTCATGATAACCCCACGCAAGAACAAATGGAGAATAACGAAGTTGAAAACAATGTTCTTGTTGCCCGAGTGATGAGAATTGTGACGGCAAGAAAACAATTTATTTTAACTAGACAAACTTTTAGCTTTTTGCTTGCAGTTGCGATTATCGCAAGCAACTTAATTAAAACAGTACCTGGGTTCAAAATAGTTAAGATGTACTCGAAGCGAGTTTTATCTCTAGTTAAGCTCTACAAGCGTAAGCTTTGTAGGCTTGCTAGGCTGCAGCACAGCACGCGTAGGAAAGGCGAAAAAATACAAAGCTAGCCTGTTCAATCAATGGCCGATCTAATGTGGTTTTGCAACAGTTTCCATTTAACCATGACTGAAGACTTTCTGGTATAGGAAAATGTCGCTTGGCTCGAATTTTATTTCGGTTTGGGTCAATTTTTATCTTTAGAGAAAATGATCTCTTGGGCCACCAGTAAGGAATCAGCGGACCACACGTGGCCCACGGACCGCAGGCTGGTCACCCCTGGCTTAGTGTTACGTCTCTACGGAAATTCCGGAAAAATCTCGCAAATTGACATTAAAATGGGTTAAAAATTGAATATTTACACTGAGCTATCATTCATAAATAATGGTTTTTGAATTACAGTGTACGAATTTTTCACCATCAATAGTTCGGCTGCCAAAAGTTACGCAGAGTGGGTGCTCGACTGGAGGTTTGGCACCATTCAATATCTTTGCCTGCGTTTCTCGGAGTGTCTCAACCCTGTGTTCTACAATCTTGGTTCAAGGTGTGTTAGACAGTGCAACTGCTTCTCTGGAGGCTAAAATATAAGTTAGTTCAGGTGTTGGACTATTTGTAAGCGTAACATTTTATGAAAAGATTGTTGGGCATTTTATTCTATTCTAACTGTTTTTAAGCTCTGTATGTTTAGAACATGCTTTAATACCGTACAGCGCACTTTTAAGCTGCAATTTCTTGAGCAACCTTCGAAATCTTGAGTTAACTGCATCTGCTGAAATGCCATAACCATGAAATGACAGCGAAGTCAAGAAAAAAATTATAAAATCGGTTTGTGAAGCAATCTGTTTCCAAAAACTGTTCAAACTCTATTCCACTTACGGTTTGCTATCTCAAGCTTTTGCAAACAATTTACAGCGCTGAGTAAAACGGTAGTTTCGGTTCAAAGATCTATCAAACGTAAACTAATGACAATCTGGTCTAATTTTTATCAGTGAGACCCATCATATCAAGAGGTTAAGACGTTGCATTTATCTAGAAATTATGCGCGACGCTGTAGGGCCTGAAAATAAACGAATTGCTGAAAATTCTATGGTCACTGATCAAAAATACGAGTCAAACAGGATGCATGTGCGACGTTAAACTCGCGGTTAATATTACAACATACCAGCTATTCCAGCTGAAAGTTTCCTAAGTTGTTGTTTCAATGTTTCAATACTTGGTTTCAGAAAAATTATTTTTCAAAAGAAACTTAACACTAACGATATTACAGTCAAATCCAAATCTCAGTAATAAGCCTAAACCGAAAAAAGCACATCAGTTTTAGTATCACTTTCAGAGTTTTAAGCAACAGTCTCTTTCCAACCTCAGAAATAGATGTAAGCTCTTCTTGGGAACCCATGTGTTCGCGTTGTACGCTACGCTCATTCGCAAAAGGATTGATTACCGTTTCCTTTTTTTCTAGCAATATGCGAAGCGAGACTAGATTATTCTGTCAACGCTACTTCGGTTGTCCAATATGGGAACCTCATAAAGATCACCGCAGAGAAATGAGCCTCAGCCCAACGGTTTACGTAAACGCCATTACAACTTGATGAGACATGTCGAAAACCTATGTGCAAGTCTTCATTGAGCATCCACTGGAGCAGAACCCATTCTTTTTTCTATGTCGAAGCACTGATAAATGTTTGGCTTTGAAACTTTGAAACTAATGCTCTTGAATTCTGTAAAACGTCGATCTTTCGCTCTCCTCTTGTCAGCGTTTCGTTTTGGTTCGTCATTTCCTTATTTGGTCCTGCATGCGAATTTCTTACCAAGTTGCCTTTCACGTTGCAGGCAAGTATCTTTGCTTCGGTTCAAGGCCGATGTTCATTCATCCCAGTATTTTGTCTGCATTCTAAAAAATATCTGTGGTAAAAAATATCTAAAGTTTTACAGTTGTTAAGTACATCGAACAAGCGCAAAGTGCATCGAGCAAGCGCAAAGTGCATCGAACAAGCGGATAATATTAGTGTAACTTGTCACTGAAACGAGGTGTCTTCAATTAAGTTGATGCAAGAAACAGTGTACACCGTGGACATTTTCGTAAATGTTGTGTATAGCTCAATGAAACTTATTCTGTAGGGCATGGGCCGTGAGTCTTTAGAAATCAGCCCAGCTTGACAACAAGCCACCTGAATTTTTGCATCCTCGATAGTATGCCTTTGAGGTATAGGATTACACTCTATTTGCAATTGCATCATTGTTAAAGCGCAAATTGGGAGTTGGGCCTTGACCACTCACCCTTGAAGCATTTTTTGCGATAGTTCCCAATTTCGTGTTGCAAATGAACCAATGACTTTAGTAACTTTTTTTAATCCTTGGAGACAAAACTATCGCGACCATGTAGTTTATGAACACTATGGCATGAAACAACGGCCAAAGCAAACGAATTATATATAAATGTTTTCATTTTTGAAATATAAAACTGTTGAGTCTGTCCGCTATTCACTCTTTTCATTGTCTTGATGCGCTGAAAATCAGACCAAGCATTTTTCTCCTTGCCTAGTTTTCGACCTAGAACAGTGGTTCTCAATCTGGAGTTCGCGAATCCCCTGGGGTTCACGGGAAGATTTCCGGAGTACTTGGATGGCAGTTTAGTTTTCATGTATTGCTGTTTATTAATATCCTATCCTAGAAGAAAATGCCTGCCGATTGAAAACTCCGTGTAGATTTTACTTGATCTTGCGTTGTTGTGATGCAACAATGTGAAATCCACGGCTTTGCCAGTTAACCTGGGGGGTCGGGTCGATTTTTTTATGACTCGGGGGTACTTAACAAGAAAAAGGTTGAGAACCCTGATCTAGAAGATCGAACGAACTGGTCAAAAACTCAAGAGTGTTGCATTTGAAAATGGTTTTGGGAAACGACGATTTACCGAATCGTTTATTGTCAATGCGACACTCAAGTTTATTGGTGAAAAATCATCAGATCTCTTTCCACAAGTGTAGAAAACAGCGCTTGGCCACAGGCCCGTAGCAAGGTTTTAAGGTTTGGGGGGGAGATACATATTTAAGGAGGTCAATATTTTTGTTTTCATTATATGTTTAAAACAAATTTTTCTGGTCACAACAAAGTTTGGGGGGCACAAAAATTTGGAGGGCACTGCCCCCGAATGCCCCCGTTGCTACGGGACCGTTTGGCCATATATTATTTAATAGTGGATTAAGTACTTCTACGCCCTTTCTTAGTTCAGTATAATTAAAAGTTCTATCGCTCTTACCCTCGTTAGTTGCACACCTTACGTTTTGGCATCTCCCTTGCCATCTTTCAATATCGTTATCGCTATGTCATAGTAACTATGCGCGTTTTATGAATTCTATTGCTTTGTCGTTTCTTGACATTGCTCTGATGGCAGCCTGCTGTCAGCTGGCGGAAACGGCGGCGGCGTTCTTAAGCTAATAACAGCTGATCACAAGACTTTGTTAAAATATACATGTAGTGCCACATATTCCTAGTGATAAACATTTCAGTATCAGGCAGTTTTTCGTACCTCGGTAACTCTTCAGTGAGCTCTAGGCACCCGAACATTTCCATATTTGTGCAACGTTCTGTTGCAATTAGGATGAAGCATGTCACTGCTTCTACAACTGCCCATTCCGCATATCCATGTTTCAAGAAAGTGAAGCCTCGCAAAGCTTTTGTCTTCGTAGATACTGAATGGATAACACGGTTAAACTGAACCTGGACGTACATGGAGCTAGGAGGTCTGATAGGAAGCTGTAATTCTCAAGATCTCCGAATGCTTGATATTGTTTGCTTTTAATACGTATACTGCACACACACTTGGGAAAAATGAAAAGGAATTCGACTTTTTGTTTGACGTTTTTGTTTAAGCAGGGTTGTACTGTACCTACACACAAGTACGGAATGGAATCGGGGTCAACAACCTATTTTCTCAGTTTTCGTCTTTTTGCGTGTGCTTTTGTCATTTTACGTTTGTTGTTAACCATGGTTAAGGCCTGATGTAGGTCAGCTGAAATGACGACAATGGTAAACGTCACAGTTAAGCAAATTTTTCTGTATTTAGTGCATTTTGTTTGCTAGTTCTGCAAATATAAAGCACATCAATTGAACACACATTGTTTTCTGACTGAAAAGTGCTTTTTTGATTTGAAAGTGATATTGATGCTTTGATCACATATCGAATCATTCAGGACTGTTATTTCGCCCATTGGCGTAGCCAGTCCAAAATTTTTTTGGGAGCCAAAAAGTTTTGAAGGGGACAAAATGTTTGACATGGCCACCTGCCTCCTGGCTACGCCAATGATTCCACATCATGGACAACCGCTACAGGTCGTTTAAACCTGCAGAACGTCTACTACTCGACATCACTGCGGAAAGATTCACTTGCAGTTGCATGCGTCTTAACTTAATTTGAAATTCTCCTTCAAATGCTGAAATTTTATGGAGAGCTAAAGTGGTCCACAGTAAAATTTTGTCTGAAATTTCTTGTCAAAAATTTTTGAATAAAAGGTTTCGATGAAACGCGCTTTGAAACAGTTGAACAGTCGACGATTTCAAAATTTTTCTATGATATGGGCAGTCAGTTTCTTGTTTTGTCAATGCTGGTTCCTTTTGCAAGAAAAAGGCATGGTTCACTTTGCTGTATTTTCAATGAAAATTTACGGAAATTGCAAACGATGGAGATCCATTTTCTAAGATTTTAGTCACACAACCAGCTTCAGAATTCCAGGAAATGATAAACTCTTCAGAGCAGACGGCTTCCAATCCATGTGAACAAAACTTTCCCATATGCCTGTATTTTTTACTTGTAATATATTACAGAATTTATGAATGCTCACGTTCCAATATCTCTATCTTCATTGCTTTTTTCAAACAGTTCACAAAAGAATGGCAATCTTTACCCAAACTGCAGTTTTCTAATGAAACCACACTGATTGCAGAATAGAGAGTTGCCAACATTAAGCACTTATATAATACGTACAGCAGGTAACTTTAAGCGCGACACATTATTTCTTTTAATTCCAAGATATTAATTTAAATAGGCACACCGATCTTGGCAAATGACAGGAAAATAATCTAGACAAAAAGATTTTTATAGGCTGCGGGAAAATTAGCATGCGATTAAACTTATGTTTGCATATTCGCATTTGTACTCCGCCACAATGAGTTTAACCAACTCGTTGTGATACTCTGTGACGCGACAGTTTGTCAAAAGACAGTTTATCGAATCGACAGTTTATCGAACGACAGTTTATCGAACCGGCAGTTTATCGAACGACAGTTTATCTAACTTTGTTAAACCCAATACCAGCGTTTTAAATGCACACGTACAATGGAACGATTTTTATGAGTGGAACGAATTTTACCATCGGAATAGGCAAAGCATTTTAGATGCACATTTCAATCACATTCTTTTATTTAGATTACACGGCATTGGTCTATCTAGGGTATGGCAGGCATGGCTCGTGCTGTGGGCGCCACGTTGATAAGGGCGAAAAAATACTTGGTAAAAGTTGACGTTGTTGATTTACAATTTCTAGAACTAATATTTTGCGCCCATACAACCATTAACTGCAAAGCTGCATCAACACAGCGCCTTTATCCAATGCATTAAAGTTGGGCGTGTTAGGCCAGCACCATCAAGTATTTTGACAAACTGTGGTATTGGGGTACAACGCGAAGGCCAGACATTATGACAGAACAAAAACACCAGCTTGCCATGTCTACAAGACCTCGTCCTTTTGACGCTTTGCGAAAGACTAAAAGTCGGTCTGTTCTGTTGTGTTTCAGGGCAAGAGGATATTAGTCAAAATATGACTGAGACGAGTTTAAGTCCGTGGCTGTGAGAATCTGTCTGTTATGCAAATAGCTTCTGTTAAGCTACCACAGATTTACAAATTAAACTGCTGTGCCCTACTCCGACTTTCCGAAATTTCTTCGATGGCCACTAGTGCACGATAAATGGCTAAACACAATGCCACAGTCCAAAGATTAAGGAAGAGAACCTTAGTTAATAGTTAGCCCTCGAAACATCAACAGCTATCATCGTTACTGCACAAGTTGAGTAAAAAATGTTAACTCATCAAAGAAGAGATTTGTTAGTCTTGTTTAAAACTTGAGTATGGTGATAAAAGCGTCTTTCCAAAGCTTCAAATTGCTTTGCAAATAATGCCGATGATGGCAGTATCTGTTGCAAGCTGCAAGAGATCTTTTAGTAAACTGAAACTGATCATTTCATACCTCCGAGTCTCAACGAGCCATAACAGGTTGTATGATTACTGTAGCTTTGATGAGCATAAAAAGAGACGAAACAGAGAAAACTGATTTTGACGAAATCACAGACGAATTTGTTTAAGAAAAAGCATGGAAAGTGTTGTTGTAATTAGTATGTTGCGTTATTCAAAGAAGAAAAGGCTTGATATATTGATGTTTCGATAGAACTGTGTCTTTCGAAAACACGTAGTACAGGACTTGCATTAAATAACGTATTGTACAGTACCATCCAAAGCAAATGTGTTTCATTTTAAAAGTAATCGTTGCTTCATGCTTGTAGTCGCAACATGTTGTGCGATTTTTTGTAAGATTTACAATTTAGTGAGCCATTAATATGTAGAAATGATGATGACATTACTATTTGAATGTTTTATAGTCTTTATTATAAATGTAAATAAGCGTAGAACATAAGCGTAGCCGAAGGGGGGCCAAGGACACCATGCCCTCCCCCCAATGTTTAGAATATATTGTCATTTTGGGCTTTGAGAGGCAATGTCCCAAACAAAATACTGTTGCTTTTCACATTTTGCTTTTCATATTGCTTAAATTTGTAATATGTTCCTAAGGAAAGATTAGAACGGGCAAAAAACATAAAGATTGGATTGCCTAAAACTGGAAAAAAGTGTTGTTTTCAGATGAAAGATAATTTTTTGTTCAAGGGAAGCACAGCAGATTTGTCAGGATCAGAAACGGTGAGCAGTTAAGTCCTGCCTACTTCAATGAGGTATGTTAAACACCCCAAAAAGATCTTCTGGGACAGTTTTAGCTTTTCTGGAACATGTTCACTTGTGCCAATTGAGGATACGACGCATTCAGGCAAATGCATTGGCGTAATTGAAAAAGACATTACATATATGAAAAGTACATTTCCTGAAAGTGAAGGAGATTTTCAGGAAACACAGGTTATATATGTTAGACTGGCCTAGACACTCCCTGGATCTTAACTCCATTGTAACTTTGTGATCAATGTCAAAATCTTGGGTAAAAATATTGGATTGCATCCAGTGGCGTAACTGACGGGTGTGCATGGGGGGCGGCCGCCCCCCTGGCCGGTCATTTCGAAGTTTTAGGGCCTCCTGTCACCACATTGTTAATTTTATTAAGTGATCTTTAATCGACATTGCCCCAAGATAGTGTGTTGTTTTGATGATATTTGGCACTTTAAACTATAAAAACATTCTTTTTTTGGAAAAATACAGGAAAACAAGCCATCATTTTTTCAATTTGGAACATCGCAACCAGACATTGTTGAAAAATTCTGCATAAAACATCCATGTCGAAGTGTCTTAACCGGGGCCCTTCTATGCATTCCTGGGGCCCCACCCATGCACTCAAGGGCCCTACAAGCTGCTACAACTTTAATAGAGGGGCTCTGCGCATGCACTCATGGGGGCCCCACGCATGCAATCAAGGGGCCCTGCGCACGCACTAGAGGCCCCCTGCAGAAATGTTGGTGAACTTGTTTGAAGATCACTACATCTTAACTGTGGGACGGTGCTAACAATCTTATTGG
>Ga0210059_1016055_pt1 | contig 10839 bp, 6 predicted proteins | sample Ectturendosymbi2_FD_188042 | JGI IMG/M metagenome (GOLD analysis project Ga0210059, IMG submission 188042) | Ecteinascidia turbinata endosymbiont from Florida, USA - Sample 2 (SPAdes) (version 2) | ecosystem: Host-associated > Tunicates > Ascidians > Unclassified | place: Key West, Florida... | reverse complement strand
AAACAAGCTATTCGAGATCAGAGCGCAAGTTTTAATCAAGCAAAATGTAATGTTTGACATATAAATGACCCATTTCGGTTGAAATATTAATAATTTTTCCACGGCAATGATCGCTAATATTGGTTCAATCCGTTCAATGTGGCTGCGCTCCGGTCACGCGTTTGCGTTTCGCCGACGTCCGTACTGGAGGCGACTGGCGGCTGGAGCAAGTGGCGGCTGAGTTGACCTAGGTCAGCCATAGCCGAGCTAGCTGCGAAAGAGTTAACCTACAACTAGTGAAGCTGCATCAGTGATGCCAGGTTATTTTGCAAAACAAGCAAACAAATTTGAAGAATAAGCCCAAATTCGGTAATTTGACGGAAAAACAAGCTCAACGTGCGTTTTGTAGGAAAATTCAAAAAACATAAAACCAGCACGTTAGTCAAATACAACAACAGGGAGGAAAATCCGAAAAAACAAGCCCAAAATCAGCAAATTTACACAAAAACACGCCGAAATTTCGTTTTGCGGTAAATTGAAAGAGCAAAATGGCCATGAAATTTGACAAAAAAGCAATCCGCAATACAGAAACCTGCAAAAAACAAGCAAATTTTAATCAAAACAAGCCCCAAAACAACCCGCAAGTCTTCAAAATAAAACCACAAAAAACAAGCCCAAATTCGCGAGAAAAACGCAAGGTTGCCAACACTGAGCTGCATCCACCACAATCATCCTGGCAGAAAACTCGCCCAACCACAACAATGAACACGCCGAACAGTGTTTCACTTCCAAAAACGTTCTTGGCATTACACAACCACACATATAAATACATTTCAAAACACATTCCCCTAAAAGAGGGCAGAATGCAAGGCATCAAAATTTATTGTCATTTTGTCCTGAATCCGAATATTATAATCAAAATGGCAACTTTAGCACACAACACTCAACAAAATGGATTGATGTAACCCATGTCTTAGCCATTGATATTATGCGAAAACAAGTTTTTTGCATTATTGACCTCAGATACAGGTTCTATTTGAACCACTTTCCAGTATGAAAGGGTTAATTCCGAGGCATCAGAGTTTATTGCCATTTTGTCCTGAATCCGATTATTACCATCAAAATGGGAACTTTCACCCACAACACTCAACAAAATTGATTGATGTGACCCATGTCTTAGCTTTCATTTAAATGCAAAAACAAAAGTTTTTCGCATTAATGACATCAGATACAAGCTCTATTTGAAGCACTTTCCGGTAAGAAAGGGTTAAATCCGAGGCATCAGAATTAATTGCCATTTTGTCCTGAATCCGAATATAATAATCAAAATGGCAACTTTGACCCACAACACTTAGCAAAATTGATTGATGTGACCCATGTCTTAGATTTTCATTTAACAGCGAAAACAAAAAGTTTTTCGCATTAATGACCGCAGATACAAGTTCTATTTGAACAACTTTCCGGTATGAAAAGTTAATTCCGAGGCATACAAATTTATTGCCAATTTTTCCTGAATCCGAATATTACCATCAAAATGGGAACTTTGGCCCACAACACTCAACAAAATTGATTGATGTGACCCAGGTCTTAGCTTTTCGTTTTAATGCGAAAACAGGTTTTTCGCAGCAATGGCTTCAGATACAAGCTCTATTTGAACAACTTTCCGGTATGAAAGGGTTAAATCCGAGGCATCAAAATTAATTGCCATTTTGTCCTGAATCCGAACATAATAATCAATATGGGAACTGTGACCCATAAACATCAGGAAAATTGATTGATGTGACCCATGTCTTCGCTTTTGAAATTATACGAAAACAAGTTTTTCGCATTGACAACCTCAGATACAACTTCTGTTTGAACAACTTTCCGGAATGAAAGGGTTAAATCCGAGACATCAAAATTAATTGCCATTTTGTCCTGAATCCGACTATAATAATAAAAATGGGAACTGTGACTCACAACACTCAACGAAATTGATTGATGTGACCCATGTCTTAGCTTTTGATATTGTGCGAAAACAAAAGTTTTTCGCATTAATGACCTCAGATACAAGTTCTATTTGAACACTTTCCGGTATAAAAGGGTGAAATCCGAGGCATCAAAATGTATTGACATTTTGTCCTGAATCCGAATATTACCATCAAAATGGGAACTTTGACCCACAACACTCAACAAAATTGACTGATGTGACCCATGTCTTCTCTTTTCATTTCAATGCGAAAATAAAAGTTTTCTGCATTAACGACCTCAGCTACAAGTTTTCTTTAAACAACTTTCCGGTATGAAAGGGTTAAATCCGAGGCATCAAAATTAATTGCCATTTTGTCCTGAATCCGAACATAATAATCAATATGGGAACTGTGACCCATAAACATCAGGAAAATTGATTGATGCGACCCATGTCTTAGCTTATCATACCCATGTCTTAGCTTTCGAGTCGCTTCTTTTTCCTATTTTGTTGTTATATTTACATATGCATACATGGACACAATATATTTCGTCAAATATTCTTCCCTGTTTGTTTTTAATTTCCGGTAAGCCCACCGCTTGGCTTTTTAATAGTGTACTTATTCCAGGGGGATCAATGACCCTTTTAAGGACTGCAGAAGCCGATATATTGACGCAGACTATTACAGCCATTACTCGCCAGACGAAAGGTGTTCAAACCATCTAACGGATTCGGTAAGTCTTCTAGTTTCGATTAAAAATAATTTATTTGAATTGCGTTTGGGGTTTTCTGTTGGTGACGTAACAATGAAGACATATTTTTGCCTTTTGGACCAGCTTTACCTGGCCCTGGGCGCCAACCCAATGAGCCATTTTTTGACTCAAGATTTGTTTGGAAACTAGGCCATCATTCGCGTTTTTAATGCCCTTGAGTGATCTTCTAGCATATCTGGGTCCAGAATTATGGCTCAAAAAACACATTTTTCAGAAAGATCAAAAAATTGCAGGAAGTGTTATTTGCCCTTGGACAGTCATAATTTGGCAGCAGCTTATGCCAGAGAGCTATTCAAACCCTCTAAAGACTCGTGAAGCCATGTAGCTTAGAATGAAATAAAATTTTAAGATTTGGGCTTGGGGTTTTTGGTGGATGTAGTCAGGATTGGGGTATGTTTTGCTTTTTTGCGTTTTTTCTTTCATATTGTCATCGCTCAAACAATGAGTCGATATTGTGGCTCAAGATTTGCGTGGATTCTAGGCTGTAATACGAGTCTTTAGAGGCCTTGGTCGACTTCCTCGCGTTTCTGGTGCCAAAGTTTTGGCCAAAAGACCCCAATTTTATAAAGAATTTCCTAGGGGATCAGTGGGGATTTCCCTAATTGATTTCTGGAAGTTTCTGAAAATAACTTTGGAACCAAAAACGCTAGAAAGTCCATCAAACCCTCTTAAGACTCGTATTATAGATTAGAATAAAAAAAACTTTTAGCTACGAAATCGGCTCGATTGGTCGACTCCCAGGGAATGATGACGTCATCCAAATGTAAACAAACATGCATAAACATCCTCTCATTATGTAAACATCAACAAAAAAACGATATCCCAAGCTTAAAATTTTTTTCAGTCTAAACTGCAAGACTTCATGAGTCTTTAGAGCAGGGGTGTCAAACATACGACCCGCGGGCCAAATCCGGCCCGTTGCGTGGTTGGATCCGGCCCGCGGGATGATTTTGTGAAATAAAAACTTCTTTGTTTGCTTGTGAAGTCTATCCAGTTATACTTCAATAACTGGTGACTATAGATTTCAATTACTTGCAACCTTAACGTAATTGCTTATATTTTATTGTTTTTCTCTGTTTTTTTCACGTGAAACTTTCCCGTTTTCTGCATATTTCCTTTTGCATGTTCACACCGGTTTGATCTTTCAAACAGGTATGAACATGCAAAAGTTCAACTACTGTTGATAAAGTTTAATACTAGAACTCCGGGAAAAAGAACATACCTTGAGCTCCAGCGATGTCGATTTCGAAACCTTCGGTGTTCTACGTACAACTCCAATTGAAATTTGCTACGTAAAGTTTAAGATGGCTAAGCCGAGGTGCCGTGCTAAAGCGTTTTTTTTATTTACGTGAGGAAATTTAAAACTTCATGAAAAAAATGCAAGCCGGTATTAGAATGTCATCTCACAATAGATGCAAAACCTTGCCTTTATGGTGGATATTTCGCAGCACTTGAATAATCTGAACAAAATGTTGCAAGGCTGCAAAAGACTTGTCACTCAGTATTACGACAACATAGGTTGCATTTAAGTTGAAGTTGTCCTTGTGGAAGACACAACTTTCCGATAATGACACTGTTTATTTCCTTTGTCTAAAAAGTATGCGTACTACGGGACTAAAAATTGACTTGAATCAATACAAAGATAAGATAACAGAGTTGTTGCGGGAGTTCAAGCAGCGGTTTCAGATTTTTGACCAACTTGAGACGGACTTCCAAGTCTTTTTCTCGCCATTCACATTAAACGCCTCTGATCTGCCCGTGGACTTGCAACTTGGAATAATTGACTTGTAGTGTGATTCAAATTTGAAGACTAAGTTTATCTTGGCGAGCTTGGGCGCATTCTATCAGTATCTTTTTCCAGGCTACCAGTCGTGTAGCCAGCCCAAAAATTGGGGGCGTGGCAAAATGTTTGATTTTAGGCGAATAACACTAATTTGTTTGGAAAAACGCCTCTCTAAGCACAAAATGATTGCGTTCTAAAAATTTGGGGTGCGTGGCTCCTTTGCCCCCTGGCTGTGTCTATTCAGGCAACCCCAAAGTGACATCCCTTGCTACAAAAGTTTTGTGCATGTTTCGGACGACATACCTTTGTGAACAAGTGTTTTCTGTCATGAACATCGATAAAACAAAACTGCGCTCAACGCTCACTTAATTGACATCCTGAAAGTGGCTTCTACACAGGATTTGACACCTGATATCGATACACTAGTGAAAGCCAAAAGGTACCAAGTTTCAGGCGCAGACCTAAATCGCTAACATATTTAATGTGAACTGCTTCTTTGCGCCCTGAACTATAGTTCTGCAGCAGCGGGTGTTTACTAAGGAAATATTTCAAGACAGAACGCTTGAACAGTGAGTGAATGCAATGTTAGTCAGCAGTTTCATTACAAACGTTTGATGGAACCAGGGATGTCTAGGAGTTTCTAGATATCTCTGGACGGAACCATACCGTTTGTACACTGCCACAAGCTGTGTGTTTTGCCGAAAAACATGCATTTCCAGAGTAGAAGAAAAATTCAAGTTTCCACTAGTTTGCACAATATGGTGCCAGTTCCGGATGGTCGGGATTACTGCACTTCGCTCCAGACGAGCAGAGGTGTTCGGAACGGAAATTTGACAGAAACCGGTTCGTTTTTTCCGAAATATTTTGCTTCGGTCGATTTTTAGTCGTGTTTTCGTTTAGGTTGGTTTCAAAGTCATTAATGATAAATGTTGTTAATATATCGTAAAATTGAACAGACTTTTCTCAAGAAACGTCATGTTGTTGCAGAGTTTGGAAAGGTTGCTCTTTAAATGTGCTAATAATCATTTTCAGATAAGCTTGAAATTTTTGCATCAAAGTTATGAAAACAGTTGGAAGTTGGCATTACTTATAACAGGATGTTATGCAATGATTTCACTGGTCCGGCCCGCTTCAGATTAAATATGCCTGAAGTGGCCCTGGAATGAAACGAGTTTGACGCCCCTGCTTTAGAGGTTTGAACAGCTCTCTAGTTCAAGCTGCTGGAAAGTTATGGCCATATATAATATGAGTGTAATACACACGAGATGAGCGTTGTGGGGGTAGACATTTTTCCCGATTTTTCGTTTTTGGGGCATAATTTTGGCTCCAGATATGCTAGAAAGCCATTCAAGGGCTCTAAAGACTCGGATGATATTCCAGTTTCCAAAAAAAACTTGAGTCAAAAAACTGGCTCATTGGATTGGCGCCCAGGCCCGGGTAAAGTTGGTCGTAAAAACGCAAAAACATCCCCAGTTGTGACGTCCCCCAAAGAGAACCCAAAACTGAAAAAAAAAATTTCAGTCGGAACTAGACGTTTTTCCGAATTCTTAGATGGTTTGAACACCTCTCTAGCTCTATTGACTGGCAAGTTATGGCTCAAACAGTCTGTGTCAATATATCGGCTTGTGCGGTCCTTAAAGGGTCAAACGAAAAAAATTAAGGAATGTGATGGTGGAATACTTAATTCAAAGATGTAAACATTTATGTACGCTAATATTTTGTGTAGTATCCCCGTATTCAACTAAAACAAAGTATATATGTTGCATATAGCAGGTTGTAATAATTAATATGATAATATGATCTCAGTCATGTAAAAAATGTTTCATTGTTCACTTCACGTTTCAGTACTGGCTTTATTCTTTTAGAATATATAAAAGACTTCAAATATTAATTCTGCCGAAACTTGCGCGGAGTCCGCTATAGGTAAGAGGCCCATTTTGATAAAATAGGTAAAATAGGTTTAAAAATGGCTCTGGTTGAGAAGCGCTGCCTTGCAGTCTTCATCGTGAACTGCACATTTGGTCTGGCTGTTGCGCTTCTTCCTATTACACCTGCATAGTTACTCCTTTACTTCGTTCGTTACCAACAGACATCTATTTCGAAAACTGTATTACCATATCATGCCAGGTGGGACATAGGAATTTAGAATGCTCAGCAGTGATTGCAACGTCTTACGTTCGACTGTAGCTGCGTTGAACAACTTTAATCAGTCCAGCCATTGCCATGTTGTGTAACTGTTTCGATTAACACCCCTTTTTATAAAAGCTTTCACCACAATCGTATCCAAATATATCGTTTGCCCTTGCGTTAGGTTTTCAGACTAAGGTTCTTGCCGCGAATTCATCAAAATGAGAGGAACACCTTTTGTAAGCTTTGCTTGTTCAAACGACTTCTATGACTTCAAGTGTTACCGTTGAACAAAGGAGACATCCGCGAAACCCACGTTGCCCATCGACTGCTTCTGATTCACCGTAGCTGCAGTTCAAACCTACTATCTGCAATATGAACTCTAAGTTACTCACGCAAGCACACCAACTGCACTATCCCGCTTCAAGAACGTCATATTCCGACACCATTACGTCATGCAGAAAAACAGCAGTTGTATTGAAACTGAGCAACGTTACCTTTGCAAAATTCTTCACTTCAATCGCCAAAATTTAATGTTGATAAGCAGGGCCGGCCCAGGCAGGTGCAGGGTCCAATGCAAGACCTGGGCGAGGGGCCCCTCTGGGCAGTGGTTTTATGACGTCATCGTGTTCAGTCAACCGTGCTATACGGCAGGCCCGTAACTAGGGAGACGCAGGGGGGAGAAGACCCCTGAAAAATTTTTCGCACCCCCTAGAAGAATGTGTTGGATATAGTTTGAAACTGTTGGACATCGTTCAAAAAATTTGGGTCCCTCAAGTCTGTTGTATGCTTAGAAGCACGAGTCGAACAGACTTAGCGTTTCGTCTGAATCTGTAGGGTATTTTTTTTCCCTAGACTATGAGTATTTTCTGCCACCGAATGAATTTGACACTGTTTACAAATGCTCTGCATTAGGTAAATGTTTTCATGTCTGAGCAGTCATCTTGCCTTTGGCGGTTTGCTTAGTACTTACAAGTCAAGATTTGTTGTCATTCCAACGCTGTTCCAACTAATATATCTTTCAAGTCTTCATACATATGAACAAAGTCACCGATTGTTGTTGCGGAACAACGTCGCGAGCATACATCAAATCAGATACTCGTATGTCTCTCAGCAGCGGCATAGTGCGACTTATGACTCGCACAAGCAAATTTCCTTGCTGACTGCCAGCATCGTTAGCAACAGGAGCGATTGTGTGTTTGTATTTTAGAAGTACTTTCAAATCTCTCGCTATATCACGTTAGATAAAACGGGTGTTTAAAATCTACGTAGTCGTATTCAATTTCGTTTAAACCAGTGGTTTTCAACGTGGGGGTCGCGTCCCCGTGGGAGTCGTTCGCCATTTTTTGATGGGTCGCGAGAGCTTGTGATAAAAATATTTACAAAAAAGCCGCAGGGAAGCAATGAATAGATCAATTTCCTGTCATTAAGACCAACGCTTCTTGCACCCCTGGCTAGGGATCACTGATGTAGACTGTGAAGAGTGATATGACAGCGCGCACCCTTGCCGACGTCCAACACTCATTGTGAACGGTTTTGATTTGACTCCTTCCGTTGTCATTTACAGGAGTCCTCCGTTATCATTTACGTCAGCATCGCCATGTCGGCCAATCACACCCTTCCACACTCCAGCATCTTACGCATGCATTGAAGGTTCTCAAAACGATTGTGGATCCGTTAGCTTTAGCCCTTCGCGGAACATCTCTAGTTTCTTCCATGAATTCTGCGTACTGTGCATTTGAGTTTCATCGAACCCACTACGCAAACCAAATTTCACGCACGCTTAAGTTTTCTATCGACTTTCAAGCTTCTGCACGCCTTGCTTTGCAATAATCGCAGATGAAGTCATAAATTTCGATGTTTGTCCTGCAACATTCTCCCTGAAATCACACACCAAGTGTGGTACAATACGCCTGCAACGACTTTGGCTAGGGACCGAGTTTGCTAGAAAGCTTTGGGGGAACAAATCTTTATTGTTTGCGTTTCGATGACGTCACCATGTTCACTCAACAGTAGTATGGCCTTTTTGTGAAATTGTCAAAATGAGGGGCAAATTGGAAATGATATACTTTTGGGGGACCGTGGCCCAAGAGCCCCCTGGCTACGCACATGGTGGTGGTGCAAGAACTGGTAGTATACAATGGTGCTATATCTATAGCACTGCATTTAATATGAAAACACATTAATTCTGAGACATGGGTTTAAGTAGACAAAGAAAATGATGCTCCAAATTGTGATAATCAATTCAAATCTGAACAGTTCCGAAATATAATGTACTGCTAATAAAAACCACAAGATTCTCACTAGAACCGCTAAACCACATAGATCAAATCAAAAACAAACCACCAGATCTTTTGTTAAATACGAGCAGTGGCAACCGTGTTCTGTATATTGCAGGCTGTAGACCAGCGCAGGAATTCGACCCACAAGAACATGACACGAAGCAGTCACGAGATTGAGCGACGTTTGTGTGCACACTGATTCGGTTAATTCAAATTACCCAACACAGTTCTCAACAGTGGTGATAATTCAGTTTACACAGTAAATCTGTACTCTGTGTCTATAGATAATCCAGTGATAATGTCCAATGTTCTTACTTATTTATTCCCTGGCTTTATGCTGGGGGTTTACAACAGTAATGTAACCATGAAATTTGAACAACTACATTATTTTATCATAAAATATTGGGGAGAAAAATATATTGTGTCCTCTCTGTCCAAAAGTTGGGGGAAACGTGTCCCCCCTTAAACTCGGTCCCTGACTTCGGCTATATCGTAGCTTCGCTTATGGCGACACTTTCTGGCCGTCCCTGCAGAATATTATGTTCGTTTATAACGACAGCTGCAAGTTTTTCTTAACAGTTTGCTCGGCTATGTGGACTGCGGAGCCGCTGCACAAATCTTTTAAGACTGGATATGAACGCAGTTAAGCGGCCAGTCGTTGAGCCGTGACAGGTGTGATATGAGAATGGCATTAAGGATTGCGCCATCAGCAGCAATGGATACAAATCGTTACCTGAGTTTTACTGTATGAGGGATTGTTGCGACTGTAGTCAGTTGCGACTGTAGAGAGATTGTTGCGACTGTGCGACTGTAGTCAGGGATTGTTGCGACTGTAGTCAGTTTGATCGATAGTTTTGGTGGAGTTGTGCGTGAATTGTCAAACAAAAGGAGCAGAATCCCATCATGGAAAAAGCGTGATAACGTTTCCCCCAATGGAGAAAATGGTATGAACGTGCTAGAACTAGCAAGAGATTTCGATATTGCACCAACGACGTTGACTACATTTTTGAAAAATATAATTAAAATAATTTCTCATTTTTTTATCAGAGTATAGGCGAAAACACGATACATTAGCGGTAATCCTAATCAAAGAACACTTTTAACCCTTGTCAGGATTTGGCATTGAACTAAAACGCCATTTTAGGAACGATTTATTTGTAATTCGCATATAACGATGCTTTTTCTCAGGTCCCATGAAGTGACGTAAAAGGCAATTCTACTGTGCCTTCATTTTACTCCGCTGGCTCATCACGTCAAAGATTTTGCAGCATCTGTATTGCTTTGTGTTGTGAGAGGTACTAAAGATCGGATATAATTTGTCACATTCCCTTTCAACAAGAATCGAAAATCAGTAATTTTACTCCCACATCAAAATAATTTTCTGCTGTGTTATACCCAGGGTTGTCCATAGAACATATTTATCTGTCCCATTCCCATCCCATAGCAATTTATGCCTGTCCCGTCCCATCCCATGGGACGTTTCCCATGGGATTCCCATAGGAATGACATTCCCATGGACAAGCCTGGTTATACCCTTTCAACTTACACATAAAGCGCCAAACGTAAGATGACTGGGACAGATAAATATGTTCAGATGAAATATACTCAGGCAGATAAATATACTCAGGCATGAAAAGCTTTACATAGTGCAGAGCATTTGTAAACAGTGTCAAATTCTTTCGGTGGAAGAATACACTTGAAGTGGAACCTTTGCCCGCCGTGTTTCCACCTCAAGCGGGAATCGAACTATCATGATTCCCATCGGGGAGCGATCAAGCATGACGAATTTGACCACGCCCTTGCCGTCTGAACTAAAGAGACACCTTCCTAGTTCTTGCGAACCAGGCAGTTTTGTGTTTCGAACTCAAGCCCTCAGGCCTTCCCTTCCTTCAAGCCACCCTTCCTGTATTGCCTTCGCATTCTCTCTCCATGCGCTTTGATTATTTC
>Ga0210059_1016054_pt1 | contig 10839 bp, 10 predicted proteins | sample Ectturendosymbi2_FD_188042 | JGI IMG/M metagenome (GOLD analysis project Ga0210059, IMG submission 188042) | Ecteinascidia turbinata endosymbiont from Florida, USA - Sample 2 (SPAdes) (version 2) | ecosystem: Host-associated > Tunicates > Ascidians > Unclassified | place: Key West, Florida... | reverse complement strand
CAACCTGTAAATTATGCGGAGAACAGTATGTTGGCCAAACCTCAAATAAATTTTCGAAACGTTGGAATTCCCACCGCTCTTCGTGGAACACTGTCAATTTGTGTAATGACCAAGAGCAGGTGCCTTTACTACACCATGTGGTGCACGAACATAAGATTGAAAAAAAGCCTATAATCAGTGAATGTTTTATAGTAACGTTCGTAGAACAACCTAGCTACGATTACGTTGATATTTGTGAAGATAAGTGGCTCAACAAAATCAGCGCTAGCATTAACAAGCACAGAATTCTGCCTCGCATTAAATGATAGACTTGCCCTTGTTTAGACGTTGCTTTTGTCATCACTTTTGTTTTGGCGCACCATTTTTTCTTCTCTCATTTATTGCTTTTTCCTCCCGCTGTGTGTTTTAACTTATTGTTACTAGTTGGTCTTGTCTTATCACACCCAGTGTCTTTTGCTACTTGTTTGTGCTTACTTACAGTACGGTACTGTCAAGATTAGCTAAATGTGGTTTTCACGCAACCTTTGTCTTTGTTTCGTAATAATCACTGCTTTGCGTACTTCCACTCGTTTTTACTTTCAATTTACTTGGACTGAAGATGCCGTGTGGCGAAATCGATTTCCATTAAATGACATCAATGCGTGCTGATTTTTGTTACTTGTGCAGTGTGCACAGACAGTACTTAAGTTGAAGACATGGGTAGACGAGAATCGTCGCAGTTAGAAAGTAAGACACAGGTTGATACTGATGCTCAAGAAACAAGTAGAGCTTCCAAGTATAGAAAGTGAGATGTGATAGTTAACGTTTTTCTTACTTCTACAACAGTGGTTCTCAACATTTCGCTGAAGGAAGCTAAATCCAGACCTACGATTTTGTTAGGGAGCCGCACCAAAATTTTTGCCGTAAGTCAATTGACACGTTTTGTTTTATTGCACTAACGAAGTCTGTTACACAAAATATTAGATATGTTACTGAAAGACTGCTAAAAGCCGCACAAAGGATGCTTGGGAGCTGCATGTGGCTCTTTTAAAGAACAGTGTTTGAGAACCATTGTTCAACAGGTAACACCACGCCTGCCAGCTACGATGTCACAGCCTAGCCTCTTAGCGATTAATAAATCTAAGAAACATCAAAGGCTTGCAGATGCGTTGTTGCAGTCTTGGTGTCGCAACTCTCAACAATCGCTGAGCTCCGGCTCCAGGCAAAATGCCCAGCACCGGCGCTCAAAATGCGACCTGTAATGCTCAGCTCCTTGAATCGAGAAGTTCTTGACTCGTGTGTGTCATGTGGCCTGGTGTTCTGGAAGGTCACCGAAAGATTGGCAAATTGGGATAATCATCCCACAAAATGGTAGACAGGGGAGAATGTACATTACTTACTATCGAGGATCTCTTTCCTTAGCTTCTCTGGAAAAATGTATGTCAAATGCCGTGGAAGAATTGAACGAAAAGTGGAAAATACTCCGTGCGTTTTTCGTCCTGGCCGTAGCACGGCAGACGAAATTTTCACTCTCCAGCAAATTTTCGGGAAATCTTGGGAGTATGCCAAAGACGTCTACACATGTTTTGGTAATCTCGAGAAAGCATACGACCAGGTTCCTCGTGAAAAGCGCGTGTTGTGGGAGTACGGTGTTCGCGGACGCCTGTTCCTGGCCGTCAAGTCACTGTATTTCTGTCTGTGTCGGCGGATTATGTCACAACTGTTCACTGTGTGTGTTTGACACCGACAAGGGTGTGTGTTGTCACCACTCCACTTTCTGATTATTGCATCCAGTATGTCATGTATTGGATCCTATCGACGGTTCTTCAGCTTCACTGGTCCAATTTGTTTATCTGCTACAATTAGGATTGTGTTCAACGCTATCTTACGACTACCAACATAACAATACACACCAGCAACTTGCAAATATACATCAACAAAGCCTGTACAACTGTACAGCATGAAAATATTTTCCTTGCATAACACATCGACTTCAGTTGTAGCTCACCTGATCCTCCAGGATCGCTGGTGAGAGGCGACTCTGTATCAAATCCTTCAGCATCTGTTTGAAACAAGTCAGAAACAATTCGTGAACAGTAACATCAGCTCCAGCGGCATTGCTGCTGCTCTCAACATCTGTGTTTGAAGTGGTGCTGCAGACAAGAGTTTATTTTTACTTGCAAGCATATGACATATGGGACAAAATAAACTCAGCACAAACAAATAAGGCTGACCCAGATTTTGAGTTTGAAGTTAAGCATGTGGACACAAATCTAATCTCGATTTTTGTAGTGCAAGTTAAGCAGAAATCCCACTGTTCAAAAAATACAAATGCGAAACAGTTATTTTTGCTCCTTCAAGTTTTTAATAAGCACCCAAGAAAGTCAGTGATGGGAATAAACTCTGTTGGCAAAGTATAAGCTAGAGAACCTGATCTGTAGCTGTTGTTGGTTCTTTTTTTAAGCAAGCATACTAGTCTGGTAGTGCTTTCTACTGCTTTTTACACTCTGCTGCAACTGCAACCATCTCACTTGAAAAATAAAGAATTTCAACAACAATTGCATGACCAAAGCAGTAGAAAGCAATGTTACGATGTTAAAATCAAATTACACCCAAGCAATGTCAACATTTTGCAGATTGTTAGACATATAGCTTTTACAGACAATACCTGATGAGTTTTTTAAAAGTCCAAGTTTTGCAACATCATAACTTATATTTACCTGGTTCGTTAAGCTCTTTGCTAATACGCATCCAACATCTCTCAGTATCATTCTTTCTCTGTAGCTACTCAAGCCTGTGTATAAGGTTTTCGTGTGTTTGAACTTCTACAGTAATATCAAAAGTTCATCAAAAAGAGCTTTTTGAAACTTCTCAGTACAATGCAATTGAAACAAGCTATTACAAATTGATACTTCTCCACCTGCCAAACACTGACATATTTTTAAAAATGGTTGAAAAAATAATTTCCACAAGTGGCATAATATGTCAGCACCTGTGGACTAAATACTTTTTGATTCAGCATGCTATCACAACAATCTGTCAATTTGACGAAGTAGTTCTGTGTGAGTGTATTATATAAGCATCAATTTCCTGAGCTGCTCCTAAAGTTTTTATATGAGAACCCTCACAGTTACACTAATAAAACAAGACCTCAGCTATAACTGATATTTTAACTGAACACTAATTGAGTGGCCCATTAATATCTCACAAAAGAACAGTTTTAAGTCTTTGATCACTTAATAACATTAGTCTATGAAAACATTTTGCTCATTGTACTATAATACAGTACTATCTGTTTCTCACAAATGTAAATGTGCTGAATCCAAACCAAAATTCCAGAGTTAAATCAATACACAAGTATTACTGTGGAGTAAACCTTTACAATGTACTGTACTATTAATTTTTGCACCAAAAAGAATAGACTAAATAAGCAATACCAGTATGTACATATTTTGAAGAATTTGGATGCAATTCAATGAAAATGTGAGTGCTTGGTCCATCACTTAATTAAATAAATGCTGTAAATCAACATAAGCAACTCAATAACATGTGATTCATGTAAGGGAGTTCCAACTTCTGTTATTCAGTTAATTCGGTAGACATGTTTATGTGATAGCAATGTGCTCATGTACTATAGTAATAGTAGTATATTGATAAATACAGTCCATATTCATAATACTGCAGCTTTCAGTCAATTAACTTATTGATATAAATGCATATGTAAAACATATTTGTAGATAAGTACACAAGATGGAGAAAGTTCACTTTATAACAGTGTAACAATATTAGTTTCTAAAGAGCTAAAGCAATGAATGAATAAGCCTTTCATCAGCAAATTACAATAAACTATGACTATTTACAGTGAAGAAATAGATACCAGGTCAATGCAAATCGTTTTTTGCCAGCTTCAGTCCACTCCAGCTGTAACATGATCCAATATTTTAAACTTGAACTTGACATTGAAGTAGGCTATTGTATGCACGCTGTTTTATATACTTTTATGAGATGATTGAAATGGTAAGTGGGTGGGGGTATATTTGGCTGAAGATATAAATAAAATATGGGATGGTTAGTACATACACACCTGTTTGCATTTATTTCTGAATTGAATAGCTACACTGGGCCTTAAAAAATATTAGTCCTGCCTGAATTAGGTTTCATCCCATGTCATGTATCATAGTAAACTACCTTCTATGAAAAGCATTTCAGAAACTTTGCTGTGGATATTCCACAATAATTTTATTTGCAATAAAGATCCTGATTGCTTATACTAAACTACAGCAGTCTAGGCTATAAGTAACAGAAGTAGCAACTCTCTACATCACTGTCAATTAGACAAATCTACAAATGTTCAAAATAACAAATGGAATACCAGATAGCAAAACGAACTCTGGCATATGTCTGCACAAGGGCTTAGTTTTAAGGATGTTGGTACAGTATAACAGGTCATGTGGCCTCACATCTGTCTGTGATGAGTACAAATAAGTACACCACTTTCAATTTGTCTAGATTCTACATGATTGGGGAGGATTATGTAGGCTATAGCCTACACTACATGTTTATAATAATTATATAGAGCCTACCTGACCTACTTCAGTACTTTCCCCTATGCAGGAAGAGGAATGCTGCCTACACTTTCTAACACTTGGATTGTGTGGTGGCATTCAAAAAGTAGACCACATGCTGTACCAAAACGCTTTAAAAAAAACTTGGTAGGCTTATCGCATTTGCTAACCTTTGAAATTTGCAGTGACAACAATGAGTGACTGATACCTATTGTCTGCGGAAAATTTGTTTTTTTCTCCGTAACTGAAGCACATTTTTGACTTCTTTTTGGCTTAACCTACAGCCAACTGCAAGCGAACAAGCCACAACATGCTTGCAGTCACTACACTTTACCTGTGTTTTGGGACTTCTGTTGATACCACATGGTGCTTCTGCTTGTTGGCTGAGTCATATGAAACAATAAACCATTACCATTACACCGGAAATGTCCAGGCAACCCACGCGAAGAGCGAACGCGTCGCTCCTCGAGCAACAGTGGCGCGGCACTTGCGAAGCGAACGCGACGCGAATTCGGGGATCTCCCGTGATCACAGAACAAACCAACACTCGCGCGACAATTTCGCGCGTCGCGTTTGGTGTAAACCGGCCTTTGAGAATCAAGCGTAGTCGTAAGCCCAGGACACACATTGCAGACGCCGGTTTTAAGTCAGGATCTGTCGTTCACATAACTTTTTACAAAATTTGCGCATCTCGTTTTAGTTTCGATTACAATGCTTACATATACTTTCACAGCGTAAAATCATAAACGACGTTATGTTATCCTTGTTGAGTAAGATAAAAATACAGTATTTTGTGGACAGTTTTTATCGCATAGAACAGCGTTTCTCAACCTGGGGTCGCGAAGTCTCTCTTACTGGTCGCGAAGATTTCAGTGAAACGATATGCTAACTTGTCTTTTTGGTCATTGCAACGAATCTGCTTCTCTGAGCAGTTTGTTGCGTATACTGTAATTTACTAAGTGCAATTTATAGCATCCAAGTTACCAATTCAAATACCACGATGTGGTGAAATATATGATTGGCAATATATGCATCCGAAGTCGCAACCTGAAGAGCTAGCTACGCCTTTATTGTACAATCTAATCTGTTAGTTTTATCATCCACAATCCTACACGTCTATTTTAGACATCCGAGGTGAAGAAAACCACTAGAAAAGTATGTTGCTTCTGTCAATGGACGCAGTTGGTCGTTCTTGTTATGAAGCAGTTGTAGTCTGATAACAGCAGTTTAGTATTGTGAAGTTACAGTCAGCAGTCAGGTAGAAACAAATTCTACCTGTTATAGTATTATGATACTTTCATTTTGTTCTTATCATGGACAAGAAACTCGAGTATTTTGAAGAGTATTTGAAATTTGGTTTTACCTCCATAGTCGGCAAAAACACAGTGAAGCCATGGTGTGTTTTGTGCTACGTTGCTATCAGTGATGAGTTTGTGAAACCTTCGAAGTTCATACGGCATTTAGAAATAAAGCTTTCCAACACGTCGAAAAGGATTTGTTTAAATCACAAAGGATTTATTCAAAATCGCAAGGATTTCTTTAAAATGCTGGTAGGCTGTCTCAGGCAACCTACCAGTAGGTTGTTGTTGTATAGTTGCAGTCAACATTTAGAAAGAATCATTTCTGTGGTATAAAGACTATCATATCTATTCTTAATATGGACAAGAAACCCAAGAATTCTGAAGAGTATTTGAAATATGGGTTTACACCCATAATCAGCAATGGCGTTGAGAAGCCGAAGTGTGTTTTGTGCAACGTTGATCTCATCTCTGAGTCTACGAAACCTAATTCGACGTTGATACGGCTTGTGGAGACAAAGCATCCCAAATCACGCCGCAAAGCTTCAAATACTTCCGCGCCATGAACTGTGTTTAAAACGTCAGAGGCTTGATCTTGCCGGAAGTATCCACCAAGAAAATACTGCCCTAACCCTAACACAGGCATCATATGAAGTCGCACTTGAAATAGCCAAGCAAAAATACCTCATACGATTGGAGAAACGGTTATGAAACCCTGTTTGTTGAAATTAGTACTGTAAAACTACTTCTAGGAGAAGCTAGTAAGGCAAAAATGAGACGAATATCTCTTTCCAAGGATACTATTCAGAGGTGCATTTCAGACATGTCTGAAGATGTGAAAGACCAGGTGGTAATGAAAGTATTTCCAATGTTTTCTTTTCAAGCGGACGAGTCAACAGATGTTCTCAGTTGCTTGTTTTTGTGAGATTTATTCATTCAGGAGACATTAAAGAGAAATTCCTGTTTTGTGAGGAAGTGCAAACTACAACAACAAGTGCAGATGTTCTAGAGAAGAAAACATCTTTTTTAATTCTGCAGAGTTGCAGTGGAAATTTGTTTATGGGGAATGGAGCTCATGCAATGATGGAATCACGTTTAGGCTTTCAAAAAACAGTTCAAAAACTTGCTCCTGAAGCAAAAGTTACACACTATGTCATTCACAGATATGCGCTTGTTAGCAGAACGTTACCAACTCCTCTGAAGAACGTGCTGGATAACACGACAAGAATTGTCAATTACTTTAAAAACATTAAAACCTGCCTGTTTAAAGAACTCTGCAAAGACATGAATAGGGCACAAGAAGTTTTTTCATTCCACACGTCTATACGCTGGCTATCGAAAGGAAACGTTCTAAACCGCGTTTTTGGGACAAAGTACGAAATTAAGTTACAGTAAACCTCGGTTAATCCAGATCCGATTTGACCGACGATTGTATCCGGTTTAGGTGAAGATCCGGATTAACTGAAGATGGTAACTTCTAAACTGACGGCATCTAAGTACTGAGATATCGGTGAAAATTACTCAAATTGAACACATTTACGACACAACAGCAGACTTTTACAGAAGCAAAACGAGTTTATTGATGCTTTTACAATGGTACATCAAAGTAGTTACCGCCATATCGAGGCAGTGTAAACAATCTCTAGTTCATAATTTTAGATTACTTGGCTGCAAGGAAATCATGAATTTTGGACTGATGCAGACATTTTTGCGACTGGTCCATAAGCAGTCACTCTAATTAGAGGGTAATGCTCTCCAGACATCTTACCGAGTACAATACACTCAGGGATATTGTTCTACACAAGCACACTCAAACTGATCAATATGCTGAAACCGTAGTGCGGCGGCGTGCTTTGAGCGTTATGTTCAACATAAGCCATGCCCGTGTGTGACGCAATAATCGTCCCTACGATTAGTCGAATGTTTCACGCAGTTGCGGACGTTGTTATCATAATTCTGTACGCTCGTTGGTGATCGTGAGCACGATTTGTTGCGTCTGAAAGCTGCCGAATCTTTCCTATAGACGAAAATCCGGATCACGAGATCTGAAAAGAGCAGATTTTATCCCGTATTGGCGAAGATCCGGATTAAAAAATCTGAATAAACATGAAAGCATTTTATTCGAAGTTGCAAAACTGGCGTCGCAAAGTAACGCAAGGAAACGTTGCCATGTTTGAGAAATTGTCAAGTGTTGTTAAGAAGCTGAAGAACCTGAGAGCTTGAAGACTTACAAGAAGGAGGTCGCAGGTTGTGTTAAAATACGAAGGAAGGTTACGAACCAAAAAAGTTCGAGAAACACTGCTGTGGAATAATAGAAAATAGTTACCATAAAAGTCAACACTTTTCTAGGTGTTTTGCATTAATTTAAGCGTTCAGGCATTAATATTTTTTATAAATTGTGTGGTTGGCCACTAAATGTTTCTTACCACTGGGGATTGTGCATACATTGAGTTTCTTGAATTCTATCATACAGAGAGCTTCCACAGGATGGATGGCTTCTCCGCTTTCTCGCCAAAATTGCTTCTACGAATGAAGCTGTCGTTCGTCATGTGATTGGTTTGCTGCGAAGTGTTGCGATATCTTCCGAGCCGTCTCTTCCGAACTCAGAAACAGATCCAACAGTTCGAAACAACTTATCAATGATTGTAATATGTTATTATTAACAAATGTCATTGTTGTTGCAACCTTGTTACTTGTCTGCTTGTGATTTCCAGTGAAGTTACATCTGTGATACATACGAATTTGACAACTTTGGCTTGTTGCAGTATATAAGGGTTTCTGCAAGCGTTACGTTTTGTTACTGTAAGTCACTTGTGTGTGTTTACCAAGTTTTGATTTGTAGGCAGAACTCCCACATGATGTGGAATACGTGACATGCTGTGTTGTAAAAGCTGCCACGTTAGGTACTTAGATTGACATTACTTTTTGAGTGAAGTATGCGTTATGTAACAGCTGTGCAATTGATTAATCAGAACTGGTTGAACAACTAATTAATTATTCATTCCCAAAGTGTAGCGCTCAACCGAATATACTCCTTTTATTGGTTCACTCTAGTTGTGGCCAGAACACTGGTCCATCGCGCTTCAAGTCACAAGCTGTGTTTTTAAAATGATTCTAGGTAAACGTAATTTCGTGTAATGCTCTGCATTTGTTATGACGCCTCAGCCTCAGATGGAGGCTATACGTTTCACTAAAACGGTACCTCAAACGTTTGCTGACTGATTTACAACATTTTCATTTGTTTTTGACTCACAGATTGCTTACGAGAAACCGGATATGACACACGTTGAAGAATCCCTTCTTCCGCTTGCGCCACTTTTGAAGGATTGCTTGCGAAAAGATCAGATTATTAGTTTAATTAACGTGGCTCAAGATGGAAAAATTTTGACCCAAGGTTAGACTCTTCTGACTTACAAACTTCCTTGTTATTTGTCATATTCCCGAAAGAAGTTGTGGCGAATGTTTCACCCGATTGGGGTCGTACTCGAGCGCCACTGTGAACAAATTCGCGACAGAGAGTTTTGCTTTCGTTGGTAATCGCCGCAAATGCAGCATTTCAAGCGTTTTGACAGCTGGTCAGGGGTTGTAAATCTCTTCTCGGACTAGTCAGTTTCTCTGTAATCTCAGGCGTTGTTTGTAGGGTTTACTTTCACTCTATTGTGAATTGTATATGCTTAGACGTGCGTGTTAAAATCTGCTTTTTGTTGGTAAAGCGATAGTAAATCCCATTCGATTTCGGATCCACTACAATGTTTTCAAGCTATGATTCAACAAGGGTAGGAGCAACAGCTTGGCGTGGTGTGAAAAAGATTTGCGATATAATTAATTACAGCTAATGTTTCTGAAACGTTATGCTCCATGCCTTTTTGTCGCCTTTTATTTACAAATCAGTTTTCGCTAAGCTAGAAGGTACAATGGGTTATTCAAGGAGCCTGCAACGCATTTACCAGTGGTTTCTTTGGGCGCTTGGTTGATTGTGTTGGACGTGATAACCGCGCATTTTTGGTTATAACTTATTTATCTCAGCAATGGTGAATACAAGTTTTTGTAAACCTCGTTGTATGACTACGTTTTGCAATGGAACGAAGTTCTCAGTAGAGACATGAAACAAAAAAGACGGAAAAATTTTCCTTGCAGAACAATCGGAAAAACTTTTAAAAATGGATTTTTCTTCTGTTGAAAGTTTCAACACTCTTATCGAAATTGTTCATGATAACTCTGCGAGGAAAGTGTTTGCTGACTGTTTGCTAACATCAACAGGTTAGTGTTAACTTGCACGTTTTTGTGATTGGTGCTGCATTGAAATCTCCGTTTTCGATATAAAATTCTTAACATTTTGATTATTATATTGCTGCAGTACTTATCGCACTGCAAGGTTGCGCGTTAGACGGTTTTAATCTGACATGTATTTTGGCGGCGAGAAGTGCAAGTTGTTTTCAAAACTGAACTAAATATATCAGAACGTGTCTTACAGCTCCTTACGAAGTATTCTATATCACCCAAAAGCAACTTGGCGGCGATGAAGAAACTTTGTGGCTAGTGAAAAGCTGGAGCATGTTGAAGAAACATGAAGACGTTGTAAGAACGACTGCGAAAAGCATCTTGAACACTGATATAAGGTTGGTTTTGTCTTTTCAAAAGTGCAGGTAACTACGTGTTGCTGCTGTCCTTCACTTGTTTGTCGTCTGTGGTCACGTGAAACTCTTCACTCCCATAGTTTGTAATGCGCTCCCAACAACTTTCACTTGTTTTTCCAATACAACTTTTGCTGCTGTTGGGGTTTCGTTACAGAATTGGTTGCGAGAGTGAACAGAAATAGGGTTGCAATTGTTCACGGAATCGATAAGCGAGCTTCAACCAAGTAGCGACCAAGGTGGCAAATACGCTGTCTGTGATGCAACCAGACTTCCAGAATTAAAGAAGTTGTTCTCAATTCAGGGTCCACAGGCCCTACGGGGTTTGTGACAAGGTTTTAGACCTTCATGATCGTTTTGTCT
>Ga0210059_1016053_pt1 | contig 10839 bp, 2 predicted proteins | sample Ectturendosymbi2_FD_188042 | JGI IMG/M metagenome (GOLD analysis project Ga0210059, IMG submission 188042) | Ecteinascidia turbinata endosymbiont from Florida, USA - Sample 2 (SPAdes) (version 2) | ecosystem: Host-associated > Tunicates > Ascidians > Unclassified | place: Key West, Florida... | reverse complement strand
AAGGAAGGGGACTGGATCAATGCAAGTCACACCAATTCTGCAACTGTAAAGACATGATACATATAAGAGAGCAGACTTGCATCACTGGCCATATTCAAGGCTCAGCGCACACTATGTGCAACAGTCCCGTCGCCATGGTGGGACGTTAGTGGGCTTTGCCCCCCAAACAAAGCACCAAGTCTCCCCAAATTAAAATATGAAACACTATGAATCAGTCGAGTTCTCAACCAATTTTTAATGTAAAGCCCCCCTGCGCAAACGTAAAGTCCCCCTACTGAAGACTTTGTCGCGACGGTTCTGATGTACAATCCGAACAGACGTGCGAAACTTCACCGAACCAAACTTAACAGATTGAATACAGAAATATGTAGTCCTGACACTTAACCGGAAGTTACGAAGAAGTTCGAAACAAAATTATCAAATACAAATCCAATCCAAATTCGGTTAAGCAGATCTTATAACATCCAAATCCAATCCAAATCCATTAAAATACTAAACGGCCGGATTTAAATCCAAGTCCATGTTCATCTCTGCCACTGGGTAGGGCATTATGGTGGCAGTAACCATGATAGTAGTTTTATTGCGAAAGATTTATTCAAGCGGAACAACACAAACAGACCAGTATGTAAAGCTAATGCAGTAACTTTGTTTCTTCTCGCCTCGCGAAAGGTTGCGGGAGGAAAACGGATGTGGTAACATGAATTGTTTTTTTACCCTTTTTGAATACACAATGAGCGGAAATCATTTGCTTCATGAAGCAATGTTCGAATATGCTGTGATGCAATTGTTACTGTGTTAGAGCCGAGATGATTGTCTTTCGAAGTGTTAGCTATGTTGCGCAGTGGTATATAGTTTGTGTGTTAGCGATCGTATATAGTTTACCATGCAAAACCTGCTTTCTTAAATTTTGAAAGACGTTTTTTACATAAGATTTGTGCAAAACTGCAGAATTTGTAGGAAATGATTCTGTACACTAGTGGTTCTTAACCAAGGGGAACGCCTCCCCTTGGGAGCGTCAATAAATTTTCAGAGGGGTACGATCCGTCAACCACTCTACAACATGGAAAATTTAATCAATAAATTTACCATTACATACATTTGCTTTTACAACTTATTTAATGTCAGGGAGACTTGAAACAGGGGACAATTCTTGAAGGGGGTGTGGTAAAAAAAGGTTAACATCCATTGCAGTTCACTATTTCAAAATTTGGGCTCCTTTAATCCAGGAGAAAAAAGCACAATTTTTAAATAAAACAAACGATTTCACATCATGACTCATACTCACTCCTCGCTTCTGAGATTCTGCACTGACAGGGCAATGTAGTTATAAGGAATATATCCTTGTTGTTGCGTACATGCTGACACGGCCCACCACCAATTTCCTTCCCTGAAACATTTTTTTTTCAGAATGTAATCCGATCTTGTACTCACACACCACGCATAGTCACAGTGCGATCATTGGTGGATTCTAAAGATATTAGGTTCGGGGAAGAAGACAAGCTATAACCTTAAACATTCGCCGTTAAATATTTAGCTCTAGCAACTGATTGCACAACAAACTTTTCTGCTGAGTGATAAAAATTGAATACTGATGAAATTGAGAATTTTTAACGACAGCTTAAAAGCATTAACCTGATGGCCGATACCAATATTTCAAGTGGATTTGCATGCGCAGCAAGCAGAGCACCGTAAGTTTCAATTTACCAGAAGTTACAACATAAAATCCAAAATTCTGATAAAAATAACGCAAAATATATGCGGTCCAACCCTGAAAATTTTAAGTGCGTTACAGTTCATCAAAAAAACGTTTCCAAAGTGCCAAAACATATTTGGATTGCATGTCAGGCATACATTCTTTAGGCAGCTACCAGGCAAAATTTGAATGGCGGCTTCTGTGTAAAACTCATAACGTGTGTTCAAAACCCGAATTCTGAAATGTTGCTCTGAGGATTAAAAATATGCATTTTAGATATGACTGGTTTCGTTTCTCTTACATTTTATGAAATTTCTCAAAAGCCCTTTACTAATCATTATCAACAGCAGGAAATGCGACAATGTTTTTCATAGTTTAGGGAAATTAACTTCGTGCCAGTCCCGTCGCCACGGGGGGGACTTTGGTGGACTTAGCCCCCGAAAAAATCTCCAAGTCCCCCAAATTGAAATATGAAACACTGTGAGTTAGTGGAATTTTTGTCAAATTTGAATGTCAAGCCCTCCCTGCACGAACGTAATTCCCCCGCACAAACGTAAAGCCCCCTATTGATGACTTTCTGGCGACGGTTCTGCTTCGTGCTATGTTGAAACGTTTTGTTGAAGAACTTTATTTTATCCTGTTCATGTATAAAGTCTCAAAAAACATTGGCTGCCCTAGATAAGCACATTTTCAAAACAATCTAAAATTCTGAACGCAGCTTTGTTCTGCGAACCTTTCTGTGATGTATACTATATCTCCTTTCTTCATTGTAAGATCGTATGTGTTCCTAGCTGTGAAGTCGTGCAAAGCAAAGCATTGCAAAGAGTTTTCTGAAAACAGAGCAAAAATTAATTATCTAAGTAAAATCACGAAAAATAACTTCACTGTGTCTAGCTTAGTTCACGCAGCCCATATTTCCTCTTTATCCTTGCAACACCGGCAAGCTTAGCGTTTAAAAACAGAAGTTTGTTGTTAGGAACCAAACGAATAAAAAGCAAGTGTGCGTAGATTGATCATATTTCTGATATTTCAAACCAGGACCTTACTGGAGTTACATTCTAAAACTTTCAAATAACGGTCCTGTCAAAACATGGATTGTAAATTGCAAGAAAACGTGCACAAAAGGTTGCAAAACGGTATAAATGATCATCAATTTTTTTCTGAAGCGAAATGATTGAAACACTCACACAGATTACGTGTCCAACACTTCCCCAGTTTCCAGGGGCGTAACGAGGGGGGTAAGGTTGCGAGGGGCGCCGAATCACTATGGGGGCACGCCGAAAGGTCCCAACAATGTAACAATTACTTTCTTAAAGTACAGTACATTTGCTTCCGAAGGACCTCAAGTTCGAAATTGATGGCGCCAAACTTGCTTCTTGCTCCGAGCGCCATCTAAACTCGTTGCGCCCATGCGCGCTTTCATCCCCAAGTAACGGTACGGGTAAAAATGCTTATTTTTAAGCCAATGTAAGAGCATACACTTGAGAGATAGAAAAAATGTAGTAAAACTTTTTCTTGGTTTAGAGAGTTGTGACACTGAAAATGTAGTTTTTGAACTTTTCATCGTTGAAAGATTGCATGCAGTAAGCCACGACGAAATTCCAGAATGAGAATGCATGAAGCAATAGCTTAGTATTGATTCAAAAAGCATAGAGCTATTTCCATTAAAATGAAATAGTTAAATGGCTATCGCAAGGGTAAAGCACACCTATATTCGAAAACTTCAGAAAAAATCTTTATACTCTAAACAAAGTACAGTTTGATCTAACAACTGTTGGATTTGTCTGTAGTAGACAAGTTATTTACACTCTTGCAATAAATCACCTACCTAGTTTACCACAACTGATTGTTGTATTAGCATCACGGGTAATTGTTATATTGCCTCAACTGATTGCTGTTTTGATCTGTTCCAGTCTTAACTGTAAAAATTACATGGCTTACGTTTCACATACCCGAATACTTCCTGCTCGTTTAACAACATTAGATTTGCTATTAGACACTGTATTAAACTCATGGAGTTCACCTCAACAAAATTGCAAAAATAAAGTTTGTTGTGATCACGAATTAAGATATATGCAGTTTGACAAGATTAAAAATCAGACTAATTAGGGGATGCGACGATTGTAGTGTACAACACAAATGTTTTTGTATTTGCTCGTAGTTGTCAGTAGGAGTAACCCGCTTTCACTTGTTAGTGGTTGAGCGAAATGGTGCATGGCACTAATGTTAGAAAATCGTATGTATTTTTAATCAAATAATATTTGACCTAAGTAGGCTGGTGGCCAACTACCAAAGTTAGCTTACACTGAGGGCACATGAAACAGTGGAAAGACAAACGGAATGGCAAGTGAAACAATAAGAGAAACATAAAGTGGCGCAAAACTCTATCACAGTGTTTCTCAATCTTTTTTTGACTAGCGCCCCCTTTTCTGACAAACAAATTTCTATCGCCCCCCTACCAAGCCTAGCACACATATCAACACAATTTTTTCGTATTGTATATTTGGTATGTTTGAAAGTGATTAAAACAAGAATGAGCGCAAAGATGCATTTAACTATAACACTTAATTTAGTAAATTAACTCATTTAGCAGTCGGAAACTGTTAGAGTTATTGATTTGGAAACTGTTAGAGTTCATGAAGGGCTCGATTTCGTTTGAACAGTATTAAACATGAACAAGAAGGTAAAGATTGCTGATTTGGCTTTAATGAGGTTAACACCATTCCCTGCAATTGCAAATTAACTTAATTGAACTTCGTGAAGATATCTGTGGGCTGGGACAGCCAAGATACTGTAACTACGACACCCTTTGACAGTCACCTTCTGTGTGCAGCAACAGGCGTACAAACTCTCTTCATCATTATCCGAGTGCATCACATTGTCGAAACTTATCAGAACACTTCTAAACCCTTTGGTGTCCTTTGATCAATCAATCCATTAATACTCTGCCACATTTTTTTTGAGTAAATTTTGAGTTCGGAGCAGTGCAGGATTGAATTTGATCTGCATATTTTAAACGTTTTTGAACTTAGCCGTGACACTTGCAGTCGTCCACTGGCTGTACCACCTCTCTCTCCCTGGATTTCCTTGGCGCTGCTCAAGCTAAAGTGCATTCTTTAGCACACTTTTGTTTCCCAGGATTTTTTCGATTCCCTTTAGGTGACTTATTCTTTTTGGCGCCTAACACTATCTGTAACAAATATATAAAATGCCTTTCTACTTTCAAATTGAACTCGTACAAGGTTATTATTATATTTGCGATCGTTAAACACTCCATCCAAATTAGCTCACGGTTTTGGTTACAGGCTGATTCAAAGTGCAAGTGTGCATTCCCAAACCTGACCGGTGATAGTCACTGTAACGAACATTGTTAAGTAGAAGTTTGCCCGCGCCAAGAAGTACAGCTGACGAAAATTCCAATCATAATCATTTAATTGTAGAGGAGAACAGTTTTACTGTGCAGCTTACCTTTAGTGATGGAAACTGCAGTTCATCAATTTATCTGCTAGCATTTCACCTCTGTTTTGTTTCCAAAACGCTAAGTTTTTGTTTACAAATTACATACATACATGTTTGTTGATCATACTGTTTTTTATGACATTTGGTCACTCAAAGTTAGTAAGACAACAGAAATGTTATTATTAACTGGGTCTCCTATCGCCCCCCAACCGCCCATTTCTGCTTCACCGCCCCCCTAAAATTTCTCACCGCCCCCAGGGGGGCGGTACCGCCCACTTTGGGAACCACTGCTCTATCATAAATGAAGCTAAAGCTCTGCATAAACAATTGGGTTGATACTGTGCTCTATTTTGGTAGCTTTAAAAGCTTTTATGACCAAGATCTTCTTTTTGAAATATTAATAGAAAGAACGTCCTCCTATTTTCCTTCCGCGAGTAGTTTGCATACAGAAATTTTACTTTTAACAATAAAAGGTTGATCTTGAAAGCAAAGAAATGATAAAAATTTGATTTAAGAAACCATTACTACGTAAGCAACGTGCGAAATCGAATCAAATTTAGAAATGCAGGAGAACTCCCATCTGACCGACAGTTCTTACGTTCACGTGTATGTCGACAGAAAAGAAAAGTTAAAAAATCTGAGGTAGTGTCCTCTGCTCGTGTCTCTATTGTGCCACAGGCGCACAGAATGGTCAAATCTGTAGCCTCGACACAAAGGAGTTGCTCTCAGGTCTGCATAAACCAGGGGGCTCAAGCACGCGGCCCGCGATGCTTTTTGGGAATTTTCAAATAACTAACATTCACGTTATTTGGTTTATTCTCCGGTGTTCAAAAATGTTCGTGCAGCCAGTGAACAAGCTCCTTTCAAACGAACGCAGAGACGGCTAGAAATGATTTGCCTATAACTCACGATACTTATCGCAGGAACTATGATGTAAAAGCTGTTTCTAGTATTGTTCAGGTACCGCCATTGTTGCGTCAGCGTCATGAGGCTACCTTAGGGTTACTTTATAAGTCTTCATTTGGCCCTCGGAGCAATTTGCGTTTGAGACTCCCGTCATAAACGGTTCGTTTCAAGGACTTTTGCGCAGCATGATCATGCAGTTTGCACTTCTGGGGGTTATGCTGAATATCGAAACGTTTAAATTGTGCTTACGTATATTCACACAACGTGATGTCTGCAAAACAACTATTTTTTGCTAATCATATTGCTGCACTCAAACAATCAATTCTTTGGAGTCGAATCAACTCCATCTAATTAGCGCAAGATTCACGTTTTATGGACTGTTAGACTTTTTGAGCTAGTCCTTTTTTGTGATGAGTCGTAGGCGTTTCGCCAATACAGGTTTAATAGATGGTAGTACTGTATACTATTCGATAATTGGAAGCCGGAATACAAGCTCCTATCAGTGTTGTTCCTAATACGTTTGTACCTGGAACACTGATGGCATCGTTACTTGAGAACGATCCAGGGTCATGGTTAGGTTCTTCTGACGATGCTGTTGCGATTGGCCGTGGTTGGTGGCTCTCGTGATCAGTGCCGAAAATTTCTAGTCTTGTAACAGCATTGGTCTCGAGACAGCAAATACTGTGGTAGACACGCCGAAGTATATTCATTCAATGGAATAGATTGCTTTCGCGAAATATAGTGAAAAGGAGGAAGTCATTTGAATGACATCAATCGATTATGAAACAACTTCCCTCACAATAAAAAGTTGTACACTTTTAACAAAAACGTCTCGCCAAGAACTACAACAAAAGCAGGTGGACTTCGTCAAATTCTTTAAATTTTCACACAATTGACAATGCCACAGGTTTAATATTATGGATGCCAAGGCTAGTTGTGTTGTTCTGCAAATAAGCAACCTGTTGTTAAACTTACCACAAAAACTGCACTACGTTCATAATGGCCACTTATAAAATAGAAAGGTTTATATTAGTTTTTTTTTAAATAAAAACAGAAGAAAACAGATTTTCAACTTGATCAAACACTTTACTGTCAGGCTGCAGCTAACGCACAAAATTTGCTATCTTCTGCGGTCCTTGTGTGGGATGTAACCTTAGCATTTTTTCGCTACTTTATTAATATTGCTTCTAGGCATAGACACATGCTTGCATAAGCTGGTGAACTTGCGGCAAATATCAGGCAGTTTCCCCATCACAACAAAGCTTTCTCGAATGCAAATAAATGAATCTATTTCTTCTTCATAATCTGCTCTGTTTGCTTGGAGAATAAACGGATGAAATAATACGGAGGTGATGTTACTGAAGCCTCTGCGTATCTCTCCTGACGTAACGCACCGGAATCACCTGAACACGTTGCGTCACTTATGCAACGCAGTTTCGCGGGTTCTCCCCACGGTTTTCTCGGGTATTTACACAGCGGTGCATCATAATCTATGAAAAGTACTGCCCTCAAAGGTGGGCTTACCTCTGAAAAGCAAACTGCATCGTTTGCAAACAAACTGGTTGAACTTCAAGTTTCTTGAATTTTAGTGCTTTTTAACTGACTGCACTTTACGTTATTCATTTCCATACCCGCTTTTCTTATCGGAAGGGTCACAAGGGCAGAAGCACTAGCCCAGTGGTTCTTAACCTTTTTTTAAATATCTTGCTCCCTTTTATCAAGTAACATTACTTTACTCCCAATGCACTTAATGGTGCTCATTTCCTAAAAATATGAAATTACAAAAGTCTTACAGCTTAGAATGATATATAAAAATTTGCTGCAATTTATGGTTCAGTAATTTACCCCATTGGAAGATTAAATTTACCTCAGATTAAGAACCACTGCCCTAGCCTAAGGCGTCCGCAGAAATTTTTCCGTGGGGATGACGTAAACACTTTGCTTATAATTTTCAGGTTGCTGACGATGCAATGCAAATGGACTTTCACAAAATGCTTTATCCTTTCCAGAATACCAAGAAAATGCCCCATGTTAGGGCAACAATCACAAAAAATGTGCTTTGTTAGCAGCACTAGGCAGGTACTGTGTATTAAGATAACTTACACAACATGCTATCTGTCGATTTTCTGAACAGGTAGGGGAAGGTGGGGCTAGATGTCACAAAAATTACAAATTGAACCACCTACACATCCTCCTTGCTAATTTCATAAATCATTCCAGACAACAATTTCCAACGATGTTTCAAGTAATAATAACTCACGTAACTACGGTTTTCATCAAAAATTTTCAACATTTTGTGTTCACTATCAAGTGAGACTTTTTGCCCCCACCTTGGGGCTACTTGTCACAATCCTTGGGGTAAATTGTCACATGCCATTTGTACTACAAGAACTTTAATTGCAATGAAAATAATAAGATATTCTATGCACACATAAATGCCAATATTCAAAACCATTCATTTTGCGAAAATTGGATTGTCATGTTAGTTCTTCTGTGTGGATCTACAAGCTACTGCACGTTGTAGGCAGACAACTGAGAGCAGTGAAAGTTAAACAATTTTGTAGATCGTTTTGTTTGGCCACAAATTGAAACCGGCAACTTGAAGACAACATCCTCTAGTGGTTGAAGGCAAATATCAGGGGTTTCAGGAAAGCAAAACCGCACATTTCCAAATTTATCACAACATTTTTCCGCATGAATGTTCATCTTATCTCCTTTTCTGTGACTTCCAAAACTCTCCCAACGTAATACTGTCTGGTTTGCTCACTTTAAAATTCCACAAGAATGTGGTCATCTGCTTTAATGTTATCAAGACTGAGTGGTGTCTGTACGTAACTTTCACCATCTGAGAGTTAATCGCTGCTATCATCACATGGCGATGTTTCATCTAAACCTATTTCATCTTCACTTGAAGAGTCTAGTTCTGGGATCTTATTTTTCTTTTGAAACTTTATCAGCCTTTTAGTGGCTGGTTTCTTCCTATTTCTTGTACTGTGCTTTTTTTCTTCCATCCTTTTTTTAACAGGTATGTCAGTGCATATCTCAGATTTTTCTTTTCTTTCTGTAGAACCCTCCTTCCTTGCTTCAACGCGCCCAAATGGTCGTCAGAGTTTCTGGGTGAACGAAAATTTTGGTAGGTGTGACTGACGCTGAAGACGAAGGCACGTGTGTCTCCCCAAACAGAGTTCGACTGGAGGTAGAGGTAGCAAGAGGGGTGTCTGATTGTTGCACTTTTTCAAGTGATGTGTCTGATGGATCATCAGCAATGAAAAGGGCGTCAATTTGTCGAACTTCTTAAACTGGTCGATCTGTCGCATATGTTGGCATGAACTCGTCTGCGTTTGTAGCCACGCATCTGCGAAGGAATAGCCTACTATTTTAAGAGATAAAATAAATATCATTGATAAAACAGTAGGTCTAACTTTCATATGACAGAATTATAATTACAGTAAAATGATAAAATGAAACATTGTGTGGGCCTACTCCAGAGCCTTGGGGTAAGTTGTCACACACTATGACAACATACCCCAAGACAGCTTTTGCTTCAAAATTCCACATACAGGTCAACTCGTCTCTGACTTTTAATCAAGAAGTTATCCATCTATTACTAACATTTGTCCTTATTAACAGCAGCAAAAACATTCCGTTAATGTTTAGAAATGTTGGTGTTATATCAAAATACCTACCTTGTGCAATTCGTCTTCGCAAGAAGGTGAAATTCAGACCAGGCTGTTTTCTTGGTTCTTCTGCTAGAAACAACATGGCCATCTTCCAAGCACAATCAGAAGTGAAATGCCCTGATGTTATGACATCAGCAAGTAGTTACATTCACCATCTGTGCTGAATATAGGCTTGTGACAACTTACCCCTGTGACTTTCAGCCCCACCTTCCCCTACTTCTTTTCAAGGAAGCATTGCCATTTTCAACGAAAGAAGCGTTGCCAATGGCATTATTTTTCCTAGCAAGAATTGTCATTGTCACATAGAAGCAAGAGCTGGAAACATGTTGCAGAACCAGGCAACAGGATAACAGTGATAAAAGTCTTTGCTCAACTGTTGTAAAACTTTCATCATCAGGGCGAATGGCGACTCGAACAGGAGAGCAGTAAAAAGTTCAGTGAATTTTACTGCTCTTCCGTTCGAGTCGACATTCGCGCTGATGAAAGCCTATTGTTAGCTGGCTGAAGCGTCGGCGTCGTTTTCAAAGTTTTACAAGAGTTGAGGAAAGGCTTTTATAATAGCTGGAAACGTCTGAGATCTCGTGCGAAAGGATCAGTCCAGGGCCCTTGAGAGGAAAAATGTGCTGGAACGAGACCTGTTCTGGGCCCCCTTACAAATTATAAATCATAAAACTGATTAACAGCTTCATTAGTTTTTCAGTACTATGACTACAAAATGATATGCTTTATGTGTTATTTTACATTATAACTATTTACCAATGTTATTGGTTCATTTGAAAAGGTCTCAGGCTGATCTCAAAGAATGTACATTAGGGTACATCAGGAGCGCACGACTTTTTTCAAACAACTTCTACCTAGTGTTAAAGCAGTTTTTTTTTAAAGGAAAATGTTAGGTAGGCTACCCGATATGGCTCTTTAGGGACCCGATTCTCTCATTCTAGTGTAGCAGACACTTATGGTCTGTACATGAATGAAAAATAAAGCTACAACGTGCGACAGTCACCACAAACGAATTATCGTAATTCTCTAATCCCTATATAATGATAGTGCAACCTAATAGTAGTAGAGTGAGCATGGCATGTGAGCTCTATTGCTGCTGGT
>Ga0210059_1016052_pt1 | contig 10839 bp, 3 predicted proteins | sample Ectturendosymbi2_FD_188042 | JGI IMG/M metagenome (GOLD analysis project Ga0210059, IMG submission 188042) | Ecteinascidia turbinata endosymbiont from Florida, USA - Sample 2 (SPAdes) (version 2) | ecosystem: Host-associated > Tunicates > Ascidians > Unclassified | place: Key West, Florida... | reverse complement strand
GAAAAATTCTGAAACGCTGTTGACAAGTTACAAAAGTGACACAAACGTTTAATGTTCAAAGTAGAACTGAAACAACTAACTTTGTTGTGGCGGTCAATGAGATTCATCTGAAGCAAATTTTCCACTCTCTGATAAAGTTTCGTCATTTGCCGAACTCGCAACACTGCTTGAACGTTTCCCTGGCAACTGGTCCTAAACTGCTGAAGCGAAACAACAGGGACAAGACGCTGAAGATACTGGAGGTCAAGTCGGTGCCCGGCGTCAATGTATTTGCCCTTTGTTGATTGCCTGTTGGGTGAAAAAAGATAGTGACGTGAAGATTGAGTCATTATCAGCACGATCTGCAAAGTCTTTCAACTATAAAGACTTTTGTGATCATACTTTTGTGGTATTCAAGCATTCGTGAAGAAAATTTGCTCAAGTTTGCTGCCGCTCATAGATATCAAACAAAATTGTGAGAAAACTATCTGAAAAATTTGAAAATGAACCTACGTAAATCCTGCAAAATTCAACTGAAGGATTTGTTTTTTCAGCAAAAATTATGTTAAAAACGCAAACGTCGGTCTTCAAGCAAGCGAAAGTTAAAAGATGCTTCCTATTTTTGTTGTCAAGCTAAAGAAAAATTTATAACAAAGAGGAAATTTTTACAAAAATATATGCCCATAAAGCTTCAAGGTTTTCACCTGCATGTTCAAGTAATAAAAAGCTGATTGTTAATTTGTTTAACATTTGCACCTAAATTTGTATTTCCATTTCTAATATAACCTTGTTGTTCGAGATTCCAGTAAAAATACAAAAAAACTTTTCCAAAAGAAAAAATGTTTCACGACAAACGACGAACTTACTTGTCCGTTCTATGCTTGAAAAACTGCGGAAGTACAAGAGTTCTGTTCAGTCGAATGGCGATATAAATGGAATCTCTCAGCTCGCTGAGCTGGTTGTTTGGCCCGTTTTTTAAAATAGGCAGCAAGAATCGTTTGGGGTCAAGTTTTATTTTTGACACGATATCTTTTCCCAATGCTTGACCGCTACATATCCAACTAATCGAGCATTTTTTCTTTTCAACAACTTCCAATTTCCATCCTGCATCTTTTCCTGCATATATTGATGTGTTTTCCACTTCATATTGTGCAGATGTGACTTTCATGTTACTATTAGGACTAACTTCGAGCAGTTGTTCTTGAGGCTTTTCAGTTGAAACGATGACATTTTGTGCCGTGAGGTCCTCATGCTTGAAAGGCAAAATTGAATATCTCCCCTGCGTGCTTTTGCTCAAATGCGACTCCATCTTTCGGAGTCTTGTTGGATTACCTCTTTCTTTTCCTCTCCTCACACTTCGCATGTCATCAGTTGATGAAAGGTCATTCCCAATATTTTGCTTCTTAATTGACATTTTCGTGACTGTGCTTGCATTGAACTCGTTCGTAATTTTCCATGTATTTTCATTTCTTCCTATGTTTTTCAAAATGCTTCTATCCTTCTGCTTTTTTGTTTCCAGGTGGTTGCTTCCAGACACGTGATCAGATTCTGGCCAATCAGCGAGTGTCACTATATAAGTTGTGGTTCGGTGACGCATATTTGACGGTTGATGAAACCAAAGCAAGGCTCCAACTAGACCCATGGAAGTAATTAAGAAAATCAGTTTTCGAATATATTTCTTTGTGGCAATAACGCAAGTCGCCTGAATGTTTTCTTTCGAATAAACCATTCTGACATGCAGCTTTGCTAAACACGAAGCCAAAAACTTGCCAACGGGCAAATATGGCTGATTCCCCTTCGTTCTGCCGCAGATTCTCTCGAAACCGCCAAACGTATATTCTTACAGTGATTTTTCAAAGTTCTGTGTCAGCTGTGAAGATTTGTGTCATCAAAGGACTAAACACCACGGGCTTACTCCAAACTTTACTGAGGCGACTAAGTACACTTCCGAATAAGACTTTGCAAAATGCTGAATGTCCATTTCTCATTCATAGACTGTAACACACAAAAAAAAGGGATGTTGAGTGAAAAGTCTTTAAAGTCCATCGTAGTGTTTGTCAACCTTTTTGCTTAGGTGGCCCAGATAACTGTTCGTGCAATTTGCGTGGCGCACTACCTTGTTGCATAGGCTATGCCTTTGTACGCATAAAAAAACGCACATTATTCTAAAGTAGCGAACATATTCCTGCATGCAATTCAGTGTTTTTGCTGCTGAACACAATAAATATGTTCCCACGCTGTGGTGATTAGATGTCTAGAAAACTGTCTTCTAACATAGTTTTTTCCTAATTCAGCGGCCTACTCGAAAATTGCACTTTGCCCACAGATTGAGAAGCACTGGTCTGTCGGGTGATTCAAACTGAATAAACATATGTATAACGACAGAAACAGAAACTTGCCGAAAATCTCAAATGCGACAACAGCGCTAAAAATTTCAATTATCAGGCAATCTCTCCACCAATATGTTAAATGTTTGTTAATTTCAACAAAGAGAAATCCTTCGGTTTGGCCTTCTGCTTTTCTGGTTGAGACTCCGACAACAAACCCATCAAGCAAGTATAACCACATTTAAAATGCAAAGCCATGGAGCCCTGCAATACTGAAAATTTGGTGAAATAACTCCTGCTTTGAGCAAAGGAATAACGCAACCAACCTATTTCACCGAACTTACTCTTACAAAGCACAATGAAAGCGGTGATTATTACTGTGGATTAAACAGTTGTTGTTCGCTGAACTTGCTTTACGTTCTTATGTTTACAAATGTTTTGTCTCGCGGGGACACACTGCAGTATTGCGACCATCTTCCAACTGTAAATGAAGTCGTCGACATGCTGATTTCGAGAATTTGAAAAATGTTAAAACAGTCGCAATTTGAGAGAGCTCTTCGTCCACCAACAAAACGTTGTCACATGTTTCACGTTATATCGATGGAAGATGTCATAGCAAGCGTTGTCAATTTTTTCTAAACCTGTAGGCACAGTCTCCAAGCCTTCGGAATTTGCGAAATTCCTCAAAGGGGCAAGTTAATTGGCGAGAACATTCTACAATTACTTCATTAATGAAAATCAACGCAGGCTTTTCTATTCATAAGCGAACACAAAGTTGTAGTTGTTCGTCTCAGCATGTTTGATTGTTTGCAATTCTAGAAACTTAAAGGAGTCTTTATTCTTTGTGTTGACAACTCAACTTTTTCCCAAGAATTACAACTCACTACAAAAACATTGTGTCGCAACAACATCTGAAAGTAAGAGCTCCAGAAAAAAAGTAATGCGATCTTCGGAGTCGGACACGGCATTGACAATGCCCCGGAGGCATGGTCCTACCATTGACACATCAACGTAGCAGCAATTAAATCACCTGATGTTACTTCGTTTTTCGCACAAATGACAGAGCATAGAAAATAAAGATGTCACTTGTGACTGTAAACTGGCATCACAATGAGGTTGTAAAGATCTCGTAAACTTGTCTTTGTTGCACTTACGGCAGCCATGTTGCACTGCTTCTGATGTGCTAAGACTGACCTTGCTGACACTTGCGTCTGTCGCGTTTGTTTGACAATAATTTGTTTGTTTATGTAGCATTGTTTAACTTTAAACTTTCACGCGTCAGTGAGCAGTAGTGTCAGGAAAGAGAAAAGCAGTGCGAATGAAACATTCAGGACTATATTTAGAAAAGAGAAAAAATTGTCTTGGTTTTGATAATAAACGCTCAAGATTTCATACAAATGAGATAATTTATTCCTTTTGGTTTGTTTGGTTTGCATTGCTCTATCAGCGATAAGTCAATTTCTATCACAGCCTCCGTGACTTTCAATGGTTCTTTCGCAAAACGTTAGTTGCGTCAGATGTCCCACAAGAAGTTCTGGAATTGTTTATGTCGTCACCAGGGCAACCAAAAATCACTAAAGTCAAAAATTTTCTGCCTTTTCTAATGCCTATGAAATGCCCACAAACCAAATTTCACGCTGATACCATGAGGGAATCCCAAGTTATTAGGTCAAAAAAGTCAAAATTTATCATTAGGTCAAAATTTATCATTAGGTCAAAATTTATCGTTAGGTCAACTTTTCTTGCAGCACAGTTTTTTTTCTCTTTATCGTAATTTTATTGAAACTACAATAACAATAACTTTTATGCTTTTGCAAGTTTAGTTTTAAATCTGTAATAATAACGGGCTTGTTGCGGTTTTTGGTGTAACAGTGTTGTTTTGCGCTCTACTGGACGATTGAATATTATGTAGGACAGGCGTGGTAAAGCAAGAAACGTGGTCTGAAGTACTTGCTTTGGTAAATGCTCAACCCATAATGCATGTAATGTTTCAACGTTATGGTGTTCTCAGGTTTGACTCTACTGGAGTTATTATGTACTTATCAATATATCATCCCCAAAGTTAAACTACCAAATTTTTTAAAATTTCGAAGCACAGAGTGCATGAATATGCTTCTGGGTTAACCTCAACACCTATGGCTGAATTATTTTGCAATTGTATATGCAGAAATTTTATAGGTCAAAATTTTTAAATTATAAAGTCAAAATTTTAAGTAAGTGAAAAAACTGGTTGCCCTGGTGATCAAGCTGAATATTCTATATGCATGTTACGAGAGTAATAAAAAAGTGTTTCGTATCTCAGAAAAAGTCGGAAAACATTGATCTGGGCTGCAGAAGAAATACTCTTTCCACTCCACGATACAACTGATGTCAATAACTGCGGCAAACCTTCTATTTAATGTTTGTCCGACTGTAACCTCTCAGAGACTGAAAACACCAAATAAATTCCACCGTTCCATCACATTACGTTCACATTCTCCCCTAAACTACAGCTTATGCTAGAATTTTGAAACTTCAATAAGTTGCAAGTGAAAGCCTAATTTTTTTATTGTGACGTGCACCATTCATGAAATGCAGGATTTGCTGGATATTTTAAAACACTTGATCTAAGTCTTAGATTTAGATTATCTTAAGAGTCTAAGATTATAGATTTACAAATATTTGGAAATTCGCCTTCAACTCTGTAGGTACTCGACTTCATAACAAAACATTGCAACACAAAACCTTCATATATTGCTGCTGATCTGTAGAAAGTTCCAGCACACAACAGCTCAACCTTTGTTGACGTTCACATGCATTTGGTGAAGAGGGTGATCGACCAAAGTCGATGACAACCCTGGTGACGTGTACTCGAGGCGGGCTGAAATTGCATGTTGTTACAAAACCTGAAAGCAGCAAGCGAAAGGCCAACTCCTTTCGTTTCGGCATATGACTGATTGCTGTTTCGGATAAACTGGGTTGTGGAAAACACAAGAAAACATTTTTGATATATTGGCAAAAAAAAACTGCTACCCCAAGTGTTCCATAGTTTTTCAATAAATATAGTTCAATATAAAAACAAAAGTAATGAAAGCATTTTTTGTGATTCAAATAAAGTTTGTACGATATATATTTACAGAACAAATGGTTAGCAATAGCTATAAGCAGGCGAAGAAATGTGGTTTGGCTGTTTTTGCGTTAGTTGTTATTTGGTCGTTTTGTAGATTGCAGCCCGGAGCAAATGTTAAGAAGTGGGTTGACTGTTGTCAATTAAACAATGAACGCACTTCTTGGAACGACTTCGGATCAAGAGCAAGCGCTGGAGCAGCCCCGGGCGATGAGCCGAAACAGTCGGCCTTGTACATAACTAAAGATAATTGCAGCAAACATAATGAGATCACTACTGATCCACTGAATGCACTCAACCGTGGCGTTACGTTAATAAGACTTATCCATTCAGAATCTTCATTTGGATTTGCTTCATGCCAGAAGTGTCCTGTACTTTTCTCAGGCAAAAACAACTTTGCAGGTGCTAAACCTCTTATCAAACTGAATAAGTCAAAGTACCTTTTGCCGATTCTGAGGAACGGTCCCAACAATCAGCTGGTCGGATTACGAGCTTCAATTTACGTCGCAATTCGCTTGAATCGAACAATGGTCTTGCCAAAATTTTTCAAACACCGATCTGACAGGTCAGTTGAGCTGCAATCGAATGTTCTCAACATCACGTTGATGATTCTCGGATTTAGACATAAACTGCGTCTAGGGACATTTTTCAATCTTTGTGTAAAAGGAGTTGCAGCCATTCGCCTAATTCTTTTGCCTGTTGATAGCTTCTAAAATTACACAGATTACACAGCTGGAAAATGAGATGAAACCATTGATACCATTCCTGTGTAAAGCCCGCTTTTATTGCACAATTTCATCGCGTTAGATATTAAAGGTATTTTTCGACTAAACACACGGGTTTAGTTACTTTGCTTTAAAAGGAATGGCCCCACCTGATTTTCGGACTGAAGCTGTGTCATAAATCAACCTTTGTGTTAAATAAAGTTTTGTTTCAATGAATGCTGCAACGTCTGAGTTGCCTGAAAATCCCTTCGCCATCAATAAACCAGCAGGAAGAAAGATCTGTACTGAAAGAAAAAGGGCGGCATTTCTGCCAATCACCTTCGTGATCATGTTGCAGTTCTTCGTGAAGCTGCTAATGCAAAAATGACTAAAGGTTACTGCCTTAAGTGGCCATGCAAGTACATGTTTTGGAGAATTTTGATAAAAACAAAGCTAATTTCATGACTTTCTGTCCCCATTCTACGTAACCAATCTTTGCGTTAGTTAACGCAGTTACAGTATTCGAAAATGCACCTTGTAGCATCTTGAAAAGATTTTTGTATAGAAGACTAGGAAGACTAGGCGTGACAAGAACGCGAGAGAAGTAAAATTGCAAGTTAATTTAAATTTTTGGAAGTTGCATTGCTTTGTCATTCCACTCAGCACAATCTACATTTTAGGCAAGCAGGAATCAATTCAAGTATCAACGCTGCTCATCGACTGGACATTGACTTACTAAAAAAACTTGTACCTTTCATTACTTTTGACCAATTCAAACAACGGTGTTCCGGAAAAGAAGTTGCAATTCTTCGTCTGAAGGAAATGGATCAAAGAACATACAGCAGATTGGAAGAGAAACTACAAATGAAACTCCCCATTGGCAAGTCTTTACATGAACTTCCTTATAATCTCAAGCCAAACTCTGACAGCTTTTTTGTTTTTAATGCATCAAGATCAAGTATTGTTGCTTTCTATGCCAGTGAGGTAAGCGTCTGATGGAAAGAAACTGGTTAGTTTTCGCAAAACGTTTTGTTGATCTTTTCATCAGCTTGTCCTGTTGCTTGTATAAAGCATGGCTTGAGATTTTGTCACGTACGTTACTTGCGTCATAAGCTTACTTTTGTTGCTATGCATTTTTCAAAATAATAAAATTTATATAGCTTTTATGTTTTACAAGGTTTACATGAATTGAGCAAAACGATCTTCTGCGACGAATTCACTTGAATCACAAAAAAACTAACTGTGAAGCGATCTTAGTTTTGGAGAGATCTCGTAGATCATCTAATTTTTTCTACTGATTAGTGAAAGAGAACTAATCGTGTTTCAGCATGCAGATGACAATCAAAGCAAAAAGTTTTTCTGTGGTTACACAATCGTCTACTTACTTTCAGATACATTGTGCCTTGCATCCTTACCCTTACAAAAACTTAAAACTACGAGAAAGGATACCTGAAGGGAAGCGTCCACACTCGATTGGTGAGAAGTTGGGAAGAATTTTTGCGATTATGTTTGAAAAATATTTTTGGTGCGTGAAAGCCAATATGGTGGCTCAGACAATTTCGTTCATAACTCGCCGACCGATCGCGCTAAAGAATTAAGGAAGACGTCATGCGATGCAGAATGTCTTGTACGTTCTGATTAAATTAAACAAAGGCACCTTTGCATTTACTTTTTTGCGGCAGTGTGATGTCACGAAGACCTTCCTGTGTCGTCACTGGGTCCTGTGAAAAACAATTTAATGCAAATTTGCTCCATCGTTGGTTATGAGCTCAATCATCCGTGTCTAATAAGTTTATTTTTGACATTGTCAAACTGCTCATAAAAGTAGATTACCGATTACCTTTTTGTTTTTCAATCAGATCTTGACAACATGGAGGATGTTTCACTTTACTCTGAAATTGTCAGGTTCAGTCGGAGGCCTCGACATATTCAACGAATTGCGCAACATTTTTTTTCAACTGTTATGAAAAAGCGTGCATACCTCAGCGTGCACTGGAGATTTGATAAAGTGGACTGGATGAAAAGGTATTTTAACAAACACGTGGCCATCGTTAAAAATCCTCTGAACTAAAATGAAAAACAGAATCCTTAAAAAGGCTTGAAACACATACAACAGTCAATGCCACTGACGTTAGAAATATGATCCGGGTGTTTTGCAAATAACTATTACCAATTACTATCATAATCAATAACTATTACTATCACAATCAAAAAGAGTCGTCTTTATGAAAATGATGTACTAATGACGAGATGTTGATTCAGTCTCGTCGCCACGGGGGGGGACTTTTGGGGGGTTTATCCCCCCAAAACTGAAACATGAAACACTATTAATCAGTTGAGATTTTGTCAATTTTTAAAGTGCCAAGACCTCCCGCAGAAACGCAAAGCCCCCCTATTGAAAACTTTCGGGCGACGGTTCTGTGTTGATTAAACAATACTGAGTAAGAGATCGTAAAAGTGAGATACATTTTAGTTGAATGAGAGATACTCATCATGTTTACAGCAAAATGCGAAAAAAGGTTATTTCTAAGCAAATAGACTACAAATTCATTTAGCGCTGGCGGATGAATAGTCGATCAACATATTGTTGCATTGAATGGAGGATTGATTTGTTTCTCCACAAACCTTATATTTTGTCTGGTTCAGGTTCGTTTTCATTAAAATTGCTTTGTACTCCTTCTGCAGCGTCACGAGTGGTCTGCGACGGCCATTTCTGCTTGCTCCGGGACCAGGCAGCTACTTTCTACATTTGTAATGCATTGCTGCATTGGTGGCATGTCATTGCTGCATTGGTGGCATGTCATTAAAAGCACCGCGCGTCAAACATTCCTTTTGCACCCCCCCATCAACGCCGAGCACGAGGCTGGACATGCCGCAATTACCGTTTTTCAAGTCTTCGGTATATGACTCGGCCGGGAATCGAACTCTGTCTGCCAGTTTTAGTGGCTTGCTGTGCTCAGCCCATCGTAACACTTACTCAGCAAATGCAAAAATATTCACATAAAAAGTCACGTCTAGAAACTCACATGCACAATTGTGGGAAGTGAACTTATTTCGGGGCAAAACTAGGTTGGCGTATTATTTTTTCAGATGTTTGGATCCGAAGCAACCAACCGTGACGAAGCGTCAGGAAAAATGTAACACAGTCAAGCTTTTCAAACCTATTCACGTGGCAAAAGCCATTGTGGCGAAGTTGGAAGAACTACATGATGTCACAACCGATGTTTACCTCGCAGCGCCATATCCAGAAGAAGGTTTCGTTTTACAACTTGGTCAACTACTGCGAAGTAAAAATGTAAGTTTCAATCGAGGATAATAGTTAGGAAATGAGTTGGCCTCCTGGAAGATACTAGCATATCACGAAGTTGTGAGTACAACCTCTGTTAAATGAAGATACAGCTACTCTCAAGTTCTCTGAATCTGTAAAAGGCATGTGCTTGTTACAAATATGTTGTGTTCTTGGTTAAGTGATTTTCTGAAAATTAAGTTAAGTGTTTTCACGGCATATAGTCTGCCAATTGCAGTCAGTACAATTAAAAAAAAAACAATAGTTTTACTCTAATGAAGGTCAACAAAAAGGTTCTCATTTTTATAAAAATTTTGATTCCAGGTGCAGTTATTTTCTTCGACCAATCTTACCAGGTTCTTAAGGGGAGAGTATTGTAAATGCGAATGGCTGTGGCCAAACTTGGATGATATCATTTCAACCACAGAAATGGAGCTTTGTTCGAGAGGAACTGTGTTTCTCAGGTACGAAACGCACGCATGGGCGTCATAGGAGAACTGGTGTCCAAAAAGACAAGTCTCACTTGTGGGGTTTCACCGACCGCTATTTTTCCAACTCTGGCGGAAAATATGAATTATCATTTTATGCTGCGACACACGGAAACGGAGAGGAATTATTACACGATAGCTAGACCTTAAAATGGATGACAACGAACCTTTCTCGGACTACTCACAAAGTAAAGCGTGATCAACAGTCGATTGCGCCAATCGCTATGGCCTAAAAACAACAAAATAATTAATAAATCTCCTAGGGAATTAATTAATTATCGATTTTTGGCCATCTTGCCAACCACAAACGCTAGAAAACCAATCAAGGGCTCTGAAGACGCGGATTTTCGCCTAGTTTCTTTTAAAAGAAAAACAAAGAAATTGTCTCTTGACTTTTCAAGCCCCGGTCCTCGCAGCCATCCAACCAGTTGAACTTCGTCGCAATGTAGTCACGCTGTCTCTAGCATGCCATGCCAAGGAGCCTGGGCACCTGCTCCAATCAGTGTTCACCTGTCCACCGAGTGCGAATGCATGGCGTCTCAAATCGAGACACCAATTTGTACCCATGGGCCCGACTAGGGGGGCCGGGGGGGAGCAATGCCTCGGGGGCGGCACTTTTGGTGAAAAGAAAGAATAGCAAATGGTCTTTCACGAATTAACCTGAAGTTAAATTTCGGTTTTACATTTTGGTCAAGGTTGGACCTATCATACGTCTGGCCGGGACTGTCCAAGTTTAAACGTCTGTCCCGGTGTTCCGTCCCGGTTAGCAAAATATCCCGGAATTTTGCTTCAGTGAAATTTTCAAAATTAACTCCAGCCTGATGACGCATTGTCATGAAATAATTCCGTCCTGAAAGGCTTGACATACTATAACCCGTGGCTTGGGGAGGGCGGCACTTTTCGACTGTGGGCAGCAGCGTAACTGACGGGGGGGCAGGGGTGCGCGTCC
>Ga0210059_1016050_pt1 | contig 10840 bp, 9 predicted proteins | sample Ectturendosymbi2_FD_188042 | JGI IMG/M metagenome (GOLD analysis project Ga0210059, IMG submission 188042) | Ecteinascidia turbinata endosymbiont from Florida, USA - Sample 2 (SPAdes) (version 2) | ecosystem: Host-associated > Tunicates > Ascidians > Unclassified | place: Key West, Florida... | reverse complement strand
CAGCATCTCTGCATGCAACGACAGCATTCCTCGCAAGCAACGTCTACGCTGGGCAACACCCCAAACCTCAACATTGGGTTCCTACACCAAAACGAAAACCCTACATTGGTTCCCAGACCGGGACTACTATACAGGCACAAATTTTGGTTTCCTGAAAAGTGCGTTACATTTTTGATGAGCAGCACCTCCGTATTTCCCAGTAAAATGACAGTGATCACGAACTTTTTTATCTTTCTCGGTAAAATCTTTTTGGCAAATCCGGCATTTTTTTGCATTTCCAAAGTCGATTTTATCATCCTCTGTCATTATCATTGGTTTAACTTCAGAAGACCAAACTTTTTCAATTTCGTTCCGAAGTCTTTTACAAAATATTTCACCCACGTTTTCATCCTTAGATTGTTTTGTATACAAAACCGGTTCCAGTTTTTTCCCGTCACAGACAATATGAAAGCAGAATCCAGAGGGTTCATGCTTTTTATATTGTTCTGTATATGAGTGTTCTGAATTTGGTTGACAACTTTGAATTGGTTTTGTCATGCACTCTAAGTCTGCATAAACCGCAATGGGAACTCTCATCGAATGCTTGTGGTTTTTAAACTCGAGAGTTGAACCTTTTTCAGGCATCGTAATTCTCACAAAGTCATGTTTCCCACAATATTCTCGATGTCTGTCTAACACTTCCTTCTTTGTGAAAGAATTCAAACATCTCAAACAGAAAACCTTTTTTCTGTGTTATTTGTCATTTGACTCGTCAAAAGCCTTGATAAATCATTAATTAAGACGTAATGTTTGTCCTCAAGCAACAGAAGATTTACTTCACGTTCTCTTTCAGTCATCTCTGAAATCCTCAAAGGATGAATATTTTTTTCTTCATAACCGAGAACATTCACTGAAATTTTAGGATTTTGTTTTTCAAATTTATCAATCCTTTTCCAACTCACTGGAAATGCTATTCCATCAAAATTGAGTGTTTTTGCTTGTTCTTCTAATTGCTTTGTTATTCGTTCAGGATGAATTTTTACAAGATTCAAAGCTCTTACAACACTCCATTTAAAGCATTTATTGTCCTCTTTGTTTTTCTTTTCACTTTGAAACTTCATGTCTATCAGAGCTTTTTATTTGCAAGAAATTTTGGAGTCGGAAGCCACGAACCACCTCTCAAAGGCTTATACTTCTCAGTGTGAATATCAAGACTCACAATCGAGTGAAATGTCCAGCCAGACCCGTTCATTTGAAAAACTGATATGTTTTCTAAAGTTTGTTCAACCAATTCTATCGACAATTCGTCCAAGTTGGTCGCCTCGAGGATAATCCCCGTTTTTGACTGAAAATTTCTCAATTCAATAATAGATTGAGCATCTCCAGTTGGGTGAATTCGTTCCATTCTTGCTCTCAGAACAAGTCTTACCTTTGTCCGTGGTTTGAATTTTTCCAAAGCTTTTTGTTTGACGACTGACAAAAACGTCTTGGGATCAAACTATTGATTTTTTGGTGCTTTGATTGTATGGTGTGTTGTGAATCCCTTCAAAGCTGATTTTTACTTTCTTCAAACTTTAATTGTTGTTTCGGAAACAAACTCATGACTTTTTTCTTGAAAGCGTTGAAAGCGTTGTTGATTGGTCTTTTCACAGGCTCTGGAACAAACCTTGTCAATCAATCAAGCCATCTTCCCATTTGTCGTGTTACCTCTTTTTTTGGTGGGGGAACATATTGTGCTGGTTGAAGTGGTTGTTGACTCATTTCTGGAATGTCATCGTCAAGCAAACTTCTTGTGGTTCCACTTCCCATGATTTCTTCATAAACCAACCTTGGAAGACGATTTCTCAGAAGCGTCTTCAGATCTTCTTTTCAAAGTTTTTAATAACCTCGAATATTTTTCCGTTTTGCAACATCTTTCAAATATTTTAATGTAACCATTTATTATATGGTACAATTTTTATTTAACTTAAAAAAATTTATGAAGACCAACAAAAAAACTTCTCTCTCCCATGAATGGGAGAGAGAATTCTTGTGGAAATAGCAAATTAATGATAAATTATTGTAATTTTTTTATTTTCCCGAACTCTTCCATTGTTGTATATGAAATATATTTTAGTTTTTCCAAAATACTTGGAAGCTTCTGATAAACTTGGGAAATATTTTGTTTCATTTGTGTCAAGGTCAAGAACCTCAACTGACTTTCTAGCAATTCTTCCAGAACCAGGTTTTTGTTTCACACCTTTCTCAAGTTCAAGAGCTTGATCAACCAGCCCTTTTTCTTCTATGATTTTCCACATTTGTTTCCAATTCATATGAGTGAACCCTCTGGTATTATCTTTCAATACTGAAATCATCGTTGGTCTCGAGATTTTCATTTATATTATGATAAATTTTTTTAACTTAATATTCGACACGCAACTTCTGCCCATCACTCTGAAAAATCAAACTTTTAACACTGATGACAACGGCGAAAGCTTCTGTGTTTGCTGCTACGTTTGCTGAGAACAGGGCCTTTATCTGAATGTCGGTCACCGAGTTTTTCAGTTTCTCGCTTTGTTTTGAGACGTCAAAAACAAACATTGGGAACAATTCCTTATAATCTGCTGGAGTAATGTTTGGAGAAGAAATCAACTTTTCAACATCGTAAAACTTTGTTCGGAACGCTGCGGCATCTCCATAAACCCTTCGCTTGGATTATGTTTATAGCCTTCAAGGCTATAAACATGACAAAAGTTCAAATAAAGTACGTTCGGATTCGAACGCTTTGACAGGGTCATGGGGGCATCCACTCTCGATGATACTGAATGTAATCTTTAATTACAGTTTTGTCTTCTTCACTCCATGGACTGTCAAACATATAATCTTGAGAACTCACGTCCATTTCCTCAGAGCCTTGGCTTGATTCAATTGATTTATGAGAACTGCTTCTTGTTAGAGGCATGTTCGCACAAAGTTTGCCTCAAAGCTGGGAACTGAAAGCTGGATGAGCGCAAATGATTTGCCACCACCCCAACAACTGTTCGTGAGGTGGTATGAGGATTCGCCTGACTGCAACTGAATATGCCGAAGGCGTTGGGTTGAACGCCACGCTTTTGACAATGAAATACACTCGCGGCAGACTTCTCACGCGACTGAAGCAACGCGTCACGAAGTCTCCACAGAGCAAGTGAATAAAATAGCTCTCTCTGCCAATGACGACAAGAGAATAATTCAACCTGACAAAATAAATACCTTAGCTTACGGCTTTCGAGCATGAGGGGCCCTAGGAGGACGGGAATAGAGGGGCAAACTGGGGACATGAGGGAAACTGGCAAAGGGGCAAAGGGCTTCAGCTGAACGGGCCAAAGGCCTGGAAGAGTGCTTGTGGCGTGGGGCATAATGATACGCTTGTCTGATAAAATGGGCATTTTTCCAGCGGTGAATATAATAAACAAACAAAGAAATAGAAAAAGTCCAAGCAGTCCTTGAACCTACAGTTCCTACCTACTAATCTAATTACACTTATGTTTGCTATCTGCATATAGGGAAAAACGCATCAAAACAACGGTTCAGCGCTTGAAACTTTGTACCCCAAATATTACAAGTATCGTGTATAGTGGTGCTGTAATTTAAGTCTAATTGAGTGACACTGAATCACAAAGGGTCCTTGATTTAATTAAACAACCAGAAGATTGACTTTAATGCATGTTGTAAGGTAAAAGCGCTTATGGCGAATTGACACATGCAGTTTGGCTTGACAATCTGCTGTTTCCAAATCAACTTACCCGTTGATACCGTACAGTATTCAAGTGTATGGCTACAAAATGGTTGATCTTAAGGGAAACAACTTTTCAGCACGATCTCCTCTAAGGTATGGCATTTGCATGGAAAGTTCCGTTTATCACCACTGCCTGCAGTGACCTTCTTAGAGGGAGATTATCGAGAAAAACGCGGTCTAATACAAAATTGTCTTGTCAAAGCACGATCGAACAACGTTTTGGATATCTGGTGACTGCAAGTGCAGAAACCTTATTAAGTTCTTTCCCAAGGCAAGCTCGACAACGGAATCCTGCCTTATTCTTTGAAGTTGCGCCAATGATGCAAGTGTCGTGCTACACCGAAATGGAGGTAATCTTGAAAATGCTTTTTGACCAACAACATTTTTAGTAGAAGCAATTTTCCAATACTAGAAAGGTAGTTTTGCAACATGGGGCGTCTGTGCCTAAATCTGTTGTCATCATCGTAGCAAAAGCTTTATTATTTAAAGATTAATGTTACTGCACTGAAGCGAAGTCTATTTGATAAAAATCGGCAAAGATTCTTACATTTATTAGATAAGGCACAAAGTAGAACAAGATCAAAATAGGGATAGAAACAGTTTGGTTTGCTGAGACTTTCAATTCGGAGAAAAACAAGAAGATGGTTGGGATGTAAGCCGGCGTGAAATCTTGCGGAAACCAAGCTGAAAAATAAAAACTCTATATTAGATAGAACAAACTGTTGGAATTACTGCATGTAAAATAATTGCAAATATTTTCAGTGTTACATGAGAATGAATTTTTTGTGTACCAGTGCAACTAACAAACGCGAAACACGAATGATGTTCCAGATCGTTGTCTGGTTGCTTGCAACTAGATCATCACAGATGATAAGGAAGAACAGTTGCGTATCAGAATGTACAATGTATTGCAGCTTGACATTAGCAGATTCGAACTCATGTAAGCAAAAATGGCGTGACTGTCAGCACAAAATCAATCTAATTTATTTACTCGTTCTTACTAAATATCGTAGAAGAAGCGAGAGCCAGGAGCCAAATTGCAGCTAAAACTCGAGAAATTGTGCGCTTCTGCTGTATCTTGTACTGGATTGGCTTGACAAACGCGTAAAGCATCTGCCCCGCAAGGTAAATCAAGTTGTATAGAGACGACGTAAAAGTAAGCAGCAAGAATACTCCTCCAATGGCTGCTTCTCTTGATCCAAGAAAGTTGAAGTAACTAGCATGGTTGTCTCTTGCGGTCGAGGTGAGGGTCCGAATGAAGTTGTATAGAAAAACTGTCACAAGTTGAATACCTGCAAAACAAAGATGGTGATCAAAAGACCAGAAAGATAACATTCATAGAATACTAACTGAAAGAGAGGACTATTGCTGTGGAACCGCTTGTTCGACTGGTGCCTTTTGAACGACACCAGACTTCGTCGGATGCTACAGACTACTGCAAGTTTTGTCCTGCAGTTGACACTGACGTGGCAACGGTGTATGCAGTACAACCACAGCAGTTTCTGGGAAGGGTCGTGGTTAAACTTGGCAGTTATTAACTTAGATTATTTTTAAGACAAAGATATTGCCAAATGTGAAGGCGATCAAGGCGTCAGTAAATATGCCTAGCTAATTTACAACCACTGTACTTTTCGACGAAAAGGGCCTCCTTTTTAAAAAAATTATATCTGTTAAGCACTAATATCGTGAAGTCTCCACGTTGTTTTTATATTTATTTATTTTTTGCTGAAAAATCCAGATCAAGCAAGTTACAGTTCTGAAAAAAATGTCTTGTCTGAATTGTTGAATAACTTGTTGCTACACTTTGATCCATTGCGACCCTTCCAAATCTAATTTTTGTACTTTTATGGCGGTTTTCTTCTGCTGGAATAATATGGGGTTTCCAAGTTTCAAAATAAACTTTCGGTCTTTTCAATAGGAAGTTGTCTGTGTTCATGCGCAAGGAAAACCTTTTGACCATTTGAGGAAAACGAAGGCGTTATTTTCCCTTTTAGCAGATTTTATCATGTTTTGCAAAGTGATGACACGTTCCTGTGGAGCAGTGCTTTTACACGTGTTGGGAAAAACCAAGCATTCACCTGTCAGTAGATCAGCTGCAGCCAACGAGATGCGATGAAGGTCCATGTTTTCTAATTTTTTCTTTTTTCTCCTTTGAACCATAACTGCGAAGATAAGACTGTTGCCGAAAATAATCGCAATGCCTAACAACAGTACCACGGTGGCAATCAGTATTGCTTGTCTCATATCACAGGCTCCACAAGCAAACAGTGTTGTGTTCTGACACTCTTTCGCTGTTTCTCTGCTGCAGAATAACGGATAAGGACTGCCGTCGTACCTTAAGTGCGAAGTCGTGTTTTGTGTGCCGATCTCTATGGGGAATGAAATGTGAGGGCTAAGGGTAGGTAGGATGGAATTTCTGGAGATGCTGACTGATGCTTGGTACAAATAGGAATGGTTGAAAGTGCTTGGAGCTCCTGTATCGAGTGCTTCTGTGTTTGATACAAAGGCTATCGTCGTGTAAGTCGTTTTCAAGGAAACCGTAGACGTTTCAAATGAGCCAATATACTCGCGAATGAGGCCTAAAGGATCGACGTTGGTGGAGAAGAAAGGATTGACGCTGTTTCTTATTACCAGCATTCTGCCTAGCAATGTATCGTCCTCTGATATATTGTTAGAAAGGGGCTTCATTTTCGAATCAGTTAATCTGTGAACACAGTTTACTAAAGCCTAAATTAACTGGCAATGTAATAAAAAACAAATGAGGTTGACCTCTAAACGCTCGGATTCAAACTAGTTACAAGTAAAGACAACTGACAAAACATAAATTTACCAGTAAGGATTAAGCTATATAATAAAAGTATGTAATATGTAGTATATAATACAATACAATAAAAGGAAAATCTTCCAAGGACCTTATTGTACAGCTTGTGCACCAATGTAAACCTAGCAACGTAACATTTCAGAAAAAAATATTCAGCAGTGCACATAACCTGTTTTTGCTGGCTGATTATCCATTTCACTATTATGCGTTGATTTTGAAGTCTATTAGACTTTGATACGTTTTTCAGCATTTTCCAAATTGAATTCTGCAAAGTTTTGTTCTGCCAACCTTAGATCTTACCTAAAACTTTGAAAAACATCAAAAATGAAGAAGCAAGTCAAACCACTAACTCTGCCAAAAAATATAAGATCCTCCTGTTAGCAACCTCCGTTAAGATGCACTTTTTTATTCAACTTTCATATTCTGCAACAGAAATCATGCGTCTTTCATGTAGCAAATATTATTACGTGTCGAACCTTCTATTTAGATCGTATGAGCGCCTTCAACATCAGGCTCAAAGAGTTCACCAATTTTCATGCCCGTGGGCGTACACCGCAGGTAAAGGTCTCACAAACACATGGTCAAGCCTACAATTTGCATTTCCTTTGAGGAAATGGTTGCCACAAGTCGTGGAATAGTGTTTCTATTTCAAGACACTTTTTTGGATGAATTTCTATATTGCAAAATATATAAACATTAGAATGCTTTTGTATAACCAATGCCATGCTCTGCCCAAACAGCGAATTTTAGATGTGAGGGCAACATAATAACCTAAAACAACTGCGATTTTTGTTAAGTGGCATCACAATATCTGGATTTTATTTTATTTATTCATTTTTATTTTTTTTTTATTTGCCTGTTTGATTCAGACTCATGGACATGGTCCATGTCACAATGGTAATTGAATAACGCAAGAACACAGAAGTGTTCAGTCAAAACCAGGGCAAGTTTTTGTTGCAATAAAATCGTGAGAAATTTGCATTTATTTTTAACAAAAGTTGCAGTAAAAGTTACATCTATGCACAAGCATTTTAAATGTCAGTTATATACCCAAACGATTTATTTGCAAATAATGCTAAATATTTCCAGACATCTGGCCAGAAATAGCGATTTTTTGTCAAAAGTTTGCGTAGCATTCAAAAACTTCGCTCCACACTATATGAAGTTGCTTGGCAATTTAACAACTTGGCGTGCAGTTCTGGACTGGTGTTTAGCCGGGTCATTTCTACAATTGCTTTTAGGTCACTATTCAGTTCGAATCGGTCATCAAAGAGAACAGAACTGTATTGAAATAGTTTTAAAACATGTTTTTCAAATTACACTTTTACATTTTGCGCAATACTTGATAAAAGTTGCATGTAAAAAAGAAAAATGTTGCAAGAAGTTGCAATATAAAATTCCTGGCACCAGCTTAAAACATATCATGCTACATAAATTCTGAGTTTTTAGGAAGCTATCGGCAGCTGTAAAAAAAGTTGCAAAAACTTGCCCTAATCATTACACATTACAGAGTAGGTGTTAGTTGATAAACGCAGTCAGTACTGAGAGAAAAGCAAAACGCTGAAACAGCGCAACAGCTATTACTGCATTCGCTCATCGTCACACAAGGATCCGGCAGTGGGAAAGAAATGAAGACATTCTGACATTCGGTTTTAAAGTAAACGGCTGAAAAGGTTGGTTGGAGATGCTCAGCGGCTCACAAAAGCATTTAAATTGTTTTGATCAAGAATTCAAAAATGTTTTCGAGATATTTAGCTTGAAATTGACAACCTTTTTTTTCACGAAATTTAAAGCAAAATTTGGCGGTTGGTATTTTACTAAATTTATGTATTCACTTCTTTACGTGTTTCGCTTGCACACATCGTCGAAATGCTGGGGTGATAGACAGGTCTATAACAAGCTTGGGACACCAGGGGTGGCGAAGAGTTTTCTGAGAGGGCCCCCAATTTTTTAAACTATAGTTTTAATTTATGTCCAACACAACTATGGTTTCAAATTATGTTCAACACATTTTTCCAGAGGAGGCGAAAAATTTTGCAGGGGCGAGAGTCCCCCCATAGTTACGGGCCTGACGAAACAACACACCAGCAGCTAATGTAATTGGTCACCGTCAAAAAATTATATGAAGATGCAGGGTCGTATTTCGGGAGCGCGGGCCCTAGGCCATCTTAGATATTGGGGCCTCACGTTGGTGTAATCAATTTGGCCGTTTGTCTGAAAAGCGTGAAAGTATGGCCCTCTTATATGTACTGCCCCTTCAAAAATATATCTTTTGTTGTGCCGACTTTTTTTCTACGAATGCCTGAGATCTTCGACAGAAATTAAACCCTTTTCTATATTCTAATAAGAAAAAATGGCAATGCCATCTTTTCTTGGAATTTATAGCTGTTTCGTGCAATTCAGAAATTATTTTCGTTAAATTTCCGTGGATTCTAACGGTTTTTGTCTAGGTTCATTTTTCGGATATATACATTTTCATGCGGGACCTTGTTGCCGCTCTCGAAAATATCGTCCAGTTGTAGATCTGATTAGCTGTACATAAACTCCTTTGTTTATAGTAACCGCATATTTTATGGAACAAGCAAACACAATCCATTCTGTGGACACAGGGCTTATTTATGCCGTTTTGTTGTCATTTCACAAGTAATACAAAAAATAGTGTTGTAATCCTCTATGATATAGGCTGATGGTAAACAGCATGAAGGCAAGTTTTGCCCAGCAAAGTATTGTCGCAACACCCTCAGTTAACCATATAAAGTAAGCCCAAGGTAGACACGTTTTTCCAAGTAACACTCACGGGAAACTGTTCTAGTTGATTTAACCAGAGATTAAACAAGCAATCTATGTTTGCGGGCAATCTAGTTGGCAACAACCAAACATAGCATCCAATGTGGACAATATTGCTTTTTATCGGAGTTCTGCAGTGTCTCGCGTTGTTGCGAGCTTTTTGTCAGGGGAAGATTGTACAGATTAAGTAGGCTACTGGTCCTGATTTTTTATTATTTTCTTGTAACCATAGGGCTGGCCAGAGGTCCTTGGTCCCCTACAAATTTTCTACACGTCTTGTAATTTTGTGCTTTGACAGGGAGTGTCCCGAACAAAATACCGTTACTCGCTAGAAGTCATAGCATTTGGCTTCCCAAAAATTTTGCACTGACTACACTACTCCTTGCAACCACTACCATACAGACAACCTGTATCACTCTCGCGCCCAACCATGTTCCTCGGCATCAAGCCTTTCACACTGCACTTTCTTACTTGATGTTCCATCTTCCAGTAATAAAAAGCTCGCAACAACGCAAGACCACCAGACACTGCAGAACTCCGATGAAAAGCAGTATTGTCATTCTTATATTGCGCAACAAACAATATTATCGTGTTGTTACTGTACTGATACGAGTCTAGACGTTCGCATTTTCTCTCGTTTCAGCGTAAATTGTGAAGTTATACCGCTGTGCAGTTCCGCAAAATTTAAGTTAATAATGAGTCGTCATAGGTAGGAGTTGCGCGGGCCCCAAAAGCGCGGGACCCTGGTCCATGGCCTAGTTGGCCTATGCGTAAATTCGTCACTGTGAAGATGCATATCGTTGAAGAAACCATACAGATTGTTTCTAAACAAGGCATCAAACTCCTGATATAATAGTTAACCTGGTGTGGGGAACACTTACATTTCTGGTTGTGCATTACATAATTCGGTAAGCATTGTTGTAAGCAACTCATAAGCGTTTCAGAATTGTCTGTGTAAATTTGCTCCATATTTGGCAAGCATACACTGGCATGCACTAAGCATGGAATTGAGTGTTTTTTGTTGCTTTAAAATTGATTAATATCATTAATATTTGTCTACGGTGATTAACACTAGCACGGCCAACTTAGGATATCTTAAGTAGGTCAACTTAGGTTATCTTAAGTAGGTCATGACACTAGTTTCTTTTATTTGCCGTGCATTTTAATGTAAAAATCAATGACAAAACTATTACGCGAACCACCTGCGTCAAGTATCTTGGGGTCTTCATTGATGATAAGCTTACTTGGTCTAACCACATAGCCTACCTCGAAAATAAACTCTCTCGCAGTGTTGGACTTTTTTATCGAATACGTCAGTATCTAAGTGATAGTGCATTAAAATCACTCTACTTCAGTTTTGTTTATAGTCATCTACAATTTGCTATTGGTGCTTGGGGTGGTGTCGGCATAACAACCTTAAACCAATTAAATGTATTACACAACAAGATAATTAGAGCAATGACATACAGCTCTTTTAGGACAAAGATAACACCACT
>Ga0210059_1016048_pt1 | contig 10843 bp, 3 predicted proteins | sample Ectturendosymbi2_FD_188042 | JGI IMG/M metagenome (GOLD analysis project Ga0210059, IMG submission 188042) | Ecteinascidia turbinata endosymbiont from Florida, USA - Sample 2 (SPAdes) (version 2) | ecosystem: Host-associated > Tunicates > Ascidians > Unclassified | place: Key West, Florida... | reverse complement strand
ATCACCGCCAAAGCGACAGCAACGGCTCAGCGCATTTTTGGCCTACTTGCCAAACAATTCAAGTCAACCATTTTATGACGCTGAAGAATATAAATTTTGGGACATAATTTTCACAACACAGCGTCTGACGCACCGTCGCGATTCATCGCGCCAATAGATTACTACCGTTTACGCTAAACTTTGTCATACTTGCGAGATTGTGAAAGGTAGAGGGTCAAGCCGAGTGCGTTCACGGAATGTTAGTTTGAAATGCTTTCAAAGCAGCTGCTCTTTTCTGTTTTGAAAACTGCGCCTTTGCGATGGAACGCAAACTGGAAGCAGCAAAATTGCTTGGGAATTGAAAGTTTTGCCAATCTTTCTGCGGTGTTGCCGGAAACGGAACGGGTTTCAAAAGTCAAATATATGCACGTTTTGTCTAACTATTCTAAAATTGTTCGCTTTTTATGTGTAAAAGACTAAAACCCGATCTTTTGCCCAATACCTCAGAAATTTGTACAAATTCTGCCAGACTATTTATTTCATTACTGTGCATGACTGCATTCACTAGTCAAAAAATGAATACAATAATAAAAAGCTCAAAGATTCCACAAATTTTTACAACAAATTTGAAATTTCCAAATCTTCTTTGATTTCCGTGCACTCTTAGCCATATCTTGCCCGAATTTACCCAAAAAACTAGTGCGCGCCAAAGCAATTTTTCTTCAAGCCCTACGGTCTACGGTAAGTAGGTGACAGAGTAATATCAACATCAACATGTTGAAAGTAAAAATACAAACGTTTGGAAGCTCAGTGATGGTGTTCGATTCCAAAAGCAGGGTGGTAAGTGTCTCGGCATAATCCCAAATGTCCGACGGCACTTCTTTCAAGTTCGAACTGCTGTAGTCAATGTCAACGATCAGTTCTTCGCGATCACTTGCCGAGCATTTGCATTGGCCTGTAGAACAAGAATTATGATAATTCTATTAGTTGGAGCGAGTGATAGACGTTATTAGTCTTGCTCAAAAATATTGAAGCAAACGTTAATTCAACTTCTAGGGATGCAGACAAAATTGTGAGAAAAGAGGCGTTGTTGCCCATAATGTTAACGAAACTAATTGGCACGAAATCAACAGCGGGCGCTTGCACGATTCGGAAACGCTGAAACCGGTCTAGCAAAACCTACGATCTTGATATGTAGGCAGCCACTATAACCGCGATAGACAACCTGAAATTCTACCTGCAGCCAAATTTTAACGTGGATCTCTCTACAGGTGGGTTGCTCTTCAATAATCAAACCTGATGTTGGCTTGCGGTTTGTATTCCCACACTCTAGTCTTTACCTTGAGCATAGCAGCACAATTTGATTACGATTTCGTCTCCACAAATTTGTGGTATCGAAGGTTTTTCCAGACTCCTGAGGTGTTTGCTAAGCAAATGTTTCTTAACAAAAAGACATTTTTTCCTGTATTAACTCTGGGAAAGACTTCAAAAATAAACACTTGAAACTTCTCTTTGCAACAAAGCATCTGAAAGAAAGTGGCGTAGTCATACTATCGGTTTTAAATTCGTCGGTGGCAGTTTCATCTGGCAGCTAGTTTTCTTCCTATCTTTGACACTGGGTTAAGCAAAATAAGCTAGTCAAGCCCTTGCCGTTAACTTAACTGTACAATCGATGAGACTATCGGAGGCAGCTGTTGGCATTGGCAATATCCTTATTCAAGCGCGAAATTAATTAAAGGCAATGCAATAAAAGTGATTTTTACTGTTTCTCGGTGAGCTCGATGAAACGTAAGTGTTGCATATTGTTTGGTTGATCAATCGTAAATCCAGCTGAATGCTATCGCTACCTACAACTAAATTCTTTTTCTAAGTCTGAGTTGTTTTGTGTAGCTGTTTTTGTGAGTTTTTGGTCTCAGACCTACCCATCTTTCAAATTCCATTTCGGCAAGTTCAGATGCTTTTACAACTAAAGCAAAGCAAATGCACACTTTTCACTGTCAACGACATTGATACGTATCAGTTTTGCGTCACCCTTTCCTTCAAAAGCAAAGTCAGTGGCCTTGGCGTGGTCGTTGATTGACGAAAGAATTCCGGAAACACAAAGGGCAAAGGCTACATTATGGTTTTACAGCAAGCCTTCAAAGAACCACCTACGTCTTTGGTCGATTACGCTCAACTATGATTGGTATCAGGCGGTATCTCGCACGGCAAGATTTAGCTGCCCATTGTACGGCAAGAGGAAAAATATCGCAAACTAAATGAACCAGCGTAAGCTGCACTGCATCCAACGTTGCCACTTCTGATTGATGTTTTGAGAAAAATTGCTGGTGTCTAATGTTTTGGCGAGAAATCTGATGTTTACTAGGCTGTTGTTGTTGGTTTTGTTTTCCACGTTTCCTCTTCTTTCAGGTTGAAAAGAAGTTATATTCATCATTTATCAGCTTCTTTCATCAATCTCTCACCCTCAGTTGTGTTTGTTATCTTTCCAAACTCAAAAAGCTCCTTTCGCAACTTTGGGATGAACATTTTATGACACATGGCCGATTTCTCCATTTTCAGACGCAAACAAAAATTGGAAAGGCAAGCAATATATCCCCAAATCAAAAATAGCAAACTAAAGGGGACCACGGCAAATATGTTTAATGATGACATTTCGCTGTATTTTGGATTACAGAGGCTCATTGCGCTTTGTTATGTACAGTGAGACCTCGTTTATCCGCATTCCGGATTACTTTGTTTCGTCAAGTAATGTCCGGTTTAGCGAGGTACCGGATAATCGGAATCAAAAGTATATAAAGCGAAATTATTTCCAGAGCAAATGCCAACAATGTAAACAAAGGTGACGATGTGCATTACAGTAGAACTCACCTAAACGGACGCTCAAAGGTGAACTGAAGAAAACTGTATACTTGGACGGACTGTCAACTCAAGCAAATATGTTGACTGCATGTGGAACATGACTAAATGAAACACTCAGCTTTTTTGTTTATTAGCAGATCCGATCGATATACATAAGCTGGTATGCATTCAGAATGAGATTAAAGGCGAAAAGAGCTGTGCAACAGACCTAACTGCGTCCTGCAAGTTCTGCCAGTGTTACATTCATTGCGCGTATAAAAGTGACTTTCACACTTCCACTATGATTTAATAAGCCACTAAATAACAGTTGGCGTAATCCGTTTTAGTTGTTTTTTTGCTATTGACTTGACATATCCGTTCTTAAATTTCCGTGCCGGAGTCGGACACTGAGGTTTCCGGATTGAGGGGTGAAATGCATTGGGAAAAATCCGTTCCTGCCAGTTTTGTGTCGGATGGCGGAGATTCCGCTTTTTCGGAGTTTGGATAAACGAGGTCTGACTGAGAATAGAAACACTTAGCTTATGAAACTGTAACGTACAAATCTGATGCTGAAGAAGGCAACAATCTGATGTTAGCGAGACTGACCCCAGTGGCAACACTGAATGCAGCACTTAAACCGAAGCAGATGTTGCAAGTGCTGTTTAAAGAAACTGTCAACATTTTGGCAAAAAACACACATGGTACCCACAGTCGAATTGAACTGTCCGTGTGTCGTGAACAATTTTGCACAATCTCTATTGAAAACAAAATACGTAGATCTATTATTCTAATTGTGATTCTAGAGTACTACACAAATTTCGGCTGTTCAAATTGGACGTATCATGGAAATGCTAATTTTCATCAGGCTTCAGGCAAGACAAATTTGAATGCAACAATTAATGGGTCATGCAAATCCAACAATTTTGATTTTTATCGACACTTACCGAACATGTCCACTGCTTGAGCAAGGGTAGGATCGGCCAGGCCGTCAACCCCATCCAAGATAACTCCGCAGCAAAGAGGACATGTTTCGAACTGTTTGCCACTGATGTGAGACACGGTATCAGGTGAAAGGTCACTGGTAATTGCTCTTCCTATGTTGTTGTTATTAGAATTCATATTCCGCGTGGCATCGCCAGTGACTGGTTCAATCGAGTCATCTTCTTCTTCAGCCTTCTTCGCACCGTGGCCGGGAAATATTAATGGGAAAAGGTCTTTTTCTATGTCCCCCGTGCTTTTATCAGGCGACAAGCGATTCAAGGAGTTCCTGCTCGAACGACGAGCCGCGGCCGCCGTTATCTTGTTGTACAAGTTCTCAACCACGTCGCTGCCTATGGTGCTGCCTTCCTCACTGTCAACGGAGATAAGGCTGCTGCTTAAGCTGCTGTTGCTCTTCGGCGATGAACCGCCGTCGCCGCGATTGCGTTGCCGTCGTTCTGCGGCCGCCGACCGCACGAAGTCAAGGCTAACGTAGTCTAGTTTCACCGGGGAGGAAGGCCTTTCTGGTGGTGCCGCCGTGAGTTTGCCGTCCTGGTGCAGATTCGAGGACGATTCAAACGACAGCAGTCTTGGAGACAGGGTTCCTTCGACCCCCTCGTCGGATTTAGCCGGACTAGGTGAAATCAGGCTGGCGTTGGACGAAGCACGGAGTGCGTTTTCAACGCAATTGCTCGGAGTGGAGTCAATAGCTTGACTGTCGCGCCAAGAGGCCTCACCAATGTCGCTCGCAGACTGTGTAGGCAGTTTTCTATCATGACCATTGGAGACGTTTTGCGCAGTACCTGATTTTAAACTTGCAGGTTTTTTAGCTACAGCGGGTTTTTTGCCCGACGACGTTCCTTTGTCAGTCAGGGAGCTTGTACTGCTGTACTCTTTTTTTGCCTGTTTGTCTTTCACTGTCAAGTTAGGTTCCGATGTTGCAAGTTTTGTGCGACTCCCATTTTTAGCAGTGCCTTCAGATTGATTGAGACCTTTGAATGCGGATTCTGAAAGTGACGAAGTGCTGTAACTGTTGCTGCTTGGGCTGAAATCTGCAGATGTGCTGCCGTCAACACTGCTTGACCAGCCGCTGACCGCGCTGCTCACGCTGTGATTCAAACCATTTTGCGACTGTTTGGTTCCCACACTAGCGGAGTGCGCCGAAGGAGCAGTTCGTAATGGCGCTTCACCATCCGGGATGGGAGGAGCTTTGCGTTTTTGTTTTGGCTGTACGACGCCCGTTGGCTTGGACGCTTTGACCTCTGAAGTATTTTCTTGTCCGTTTCCTGGAGACAAACATAGGTTGTAATAAGCAAGGTTCATACGAAATTAACTTTTTCTACTGAAACCTTGTATTTCAAAGTCTAACTGCAAAGAGCTAGGGAAGCAATGGCAATTTGTCTATAATTGCAGATCACACCAACAGATTTGTCTCATTTCATTGCCAAAAACGACTGCGTGACCCACAAGGTTGGCACCTGTTTCAGTTAATTAGCCGGCTATCTGCTCTCCTAAAAATACGTAATTGTTGCAAAGCTGAATGATGCCAAGGCATTTCTACATCACATGATTCAGAATTTAAAAAGTCTGGCTGTTGAACAATATTTCAAAAATTGGGTTTAGGCATTGCTACATCAGCAGCGTCAGCAAAATCCGGAAAAAGTAATTAGCTCACCACATTTTCTGTCATCAACAACCACACCACTGGAAAGTAAAACGTGTTATAACTTTGCTGTTTTCTGAAAACAGTTTTTTGAAAGACGCAAAACATCACACGAACCACTGGGTCAAAGGTTGCCTTTTTAGCTCAACTGTGCTTGTATCTACAATTAATCCAATAGTTTTGCAAAACTAATGCCTTTCCTACATTTAACCACAGATGAGCGCAATGTTCGGCGTTCTCCATGTAGTAAACTAACACCTCTAGACAACTAATGAAATTACATTACAAAACATAAATCGTACTGATTTGATGTCACAATAACTGGCCCCTTTCCTTGGACTTACGGTAGAAACGATTCATCCAACACGAGACCCACGTATGCCGAACTCTACCTGTTTAAATGACGGCTCGGCATCGAATGCTGATAGAATTGCCAGCAGGACGAAAACGCAAACAACGAAGCACAATCCTATGGCAGTTAACTAACGCATCGAGTAACGACAGCGGTGGTGTCATAGCGAGACATGGTAGCACACGACTAGTTCATGTCACGGCCACGAAAGGGTAGTAAGGTGAAAGCCAGTGAAGGTTTGAGTAAAAACAGACGACACTCTCGGTGATATCGGAACTATCTGCAACACACCCCACCACTAAACATCTGACACACTCGTCGTTTCCTAATCAACCTCTTATTCGTGCGTTTCACGTTCGTACTCACTACTAACGCACAACTGCTCAACGGCAGAGGCGGATCTCAGCTAATGTACAAACACAGCCCCCGCAACGGTGAGAGTGAAAGGCTGACGAAAAACTTATAACTCGCAGTGTTCTTACGAAGTCTTGAATGTGTCACGTACAATTACCGCGAAATTATCATTTTTCTAAGTATAACAAAAACAGACTGCACTGCAAATGAAGAGAGTTTTCATGAAACAGCTGATGAGACCTGCCACATTTTCCCTCGATCAAACGACACTGGCTCAACTCGTGACACTCGGCAAGCGTCAAATTAAGGCATTTTAACTATCTGTTAGGGCAGGGGTCGCCAAACCACGGCCTGCGGGCCAAATCCGTCCCGCGAAGACATTTTTTCAAAAATGAATAATTTATTCACTAAACATTCGTTGATTTGTCAGAATGCAACATATCCCGAAACAACTAATTACTTAGGGTGTCCGGCCCTCGAACTGTTGTGTAATAGTTTGTGGGCCTCTGACAAAAACGTTGAGACCCTGTGTTAAGGGATAAGGGGATAAACTATTGACTAGTGAATGAGTGGCAACATAACCATGCAAGTGAGAATGTCCAGAGAATGAGATTTAGTTACACGAATACTGTTCACAAGTTGCCAAGAAAAGGCGGAAACCTAACGCATGCCACAAACCCCATAGCATATCAACAGAAAAAATCCGATCAACGCGAAAATAATTGGCATTTGTCAAGATACTTTAGTTAATCCAGTCTACCGAACCGTTTAGATTTTAAGTCTCCTCATCGACGTTTCAAATTTAACTGGAATGAACAGCACCGCAATGGTAGAAATCTAACTGGCGACATACAAATACAGGAAGGAATGTCTTTCACAAATAGAGGTGAGCATACCCCTATTGCGTAATGGTTTGAAGCAAAATGATTTACTAAAAATCACCGGTCTACGTACAAACGAATCGTATCACTTCCAAAATCTACCACCTCGTTTAAAGTTGGCAGTATACTTTAAGGGGTTTTACGATGGCATTCATAATTTAAATAAAAATTATACTAACCTAAGAACGACTTTTGTTAATTAAAAGAGATCTAATATCGAGTTTAGATACTGACATTTTATTTCTATGCACATTTGCATCGCCGCCAGTCAACGGTAAATCGCAGACTTCCAACAAAGGCAAATTTCGCAATGCACGATCAAGCAGCGCTGACTAACCATACCCATTTAATTGAAGTCAAGCACCGTTTCAAACATGTTATTAAGATGTCTTACGTCGACAAAACCTGCTTCTGGCGATAGAGCCGAGCGATCTTGAACAAAAAGATGAAGGTGCTGTTCACGATCACGGCAAACAGACTCGTGAATTTTCAATTTTTTCACGATGCCTACATGCCGTCAAGGGTCCAAACGCTTTTTGCGTCTTGTGCCCTTGAGTAGAAGTATGACGGCAAACTATACCACTTCAGATTCCAACGCGCCAATTAATCTTTGTATCAGCTATTTCCAACCAAAATGCTATACTGGGTCAAAAATTGTGTCAACATTGGGAGAGTCGCGCATTGAATGAATTCTTTTAGCTTAATACTAAACGATTGCTTAATCCAGCTACGTCCAACACGCGGTCCAGTCGAGAGTTTTGTGCGGCCCAGTTTAGGTTTTCGCCAGAGTATAAGCAGCCTGCGGACTGACAACCTGTCCTTATTTTAATAACATTAAATTTGACATGTTTGATGCAGGTGGTCCTCAATGGCACTTTATCACGTCTGCACTGAGTGCTGAGAGATTTCCACCCCACGTGTCCGCTGACACCTTGGTGCAAAACCTTTTGCTAGTTTGATTCATACCCTCGTTCCATTGGCACTAAACGTGCCTAAGAAACCACACTTACGGAGTGGTTAAAGGTGCCAAACAGCCGTTGCCGTTGCAGTTCCTAAGATAAAGCAAGTCATTCTATGCGCCGCTCTCAATAACATGTTATTCAATGTGCGGCCCTCATTAAGACAGTGACATAATTTTTGGCTCAGTAAGCAATTTCAGTTGGACATAGCTGGTTTAATCACTCCCTCACTATGATGCCACATGAAAGTTCAATGCGAATGGAACAGCAGAAACACAGAAAGCTAGAAATAACTTTTGCACCGAGATGTCACTGGATACATAGAAATTTGCCAGTACGCCGTACAGACATGAATTCGCAGCTAGGACTATCGCATAAATAAGTTTCAAATTTAAGATTATCAAAATAACTACGTATGACAACGAAAACCATAACTGGGCTGCTGGTTAGACTTAAATGCAAGTTTACACTCTTTGACGGTCAGTGACATAGAGCCTTGGAGGGGAAATAACTTTGCGTAGTGCTACAGTTTGGATGACAAATGTTTGCTCCTCAGAGCGTATTTTAGGCGGAGTTTCCAAACGTTGGATTCGACGTGGCCCAAATGGATTTCGGAAATCAATAAGACATGGCCAACTGTCTCTTCTTATATCGCCATGGCTTCACGGTGGTGCAAAGCAAACATTGCAGGAGGAGAATTAAGGCTTCAGTCAGAGGCTAAACATTTTTTTACAAAGTGAGTTATGCCACAGTGCGAATTTTGAAATGAAACTAAATATTTTTATCCTGCCATTTCCGATTTAGAGTTCCTCGCTTCTTAAATAGCGTGACTCTCATCTTCATGGGTAGCCGCGAAAAAACTATCTTTTGACGTTCACACATTTCGAAATTTAGTGCCATTTGCATTTGAGCGTTGGTAGTGCTGGCAATGGTACCTGGCTATGGTAATTGGCATCTTTGAACTTCTGAATGCGTCCTTTCAACGGCCAGCGCAACTGACACAGGTCTGGAGCTTCATTAATGTCAGGCTGTTTGGTAGACACGCATTTTGTGATGCGTAACGTCAACGATATCTACACAGGTTAGGATCACTCTATTGCTGTTTTGTGAAAAAAATGTGTTACTCATCGGATTACCCATAACTTGTCAAAAATCAAAGTTGCGAGTTGATTGTATAATGCAGTCGGATTTGGTTATGATTTGACGATGTGGACTAAAGTACAGACCTCTCAATCATACAGAACAAAAAAAACAAGAACATTGCACTTGAAGTGTTGTAAACAATTCGACTAAACCGTTAAACAAATATTCTTTCACTAGAAAAATCAAAATTCGTACCTCATTAGCACAGTCGTTCAAATGCTAAAATTTGCTCCATGCATTATGTTGAGGTGTTTGCGGAGATAATAACTGGAACAGTGGTTCTTAACCTGTCGGTAATTACCCCAAAGGGGCAATTTGACATTTTTTCGGGGGTAATTTAGATTATTCGTTTTTTTGGCTATGTTTAAACTAAAATACTTTAAACTTGTAGAATGTAGGTAAGACTTCTCTTATTTCACATTTCACACATCAATGCAGGTTTAACAATTGTGTGAAAGAAGTCGAATTTGAAAAAGATAATGTCAATCCAAAATCGTGGGTAAAAGTGAGTCACGAGGATTTTTTAAGCATGAAGCAAGGTCTGATAGATCTACAGTACTTCATAGGTTGACTTAATAACATGTGAGGTACCATCCAGCACTTCCAGTCGTCTGAAGAATTTCAAAATAGGAGTGCTCAGGTGGTTCTTGAGATTTTTTAATGTAGTTCAGTTTCATAAATGCATAGCTACACCTTGAAAATATACCGCTATTTGGTGACTACTGCTAACTCAATAAAAGCTGCGAACTATGTAATTTCGTAGAAATATCTTGGTCTAATAGCGCCCAGGCTGCTATGTGTAATTTAAGCACTCGCTCATTCAGCCAAACCAGCGTTTTGTAAAAGTCACACCGCAGCTCCTACGCGTGTACAACATATTTTGAAACTGAGATCTGCGTTCCAGCCATGTGCTAGTAGTAGTTGACGTGCTCATGTATACAACTTACACAGATAAGATGCCTTCTACTGTCAACATTCTACATGAATGCCCGGTACACGTTGATGAAATAATGCAGATTTAATGAGGCAAACGCAGCACTTATTTTCATCACCGTGTCCTTGTACAAGTATTCGGTCAAGACTGCAAGCATTTAAGAACCTTAGTGTTGCGAAGTGATTGCGTTGCAGGGCAGGAAAACATTCAAAACCACTAAAACCCTACAAAAATATAAAAAATTATCAAATCGAAATCCTGGCAAAATTCAGAGGGAAACAGTTCGACCTATTCGGTTTGACTGAGCAGAGCGAGTTATCACTATCAGCTGTACACACAGTATGTGCAAAACAGACTATGGTGTTACTAAAAAATGTTACAAAAATATACAGAACTTCTGCAACATTCGTGCAATAAGAATGGCGTACTGGGATAAAGCTGCCATCAGGAGCAAATAAAGAACACCACTTCAAAGCTGCGCCGCATTGATTCCTCAGTAGTCGCCTCAGTAGTTCGTATTATTCACATTTATCCTCACGTCATCATGAAAAGTATCTTTTTTAGTTCGAGAACAAACTCAGGGAGGATTTTTATGAAAAGGACATATTTTCTTTTAAACACTAGTTTCAACAGTACACACTGTTAAAACATTACCTTCATGATAAGTATGCTGAAAACAATAACAGAAGTCACCATACTACTAGTTGCGAAAACAAATAAAGCATACGAACCGCCGGCTGCCTTTGAACTTCGACCAAACAG
>Ga0210059_1016047_pt1 | contig 10843 bp, 9 predicted proteins | sample Ectturendosymbi2_FD_188042 | JGI IMG/M metagenome (GOLD analysis project Ga0210059, IMG submission 188042) | Ecteinascidia turbinata endosymbiont from Florida, USA - Sample 2 (SPAdes) (version 2) | ecosystem: Host-associated > Tunicates > Ascidians > Unclassified | place: Key West, Florida... | reverse complement strand
TTTCTCGGCTTGTCTGCAATAGGCCGGCAGTTTTCGCTAAGGTGACTGAAGGGTTTAGGAAATGGGACACTCATTTTCTTTAGAGCATTTAAGGTCAATGGAGGGCGATGTCCCTCAAAGGTAAGCGTAACGCTCTGATGTTCTTTGAAAATCTTCTCCCCAATTATCACATCAGTAGCTAGATTGTCCAACACATTGAACGCAACATCACTATACTCATTGTTTAACCAGTGAGTAATACACTGGCCTCGAATAGGCATTCGGACGGAGGTCTCTGCAAGAGTGACTTCACCAACAGCCCTACGAATATTAAGAGAATGTTTGTTAGCGAATCTTCGGTCAATGTAGCAATCAAACGACCCAGTATCCATTAAAGACTTGGCGACTACGCCTTTAATTTTAACATTGCATAGAACCCGGATGTTGTTTGATGTCTCAGAAGAGGAAAGAGTGGCTAATTTCGGCCCTTGGATCGCTGCTGTCTTCTTTGTTGCATCTATACTGCGATTTCCGAGACGTTTGACACACTTCAAAATAGTGGCCAACCTTTTGACAAAAGTTACAAGCGGCAGCTTTAGCGGGACAATTTTTACGAGGATGCCGAGCATTTCCACAAAAGTAGCAGAGTTGTTTAACTGAGCCTGCTCGTAAGTGGTTTGCATCAGCCATGCCTAGGACATCAACGCTGCTCTTGCGTCTCTACCAACCTTGCGCTACAAGAAGTAGTACCTTGGTAAGCCTCGGAATTCTTAAAGGCTTGTTCCATCGCACGAGCTTTCCTAAACGCATCTTCAAAGTTCAGTGCGCTTTCTTCCAAAAGTCTCTGGCGTATCACGTGTGATTAGGCTTACTATATTTTTGTGAATGAAAACCGGGACGCGTCAGAACAACGAGCGTTATCAGATAAATGTGATTAATATATTAATATCTTACTTGGAATATGTAGCTATTTTGGATTAATACAGTTCCGACACCAAGTAAAACTAAAAAAATACATTTTACTAAGACATAAAGCAATGTTCAAGCATTTGTAAATCTACACATTTGCCCAATCATGCTACTATGGAGACAATATTTTCTTTGTTCACTTTTATTTTCTCGTAAAAATCACAGCAGGAAAAGTCAGTACAAATGACTTTTACACATAAGGGATTTCACATTCTGCTTCTGTTATCAGACTACATGCTATTCATATTGGTTGACTGAATGCCAAACCGGGACTTTTTGGTTAACTGACCGGGACGCCAGGACAAATCCTTTTAAATCGGGACTGTCCCGGCTAAAACGGGACGTACGGTATGCCTGCGTGTGATTGAATACTCGTTATGAAGTCATCGCGCATTAGCTCTAAGCGGTATCGCTCCGCAGATACAGCTTGACATTCACTCTTGGCTTAGTCGCTTGAGACGTACCACAAAGTTGTCAATGGACTCACCGGTCATTTGTTTGCAAGTCAACAACTCATGCCTGACTGCGATCGTGTTCTTCGGTTTCACGTAAAGTTCTTTCAGTGTTCCAATAACGGAGTCATAATCCTCTACATCGGCGAAATAGCGGTAAACTTAAATGACACGAGGTTCGTCAAGACCTTGTATTTGTCTGGCTCTAAGTCAGCAGCAGATAAGGCGTCCGAGTAATCCTCGAATGTTTTTAGCCAATTCTTAAACTCGTCTGCAGCTGTCTTCAAGCCCGGTTCGGCGTCTAGACGTTGTGGTTTTAGCACCTTCTCCATTACAGCAAGAATAAGTTTATAGATTGATGTGACCTGATGAAGGCTTTATTAAACTTATTCGTCGAGTCCGCAGCGAATGATCAAGCGACATACAGTGAATGAAACGGCATGAGCGATGTCAACCTAACAGCGACTTCTGAACAAGGCTGGAGGCGCAAAGAACCAACGCCACGTCGCAAACAGTCAACTCAAGCCAAACAAGTAACGGCGTGCAACAAAAATGCACTCGCGCGCGTGACAATACAAGAAAACAAAATAACGCCAGATAGGACATTGTTATTTCAAGCATTCAGGAAAAAAGGGCAATGAGAAGAGTGCTGTTAATTGGTAGAGAATTCATTTTTCAGACGAATTTTCAGAGCTAAATTTTTCTAAGCCCACTGCAGCATCTGCATATTTCTTACAGACAAAAGAATGCGAACCTGGTTGCTTCCGCCAACGAACAGAAATTCATAGGCTTAGATAGAGCGTAGTTTGTTTGACTTTAGGATATAACGCCCTTATACCACGAGACGAGAAGACGCAAATTTAACGGGCATAGCGGCTTTAAATTTTGTGTGCAACACCCAACATCACAATCCAAAGATTACTGTATTTGCTGCAGCACGAATGTGTCAACAAGATCGTACTCTGAACGGATTAAAGGTGATTTTTAACGACTCTTGTGTCATAAAAAATAGTTTATCAATCCTCAAATGGTTTTTCATAGTTCGCGAAAATGTGAAAAATGCAAGATTGGTAAGATAGGCTGGTATTGGAGTGTAAATCTATACTACAGCGCATTAAACATCCGCTTACAAATACTTGAAATCTGCCACATTTATTGGGTATTTGTCTCACATTATATTCAGCTGTTTTTAAGACTGTTTGGTTTTCATTGTGTTTATTTCATAACGAAAAGCGCATCTATGCCTTTCGAAGTATTTTTATTTTTGCGTTTTGACAGCATTCTTTTATTCACATTCCTGAAATTCTAACTTAACGAATTCTGCTGAAATGTCAATTTATAGGTTTCGCTTAATCTTGCAAGAAAGGATCCTTGAAGCAAACCGCGTGTTTACCAAACGTTTTTGTTTGCTTTCAACTATACCTGATATGAATTAAACATGGAGTGGAGAGTGGATTGTTACATAATCGTACAACTTTTTCTTCAAAAATCTGTGCCATTTCAGGTCAAAACGCGTATGTGGTTGCGCATATGTTTGGAAATCTGAACGGAACAACATTGGACAGATTGCAGCTGATATCTCAGAACGGTTCCGACCTGCTCTCTGTTGAAATGTTCCAGTGCGGAGAGAGTGAAGGAGTGTATAAAAACGCTAGAACATTTATCCTGCCATCGACCCCATTTTATATAGTGAGTGCATTCAGTCAAAAACCTATAACCAAAACTTGGAGACTGTGATTATAAGGTGGTCAAAGGTAATTTTCTGTTCTGGTACAATCGTCAGTTGCATAGACATTTTAGACAGATGTTTGAAGCAATGCAAGAAATCCTACAGCAGCCTCAAAATTGTCGTCTGACTTGGGTAGACAGGCTGCCGGGAACATTGCTAATTGTTGCTTAGGTCTTTTAAGGCGATAAAATCTATGCTGTCTCACAGGATGGCGCGTAAACTACATGTACGCAACTTAGTTGTTTTTGTTATATCTTTGTTTGACAACAACAATTTCCTCTGTTGCACTATTATACTGTAAATGTCGTTTAACATATGTAAGACATTTCGCAAGTTAAAATTTCTTTTACAAAATCGACGAAGCTGGCTTTATAACTGTTGGCTCTAAAGCAGGGGTTCCCAACCTGGGATACATGTACCGTTATTGGTGTATTTGCCTATCTGAAGGGGTGCATTTGAGGTTGGCAGTGGAAAGGAAAAATATATATGTATATATGATTTCTTTCCAAGTATTTATACATATATCAGTGGATAGTATTTTAAAATATCATTACATGCTTATTGCATAAACATACCTATAATTAATCATGACAGAATATTTGTGAAAAATGAGATTTTGTTATTTTACTCAGCTATTTTGACATCAAACCTTCAAGGGTGCAAGCTTATATGACGAAAAGCTGAAAGGGTACACGGTCAGAGAAAGATTGCGAATCCCTGCTCTAAAGGGTAAATGCAGGTTTTTCAGGATTTTAGTCAAAATCGTAGCTAGCGGTAAAGACCACTTATAATTCTTTTCTCCTAAAGCTTTGCAGAAGGCTAAAGGGTTGGCTGAGAAAAACAAAGTAATGGTATAATTCACCTACTTGAACTTGAATGTCAAGAACCCAAAACAGAATGCACCCTATGGCGCCGGAGTTTATTTGCATTCAATGTAGCCCCAAATACCTGATGCCAAAATTAGAAAACTTATTCAAAACTTGCTTGTTGTCGTTACGCTTCGCTTACAGTTTCAGTGACTCTCATACCTGTTCAAACGGAGTATCGACCACAAAAATCCAAACAGCATAGCACGTGTTGTACTAAACCTAACTAATGCGCTCCCATTTTCGCTGTCGCGCTAAAGTCCGCAAAGACACGCACTTGATGAATGCAGCCTTTTTTACGCCAGACAATGCTGATGGCTGAACAATTCCATGAACTCGTGGTTATAAAATCATTTTTTAGTATTTGCTTGTCTGTTGCAGAAGTAGGATAGAGGTTGCTGCACTGCCAGTATCAGTGAAGCATATCATCACGCATCATCAAGCTTGTACCTCTGATTTTTAGGTACTGGAAGGTCGCAACGCGGACGGCAGGAAGTTCACTCGAGTTGATCCCTGCGCTGTAGCGCCACTGACAATCGACATGTCGCTGGATGATTTGAATGATCAGATCCTTGATCCAGGAACCTCCAAAACGGTGAAAAAACAGTACTATATAAAAATACCTGAAAAAAATCTGTTCAATTAGCGAAATAGAAATATTTTAAATAACTTAATATCTGATACTTGGCTGTGAAACGCTTCTTTTCGATATAATCTACAGATTAAATACTGATAACAGTGGTTCTTAACCGGGGATACACGTGCCACTTAGGGGTAACCAACACCGAAACAGGGGGTACGAAGCACCAACATTTTTAGGCATACAGGCCTGAAAATTTTGAAGATGCGTTGTCGATTGCTGTGAGTGCAGTAAACTTTGTCAGAGGTCAAACCTTGAATCACGGTCTGTTCAGAGTTTTGTAACGAAGTTTAAGTTCAACACAGTGTTCTTCTTTACTACACGAAAGTGCCGTTGCTATCCAGTGTTCGAGTGCTTATTCGTGTTCGTGAGCTGCGTAAAGAAATCGAGCAGTTTTTGAGACACGGAGATAGTGGCATAGCAGAGCACCTTGAAAATGAGTTCATTATGTCTCTGGCATAGGCTACCTTTCAGATACACAAAAAAACGGTACACAAAAAAAGATACACAAAAACAGGGTGATACAAAAAAATGGTCTTCACCTAAACTTGAATCTTGAAATGATTAATCAATTCCTTTTCTTTTCATATTTGCCAAGTAGAATTAATGTTCTAAGAGTCTACCAAAATTGACCTTCGAGATGCCATGGACTACTGAGCAAAATATGTTTATAGTTGAGGCATAATTTCGGCAAAAGTCTGTCCACGCAGCTCAATTGACAATGTCTGGTCTTCGGACGAGGCATATTTTCTGTTGTCAGGTCACGTGAACTCTAAGAACAGCATCTTCTGGAGTAGCACACCCCCTGAGCACTGTCTGCAAAGGCCATTACACTCTGTGAAGTGCACTGCCTGGGTTGCCATCTCCAAACATGGCATCATTGGACCATTCTGGTTCGAGGACGACAACGAGCAGTCTGTAACAATCAACCGAGCGATATGTCCAGGTGCTTGGCAAGTTCTGGACAGCACTTGGTTAACGGAGAGGGGTCGTCAGGGTCCTCCAGTGGTTCCAGCAGGATGGTGCCACCCCCCATTCCTCAAACGAATCATTGGCATGGCCCAGACCGAGTGATCAGCCGCAGGTGTAACCCGCAGTGGTGGCTGCATTCACCGGACTTGAACCCTCCAGATTTTTATCTGTGGGGAAACCTTAAGGACATGGTGTATGGCAACAATCCCCAGACTATCCCTGACCTAAAGGCAGTAATCACAGCAGCAATAAGAGCGATCCCAAGGGAGGAATGCGGGAGGGTCATCGAGAATTTTGCCCGCCGGATCCAAATGTGCCTGCAGCGCCGCGGAGCGCATTTGTAGCACATTTTTTGAGCGCCAGTGAAACAAAGAGTTTTTGTAGTACAGACTTGAAACTTTGGAGATGTCTGCTACACAGGCCTGACCTAATGTATCTGAACGTTTGTGTCAATCTAAATGAAATTTTGGAAGTTATTCTATTTTTGGTGATGACCGTTTTTTTTGTGTCACCCTGTATATTCTGCCACCTCAACGACTTAACACCTCCACCCAGAGAACGGCAGTGAACGTGATCAAAGCTGGGGAAAATATGACTGCCTTCACTAATAAACTTTCAAGCTGTGTTTGTCTCATTTAATCAGGCAACTATGCTAAGTTTCTGCAACTTGATGTAGTTTTCAATCAAAAAATATCCCAACCCATTGTCATTAAAATATAAAAGCATTTGCAGGTGTTATACGGCAGTCCTTCCTCAGATACTTTCAGCCAGGATTTCTGTTTCACACGGTTGGATGCAAGAACCATTTATTTTTTACCTAAATTCTACGGATGAAAATGGTGGAATGATGGACGATCCAGTTGAAATGAAAGCCAGTAAAAAAATTAAAATGAATTTCCATTTAATGCAGTTAGATAATTTCTGGTGCATGCAACTTAATGCTTCCTCGCAGTTAGCAAAGGCAGCTTTGAAAGTGCTTGTGCCATCTGCAACAAATACCTTATCTTAAAGCAGTTTCTCAACTCTCTTACACCTCAACAGTAAGGCCAGGAATCTTTCAGAGCCCGATGAAGATATGCGAGTGGCGACCTCAAACAAAGAGCCTCACTGCAGCATGATAATTGAAAAAAACAGCAAAAGGCCATGTTTGATTGTTGGTGTACTTTACTGTAAATTCATTGCATTGTTATATCGCTGCAATGAAACTGTGTTAGTATCAATTACTATTTGATTTCAGACAAGGGATACGAGAAAATTTAACGAAAGTTATGGGGTACGAGTGGGCAGAAATGTTAAGAACCACTGACTTATAATAACAACCTTTCAAAATATTTTTTTACATTTAGATAATATTCCTATTAACTTGGTTTACATGGACCCAGAAAACATATATAGTAAAGTCCCAATGAGTGGTGCTTTCAACATGAATGAGCATCGAGTTAAATGCGACACCCTTTGCTTTGATACTAGCTCTTCTAGTGTTGAGAGCTGATCGGTTTTTGTTTTTTTACACTTAAATTTTTCATTAAAAAATGACTCAAAAACTGTTAATAAGCCACACAATTTACTACTACGTTTTTTGTGGATACTATTACATTTTTTCGTAGATAATTGGCACTGTAACAAGCTCAGTGCCAAGGAGATTCAAACTTGACATATCAGATCCTCAGTCCTTCGCTTCACTGTAAGTACAACGTGCGCACAAAACTTGAAAACAATGTGAGCCTAATGTCTCATATATTACACATAAATTACATCTAAACAAACTTTTTTCATAAACGTAACGCTTTTTATTAGTCTTAGTCATTATAATGCTTTTTATCGAAAATGTGGCGCTTTTGTCAATTAAAATGTTTCTTGGAAGGTTTCTACAGGTGAAAACGTGAAAGAAACTACGCAAAAATGGTTAATTGAAAGCAATGACACAACTACAGCTTTGAATCTGAACATGTAACTCTTCGGACGATGCAAAAAATTGTTCATGATGTAGTGAGACAGTTGTCAACACAAAATTGTTACCGAGATACCTCTTACCACAAACAGTTTCTCGCTCTGGCACATCTCACTCAGAGTAATTTGCCACCTCTTGCCACAAACAACTTGTCACCATATGACATCCTCTCTCACCAAAAAAGGTATGTGACCGTAACATTTCTTAACACAAAGGGTATGTTACCACTTCATCTACCACGCCTACCTGCCATATGCTTTGTTATTATCACTATTATTATTTCACCTACCTTATCTTTCACTGTAAACTCTTTTACACGGAAGCACTTCTGGCCGCACTCCACCTCAACCGATTTCTGTCTACTGCCCAGGATGACCTTACCACGACATTTCTCTACGTGTGAACTTGCACAGCAAATATTTTCTCTACAACGACTTTCAGCTTCCAGGGAAAGTACCATACATTTGCGAAGTGAATTACCTGAGGAGCAGAACAGGGCATAGCAGAGAAATTCTGTGCCCGGGAGCAAATCATCAAAATGGGCCTCAGCAAACGAAACAAAATGGAAATGTCTTGGCGTTTGTTATAATATCTCATTGAAAAACGCGAAAAGCGAAAAAGATCTTTGACTTCAAAACGAAACCGCCAGGCTGTTTTAAGTAAATTGTCCGTACGAAAGTGCCTCGACGAGTCACAATGGGGACCCGATTTTCAAAATGGCTCCAGTACATAGTTGTGTCAATTTCAAAAACTCATCAGAATTTTATGCAGTTGTCAACATGGAGTGAGAACTGTCCCGGCTTACCTACGCGGTGCAGGACCCTGACGCGGAAATGTGATGTATATTTGAGGTGATGGTGACCTGTTTGCTTTATAGTACTTTTATGATTGGCCATTTTTTTCTGCCAAATCAGCTTCTATTTTCGTCATCGTCGTTGAGCCAGTTGGTGAAGTCCACTACAAGGCTGCACTAGATCTCGAGCCAGGTGTTGAGCAGGCAATCGATTGTCTCATCAACCAGAACCGTCAGGCCGTGCGCTCCACGGAGAGGTTGGTGGATTGGACATTGGAAGACAACCTTGTCAAAGTTTATTTTTTCTTCACCGCCACACTCACATGCCGCTGAAGGGGTCATACCCGTTTGTGTAAGCAGGAGCGTGGCGGAGGGAGTTAAGTCGGTACCATCCAGTTTTTGGAAGGGTCATTCGGGGAAGGTAGGTGCCGATGTCGGGGATGAAAGTGCAGAGTTTGTAGTGCTGTCCAACCACTTCGCATTCCATCCGTGATCCGCCCAAAGCGCCGCATTTCTGTTATCGTTGTCAGATGAACTGATGAGTTGTGCAGTGGGTACAAACGGGTGTCTCGATTTGAGACGCCGTGCATTCGCACCCGGTGAACGGGAGAGCGCTGAGCGGAGCAAGTGTTCAAGCTACATGGCACGACTTGCTCCGCTAGTGATAGCGTGGCTCCATTGCGACGACGTTCACCAGGTTGGTTGTCTGTGAGGATGAATAGGTTGTCCGCTGGTGTAGAACGCAGGCATCCAGTCACAATTCGCAAGGAGCCGTTGATGGCAGGGTTGATGAGGTGGGTGTGAGAATTGCGACACCCGGCAGGAGGGCAGTATTCTGCTGTTGATTGGACCAGAGTTAAGGTGGCTGTTCGCAACGTTGTTGCTACAGCACCCCAGCCCGAGCCAGCAAGACGCCTCAAGTTTGCTACGCGTAATGTCAACTTTTTGCTAAGTGACTCGAGGTGCAAGCGATACGTGAGCGACCAGTTCAAAGTTGCTCCGAGGTATTTGGGTTCGGCGCAAAAGGAAGTGTTGGTCTCTAACTTCCTAAACTAGCTCGCGATCGGCTCCAGTGGTTGGCAGGTCGGAGTGTAGATGTTGAAGAGAACGGGTGCCACATCGGATTTCTATGGGACGTCATTCTTAAGACGTCGTGACCTGCTTCATTTGTTGTTGCCCCTGGTAAGAGTGAAACTGCGATTGCCAACCCGCTTCATAATTATGCAGACCATGCGCCTGGCAGTTAGGAATCGCAGTAGCCTGCGCGACGATGTCATGCAGTATCGTAGGCTGCTATGAGGTCGACAAGCATTGCTCCAGCCTTTTCAGCCGGAAAGCTATTCTCGATGATCCTCGAAAAGATATCCTCCAGTTTCTATTTTAGGAATGTGATCCAAGGTGACGTGGTCTCACAAAATGTTTGAAAGATTTCAAAATGCCCATAGGCTTGCTGCTCTTTAACCCATAGCTGCATTTTGTCATTTCGGTGTATTTCTCGAAGGAACTAATCGGGCACAAACAATGCGAGATTTATGTATACAGAGACCAACTTCCAAATTAAATGCTTTTGTGTGCGCGTAAACTGTAAAAAATATTTTTCTTATACACGCACATTTCGGTAATGCAGCAAAGATTCTTGTTTGTGATGATTAATTTTTTCCTCTCCGCAAGATCGTGACTACCAGTCTCACTCCAACTGACAAAATCCTTTACTTGTATTTGTAAACATGAAGCAGCTGATTTGTTTACTAGAACAGCAGTTTCCAGCCTGGAAGTCGTTAATACAACTTTATTATTTTGAAAGGGTGATGAAAAATCTTGCAAAGAGTAAATATCGTTAGCAGCCCTTATAATGCTCTTGAATCTATGCAAATCATTTTAACCTATTAGTCGAGACTAGTTGCGTTTTTACGAAGTGCGACATGCAACGTAACACTAGACAAAATGTTTCGTCTTTCATGCCACAAACAATTGGGAGATTGGCGTTTTACCCCATGGCCGCGACAGCACTGGTGCCACAAATTACGATCCAACAGGTGCCGCAAGATCTTACTACAGGATGACACAAAAAAATGGTCATCACCAAAAATCGAATAACTTCCAAAATTTTATTTAGATTGACACAAAACGTCAGCTACATTAGGTCAAGTCTGTGTAGCAGACATCTCCAAAGTTTCAAGTCTGTACTACAAAAACTCTTTGTTTCACTGGCGCTCAAAAAATGTGCTCCAAATGAGCTTCCCGACACTGCAGGCACATTTGGATCCGGCGGACAAAGTTCTCGATTGTCGTCCACGAACCAGAATGGTCCAATGATGCTCCAAATAGGCAGTGCACTTCACAGAGTGTAATGGCCTTTGCAGAAAGTGCTCAGGGGGTGTGCTACCCCAGAAGATGTTGTTCTTAGAGTTCACGTGACCTGACAACAGAAAATGTGCCTCGTCCGAAAACCAGACATTGTCAAGAAAGTCTGGCACAGCGTCAATCTTGTC
>Ga0210059_1016046_pt1 | contig 10843 bp, 6 predicted proteins | sample Ectturendosymbi2_FD_188042 | JGI IMG/M metagenome (GOLD analysis project Ga0210059, IMG submission 188042) | Ecteinascidia turbinata endosymbiont from Florida, USA - Sample 2 (SPAdes) (version 2) | ecosystem: Host-associated > Tunicates > Ascidians > Unclassified | place: Key West, Florida... | reverse complement strand
GCCGCTGTCGTCACGGTGCCGTGTCGGGTCTCTGTGACCTCTCCACGCCGTTTTTGCCTAGGCGGGCCGCACTCCTGTAGCGGACCTCACTTCGGCCAGCAGCCTAGTCAAGGCGTTGATCACACATCAATGGCGCGATGCACCCCCTTAAAAAGGCATTTCTGACTCGCGCGAGACACACAAAAACACGACAAGAAAAGTAAGAAAGAAAGCAACCTCCCGGCGAAAGAAATAGAACGCGAGAACGCGACAAGAATCGACATGTTTGTTATTTTCGTGTGAGTCAGCTTGAGAAGCGATTGTGAGAGGCTGATTCGTCAATTGGATACGTTTCGAAATGTCTCAAGCTTGTTTGTTTGCGTTCTGTTCATGAATAAAAGATAATCAATCACGCTACGTTTCCATGGTCTTCACCTAGTCAAGACGACGTATTTACAGTCACACCGAGAAGAAAACCCCACACTTACAGACATGCTTAGACCAAGAATCTACGCCGCCACAGAAATGGTTCCCAGACCGTTTCTGCTAACCACACCTGCTTAATCCTCGATATTGAATAGATTACTGAAAAGATTTGGCGAAACGGATAAAATCCTGGCCCACAGCGGGCCGGAATCAGCACACGGGCCATATGGGGTCTATAAATAAGCCGTTTGCAGGAGGGGGCAAAACCGGCATTTGTTCCGTAAAACCAAAAATGTCTTGAAACCTGAAATCAGCTGCTCAACACGAGTTCATTGACTTAATTATTACAATGACGGTTTAATTAACAGTATGAAACCCACACTACACAATAGTCAGGTTCTTTGTTTTGGTGCCATGCAGTGATAAGCTTGCAGTTCACTCATGTCCGCTCCTTCGCCTGCAGATACCGGTTGCGAAACTTGCGAGCGACTTGTTCTGCGATTGGGCTTGATTCCGTAACATTTACATGGCAACAACTCTTCAAAGGTTCACTTCAAGTGACAGTTGTAGGCGTTTTGCAGCATGTGATTGTTGGATGCGAACGTCTACCATGGAAGTAACTTATTACAGCCAAAAATCAACCATGGAAGTAACTTATTGCAGCCAAAAATCAACCATGGAAGTAACTTATTACAGCCGTTTCCAAAACAGCCGATGGAAAAAGATCTTTAAAAGTCATTGCATAAATGTTTGCGAAAATATTCATTTCTTATTGCCATAGCCAACTTAAACTACAGGCTATTAGAACCTCTAAGAGCACCACATTTAGCGGCGAAATTCTCGTTGCTGCCCCTAGTGTCTCAATATAGTGACAAATGACAATGCTGACGTTGGTTGAAAAACGCGTCTTAATCCAGGGGTCTCAAACTCAACTTGCTCCGTGGGCCACATGAGGATTCATAAGATAACCCGCGGGCCGCATTATAACGCTGTCGCAACAACGGCGATACCTGGACTTACTATGTGAGCTTTAGAATCTTTATTTCCTGAGAAAGGTATCATGAATTATAAACAAATCATTTCTAGCCGCTTCTACATTCGTAGTAATTATTTCTAGCTGTCTAAGGAACTTGTTCACTCGCTAGGCGAGCGCTTTTAATCACCGGTAAATAAGCTAAATAACTTAAATGTTATTAATTTCATATATGTTCATGTCCGCTTTTCCTCTAGGGAGGGTCACGGGGACAGCCCCCCCAGGAGGACTTGGAATACCTCACGGTCAACAGCAATTTCAGATAGTGCTGCTGGCTCCACACCAAAACGGGACCAAGCAAAGTCTGAGATTAAGTCACTTCACCTTGGCCTTGGACGAACTCTGGGCCGCTTTCCCGTGGGTTTAGGCAGTGGACCTTCCCTTGTCAAACTTTCGTGAGGCATTCTGGACACATGGCCGAACCAATATATCTGTGTTTTCTCAGTTCGGTGCAGTTTATTTCTGCATACTGACCAAGCGCAAAATACTTCATCAGGAATACAGGGACAGGGAAGCGACGGCCGTAGCTATCTCTCAATTCGGAGAAGTGTTTCCACATTCAGGGCTATGCGAATTCCACATCTGCGCACTTTGTCTCGAAGTGTCACACCATGGACTCTTCGCAAAAATCCCATCTCTGCCGCTTAGCCCTGAGATCAGTGGTGTAGGAGGCGGGAGTGGGTGCATGGAGTGCAAGCACACCCCAAAAGATTTGAAATCCGATGATTTGGTAAAAATCCGGGAAAATCCCTGAAAATTTGAGAAAAAAACATGGAAATCTGAGAAAAATCTGTGAAAAGCTTCGCAAAATCTCTGAAAATCTGGGCAAACTCATTCAGCTTGTGTATCATTCAGCTTTGGTTCATTTATTTCGCGCCATATTTTTTCGAGGCACTTAGCAAAGTAAATGTTGAATATTTGAAAATTCCCGAAAAGCATCGCGGGCCGCACAAAACGCCCTCGCGGGCCGCGTGTCTGAGACCCCTGTCTTAATTAATTCCATTCTGCTTAGCAACCACAAAATTTCGTTACAGAAATTTCAACAGCCCCCAAAAATGTCGATTGGCTCCTGGACAGACCAAAGCGTTGACTCCGGATCCCCACATACCTTTAAATTCTGCTCCGGATCCTGCTCTGCCGTAAAATGGAAACTCCGGCAGGAGTCCGTCCACTCCGCAACTTCTGTTCCGTGAACACCTTTGTTCTAATCTGAGGGGTTAATCTGAGGGGTGTGGCGCAGCGTTTTTCCCTGAAAGGATAAAGAGAATAGAAGATAGGATGAATCACAAAAAGGTTTCAACCTGATTGGCCATTATCATGTGTAGCCGCAAGAAAGTTTTGTCATTTCCAGTAAGCAGTTGCGTTATAGGGACTACAGGGGTGAGAACGTAAGGGGGCTTCAGGGGTGCCCCCTGGCCAACTATATGTGCACACCTGGCTCACACCTAGCTTGTATTATATTTTTGGATTTTAGTTGGTTGTCGTTTTTTGCTTTTTTCGCAAGTTTTCGAAGTGTTTTCCTGTGATTTGGCTTTTTAGCATACAGTAGCTATCCACATCCGGATTCACTGTCATTTCTCAACTTTTTTCTGCCTCTTGGCCAGTGGGCCTACGTCTTAGTTTTCCACCCTGGCTCAAACCTTTAGTTACGGCACTGACAGTAAATTAGTTCGGTCAGCAATACGATGTATAGCCAGCGTGTAAGAGGTTTTGGCATTGACAGAGAAAATCGACACTGCATAACGCCAACTTGATAATGGTGACTTTACCGTTACTACGTTCATTTTAAGTTTGTGTGTCTTTGCATTTCAGCAACAAAGGCCATATCAACTTTGTTTGGTAAATTTACAATAAATGCACTGCAGTTTACGCTACTTTTTGCAGTTTTACTCTTGACAAATGCAGGTAATGTGAAAAACCCAATTGGCTTCAGTGAGTTGAGAACTGATTTTCAGTGCTTTTCAGAGTCTTAAGTTGACAAAAAAACAGCAAATTTCCTCATATTTCTATAATCCTGTAAAGCAACGAGGCAAACCTTTCGTTTATCTGGCAGCAAATTTGAACTAATATTTTACCAAAGAAACAAATAATACAATGCGCATTGAGAATCGCTCATCAACAGATTTATGTAAGAAGACTACAGACTCGGAAATAAGTGAAAACATCATCAGCAGAAACTCGATTTACTGTTAATCTACGTAGTTCTAACGTCTAAGTATGTAGGCCTAGATCTTCAATGGATGAGCGATAGTGTGGAAATGCAATTTTCAAATTAAAACTAAACAGGAACTGATGCACATTTACTCCCGTTTTCATCACAGACGTATGTCAAAAGACAGCGCATAGCATAAACAATTGACAGATTTGCATTTGGGTAAACGATGTATTGCATGAAGTCTTATCTCGGTACGCCAGGTGATTAAACTGATGAAACAGTGGAGTTTTAAGACTGATTTTGAATTTCTTGGTTGCCTATGCATGCGAATTGAAAAACGATTTCTACTGGAGTAAGGAGTTGTTGCCAGCTTAAGGATTTTAGATTCCGGTCTGACAAATGATCCGAGTTCAATAGCAAATGTGTCTCTACATTTTCCCCATCCTTAGCCCGAAGACGCCATTTTGATAGTTCGAAGATGTGGTCTTGTCCACTAAATCTATTCCTGATTTCTGGTATGATGTGTGTGCGTGCACACGCAAAAAATACATTAAAGACGGCTTAGATGAATCGGAGGAATACTTCTTGATGTAATGACCAGATTTATGTTTTTTTCCATACTTTTTGCATTAGTAGGAAAAATACTTTCACTTGTTAATTGTGTCAAAACAAAAACAATCTCGCCTAAACAGTGACTGCTAAGGAAAGGTTGCTGGTGAAACAAGCATTGTTAAGAAGCCAGCAAACCGGCATGGACAGCTAAGCCTGAATTTGTGAAAGATATCACATTAATGGAATATGTCACCAACGTTATATGAACGTGTTGAGCAATGGAAAAGTGATCGAAACGTTTATGTTCACGCTGCAGATGAAAATTTGGAAGAGGAACTATAAGTAAATCCGTATTTTAATCACAGTTTCACGTCATGTACTTGCATTCATATGTCTTTTTGCAAATTTACACTTCTGGGTTTTTCTTCTGGGCAAATGGGTTTTTTTCATGTGCAATCTGTTTTTTTTCGAAATTACTGAATGTGAGCCCTGGTCTTATAGGTATTCTTATCTCCTCCTAGACTGCTGCCGTGGCGGAGGAGTTTGTGTGCCTCTGTGACCCTGAGAGCAATGCCGACCGGAGCAACAGCTCCAGGTAGGGTCACCCATGCCAGATTGGTCGACGGGTAGAGGCCCGACTAAATGCAGTCAATGTCTGTTTGGCAGCAGGAATCAGGCAACTGTATTGTGGCAAGCGTCACTTTCGACTCTCTGGCAGAATATAGTCTCTGGCACCCACAAATGTGAGTGGCAATACCGAGCATCTTCAGTATGCTACTGCGGGGCAACCGAACAGCACACCAGCCGTCATGCTCATTCGTTCCGCTGGATTAAGTGCTGTGTAGGTCCAGAGGGGAACGTTTGTCCTGGGGAGGCGCGGATTTACCATTAAGCTAAAAAGGCTTAAGCCTAGGGCCCCCTATTTCGGGGGCCCCAAAATTTTGGAGTAAAGACAATTTCCGGCATTTCTGTAAGCAATTATATTTGTATTTTTGTTTTGGTTCAACACATGTCTTTACTGTGCCGCTAACATAAGATCTCCGCAGAACAGAAACCTTGGGGGTCCGAAGCAAGATTTTCGGGGGTCCGAAATGCGATTTTCGAGGGTGAGAGGTTGTATGTTCTTGGAAGTACTTTTTTCAAAAGAAGCGAGATTTATGTAGCCTAAGGTTGCAAGTGCTATTACTGAAAAGAACATCATCGAGCCTAATTATTCCAGCTAACATTACTAATTCAACAATTGCTAAATGCGTGCATTGTTATTTCTGCTTCGCGCTGTGGCTACCACGCAAAAGATGGCCGGTGATGCGGTTGTAAGCGTATTGTGACGTTTAATTGTTTATGGCGCAAATATGACAAGATTACTGTTTGATGCTACAGACCTCGAGAGTTTCTGGTGTACAACCAAGCAAAGTTTCCAAAATTATGTGCAAGAGCCTTGTCAATTCTAGTGTCCTTTGCAACAACATATTTGTGCGAATCTGAATTAATTTGAAAAACAAGTAATAGAACCATTTGAAGCTCTCGACAGAGATGAGCGGACTCTCATCATTTACGATCCCGATCCAGTCCTTAACTTTCAAAACTAATTTCAAGTCCAACCGTATTCCAAAAAGGTTTGAATTTCAAAGTCCAAATCCAAACGAAGTACAAAAAAATTAACAAAATACAGCTTTTTTACAACAAAACATATGCAATTCTTTTCCATTATCTCAATCCAAATCTGATCCTGATCCTAAATTTGTAAAGCGATTTACAGTCCGGATCCAACCCAAATCCGCAAAAATTCATTATAGTCCGGAACCAGTCCTATCGAAGTCCAGTTCACTGGTCATCTGTGCCCATCGAATTATTTGACCGCGTGGCTCTGTCGACCAATTGTGTGCCAGGTTATGAGCGGATAGTTTCAGAGAAGTAGCAAAAAAAGCCCCTAGGTTTGTTTCTAATGAGCAGTAAGGTATGAAAGCTACTGTAAACAGTAGAACTGAGTTTTTTCTGTTGCGTTGTTAGCAGTCTTATATATTGCGACTGGGAATTTTAAGAATGGTGAATCTGACTATTTTTGTGATTTCTACGCTTTTTTCATAACGAGGGGGTGCGGGCGTCACTATATTTTTATGAAAAGGGTGCCAGCTTCAAAAAGGCTTGGGAACCCGTTCCATGGAACAGGGATGGGGAAACCTGTTTATTGTCACGGACCGCATGAATTGTGGAAAATTGTTGGCGGGCCGCAAAAATTAATAAATTTTGTCTAAAATTTTTACTTTATCCTCCAAAGTAAAATAAGGAGAAAAACTATTGTCAGGCAGCGAGAGAGTCATCTCCTGACTTACTGCTTTCGCGTCTGCTTTTCATGGAGTTTCGTTTTGACGCGATGTCGTGTTCTAACTTTGGTAACGAAAATTCTGATGCGGGCCATATTAATCTTCACGCTGGCCTCAGGTTCCCCCCAACCCTGCCATAGAAGAATGAGCGCGAAAGATTGAAATGAATAACGATGAGCATTCTCTTTTTATGGCGTTAGAATTGGTTATCGTTACGTGAATATGTGGAAAAACGTCTCAATCCATTTTTCAGATTACACGAGGTCAATGAGGTTCTCATTAAATATGTACTGGGAGTGTGGTCAGATAACTTCACCGCTGCCTTTTTCATTAGTTTCACTGTGACTGTTTGTGTTGTTGACATCGAGTGAATTCAGAATAAAGTAATATGTTTATAACTTGGAACAACTCGTTCAGTGAATGTAACGAGCACGTGCAGTCCTAATTTGTATGTCGTCGCAAATCTTCCAGAAGGGCCCCGAAGTTAAAATAGCCTAGGGCCCCGAAAATGAAAATTCGCCTCTGGTCCTGGGCAAGCATTCGTTCCCGAATTTCGGCTTGGCGCTTGGCGCTTTTGCACTCTCATGATGTACAACAACAATAGAAAACAGACACTAGCAGATCGGGGGCTTTCTTTTTCTTCTAAGAAAGTCGTTGCTGCTCGGCTGGATGCGTGCACTGGGAGACGGGCATGCTCTGGTCGTCATCCTGCGACAGTCTCCCCTTCTGTATTAATTGTTGCCTGTTGGAATATTAGACACCTACGAATCCAAACAGACGAAGATGGAACTACGCCCAAGACAGACGAACATATTCGATTCAAATGTACATCACAGACTCTAATCGTCGCCGAAGTGATCGTCGGACACGACGGGAAAGGTCATAGAGAGGGGATAGGTTTGTTAGCTGCCTCAAATACTTGCTGATTTTTGTTTGTTGTAATATCTCTTTTAGTAGCCTTATCAATACAAGGATGAGATTGCCATAAATGACAGCTACTTCGCCATGTTCTGAAGCTAGCGGAAGATTTCGAGCAGAGAAAAAAACAATTCTGGGCACTATATGAAAACAACAACGACAGGAGCCAGAAGCAGAGCTAATAATTAATGAAAGACAAGCCATTGCATGCTCTGAATTTTTTTTTCTTCACTTAGCCTGCAAAGCTAAGGAAAAGAAGTTGTTTGCATCTTGATCTCAATGCACAAAAACGTAAAAATTATTAATTCCACAAAAATTATTCTATTAACGGCAGAGTTTTTATAAACGGCAGAGATTCTTCTATAAACCACAAAAATTCTTCTGTAACACAAAAATTCTTCTATAAACGTCATAACCAACCTGCTTGGCGTGCGTGGATGTACTGGACCAGATGGCTAGATACCATATTAACAAAAGTGCACCTAGCCGGTTGCCAGAATCTGTGTTTTTCAGCATAATGGACTGTAGTGCATAAATGCTTACATCATTCACTGTCTAAGAACGAAGTTGTAACTGTCAAGGGGACAGAAGCACGCACACACAGCATTCAGAATGGTTTTCTACAATCTGTGTTAGTATTTTGAGGTCAACAATGTTGCTGAACAGAAACAAGCATATTGGTGAAGAATTTTTTGTTTTTTATAAGTTTGCGTTTCCCTCAATACTTTTACTGACACCTGCCCTACCGCTGCTTCGACTGCTACCTGTGTTTTATATGATTTCACCCATGAACTGAGCATCTCCACAGACATGATCATCGAAATTCAGATCACAAAATCGCTAGCAAAACGTCCTACAGAGAGTCACTGGCGTTAGATATATTTTAGGTTAAAATATGTGACACATTTTAATCATATCAGCTTTTTGACAAAATAATCGATAAATTTTCAGCAGCAAAAGCAAGAAAACTTTGTCCTTGGAATTAGATAATTGCAAGTAAAGCATCAGATTGCAGTGTTCCTTTTATGTTATGCTGCAACGAACGGGCTGGGTGCGAGTGCCTGAGTAAAATGGTTTTCTCCCCTGGCGCGGGAAACCCGAGGAACGTCACTGCTTGAAGTGTTCTTTGCTTTTTGCGAAGTGCTTTCATGTCTGTTACTGCAACATGGTACTGCAGATAAAAATGGTGTTTGGAATATACGTACTCGTATTTAATTTCTTTCAAACCAGCACGAAAAACTCGTGTAACTTACCTTTGTAATGAATTGTCGCTTTTCTGCTACATCGCACGTTCTTTATGTTATAGGCGTCACAGCGTTTCTTTCAAATTGCAGATAATTTGGGGAAAAGCTATCTTTGTAAGCGTAGTCGAAGTGGTCTTCACTTTGAGATTCGTGGCTAGGATTGTGCTAACTAAACTCAAAATAACTACATGATACCCTTTCTTCTAATCTGACGACTTTAGTCTTATGAAAAAATATCGTTTTTGAGAACCGTAAATGACATTACTCCGCCTTAATAATAGCACTGTATGTTTTCGTTACCGTTTGCATTTTCTTAATTCACAAGCCCAGCGACAAAAATTTTGCATCTGTGAAAAATCAAACGTTTCGCTGAACGGAAAAAAGCGCACAGCAATGTTGAATAAAAATCGCCAGTTTGTCTTAGGGATGTCAATCGTGAGCAACATAATCTATGCGATTGCAGGCATCCACTGTTGCTTTTCAAGTAATATAATCAGTTGCTGTGCTACGTGTTTTGCCCAAATCCAAATGTAGCTATTTTTAAGGCTAAGCATTAATGCGCGTAGAAAGCAAAGCTTTGTATTCCAAGGGTTGCACTGCTTGTAAGCAAACCTACTCAATGGTTGAGGTTCTTTTTGTACCGAATCATCTCGTCATGTTAATTGTAGTGTATCAAGCCAACACTGGACATCGAGCATCAAGCCTTTACAATGAACCCAATGTGCAGAAAATATTTACATTCAAATGTTGAACTTGTCATGCTTTCAACGTTGTGCACAAACTTTCAAGTTTTTGCGCACTTGCTTTGCAATCTCCCCCGATGAAGTTGTACTTCTGATATTTGTCTTGCAAACATTTTCCTGAAATCACTCACTAATACATTTTGTTTGCTCCCCTCTTTCTTCACTTCAACCATTTCTGTCCCACATAAGCCACTTAGTCGCCACTTTCTTCACTTGAAACATTTCGAAGCATCTGCGTCACTTTGTGTTGTAAATGGTATACTGCAAGACATCGGACTTGATTTGTGACAATCCCTAGTACTCCAGTCGCAAATCAGTAATTTCCCCTGCTCACTAAAAAGATCTGACTTTTGTGTGGAACTATTTTCGTTAAAGAATTTTATACTTTCACCAGATTGTGTGGTTCTTAGTATTTCTTGCATATTTTCATGCAAACGTTTTTCAGATATTGCGAAAAAGTACGTATGGGCATTGAATGTACTGATAAGGAAACTTAATTTCATAAAGGAAGAAAAGAAATTCATGATAGATTTTTTATGAATAAGATTTCAATACTGTGGATGTGTAGTGGTAGGTGAAATCGATGTCCTATAAAAGTAATTAGTACTTTACACAAAGCGCAAAACTTGCATTGCTAGATAGGCGAATTATTAGCCTAAGCAATCCACTCACGAAGCTAAATGCACTCTGGGCGTTTGTGCAGTCTATGTTTCATTTATATGTGTACGCATTGTAAAATAATTTTTCCTATATCATAACTGTTCATTGACTTTATTTTCAGGTTACGTTTTTTCTTTAACAACTTTTTTCAAAAAAACATTTCAAGGTTAGTTTTTTCAAAATAGACCCTACGTCAGTAAAACAACACCAAATTAAAGTGCAGCAAATAGAGCGATAGCGAACAGACGTGGGGCGATCACAGCACAAATGTAATCGATTACGATTACTTGCCACCTGGTCGATTACGATACGAATAAACAAAATCACAATGTAATCGATTACGATTACATTGAAAGTAATCACGATCACAATCGCGATTGCATTTGTCTTGAAACATCTTCAGAACGAAAACAAACCCCATCTGCATGGTTTGATGCAAGTATATTTTCAGACAACATACGATATAATGAATGCAATAAACGAAATTACTATTTGTAAGGATCAAGCACCGGAAAAAAATTACGATAATTTTTACTGAAATGTTCGTGCAGTCAACAAACCAGTGGCGTAACTAGAGGTTTGAGATAGATGGGAGACTTAGCTGTAAGAGGCACACTGGCCTCTGCAGGTGACCTACAAGTCAACACTCAGAAAAAAAACTTGAGGAATAATGGTGAATCCAGGTGTAGATGGCTGTACTAAAACCTCAAATCAACGGAAAATCTCCGAAAAACGCAAAAAGACAACCATTTGAAAATCAAAAGAATACTAAAACCGAAAGATAATGGGGGGGCCTGGATTTTAATGGG
>Ga0210059_1016045_pt1 | contig 10843 bp, 8 predicted proteins | sample Ectturendosymbi2_FD_188042 | JGI IMG/M metagenome (GOLD analysis project Ga0210059, IMG submission 188042) | Ecteinascidia turbinata endosymbiont from Florida, USA - Sample 2 (SPAdes) (version 2) | ecosystem: Host-associated > Tunicates > Ascidians > Unclassified | place: Key West, Florida... | reverse complement strand
AAACCAGCAATTTTCGGTTGCCTTACCAACGCCCTAGCTCCTCCGCCGATTGCGCTAGAGAGCTGTTCAATGGCTCAAACGGATCGGCCAGTCTAGTAGATTGCACTTGAAAAAAATTTTTTGCCTGGGGGTGTGGGTTTTCTGTGAGTGACGTCATAAGTGGAGGACTTTTAGGCCACCTTGGCCCACTTTGCCTGGCCCTGGGAGCCAACCGTTAGGTGGTAGTATTTCGCTGAAGTTTTTACTGGAAACTAGGCTACAATCCGAGTCTTATGATACTTTGGATGACCTACTGGGGTTTCGGGTTCAAAAGTTGTGATGTAAGTTAATAAAAATATTTGACTAATTAGCTAATTAGTTAATCAATTAATTTGTTTATTTTAGATCATAACTTTTGAACCAGAAATGCTAGAAAGTCGATGAAAGGCTCAAAAGACTCGGACTCGAGTCTAGTTTCCAATGAAAACTTTAGCGAAACACTTTGGCCTAGTGGTTGGGCCCTAGGCCAGGCAACATGACTCAAAATGACCCTAAAACTACTTCACTTATGACGTCACTCACAAAAAACCCACACCCCCAGGCAAAATTTTTTTTTTCGAGTGCAATCTTACTAGACTGGCCGATCCGTTTGAGCCGTTGAACAGCTCTCTAGCGCAATCGGTGGAGGAGCTAGGGCGTTGGTAAGGCAACCAAAAACTGCCGTTTTTTTTGCGAAGAAAAGTTAAGAAAGTTCCATTATACGCATTTTGGAGCAGGTCAAGAATGGTCAGCCAGCATCCATCTCTACTTTCTCTGTGCCGTGGGCCACATGCCTGGTTTCACAATGAATGCTGCATTGGTGACAGGTCAATGGCAGGACTATCTTCTCATAAATCTTTCTCTTGCACCCAGCCATTAATGCTGAGGCTGAACAAGCTACAATTACTGTTTTTCAAGTTTTGTATAAATCAATTCAGATTGAAAACACACTATACCAGCTTCAAAAACTTTTTACATGAACAGGGGTTCACTTCAAAAGCTTTATGATATTAACTACTATAGAAAATATCCTGCAAGCAAGAAATATCTGATGGTGTGTCCACATTGTGTTCTGGATACCTAGCAAAAAATATGAGAATCTGGTCAGAAAGGTTCAACTGGCTTAACTGAAATTGACAAAGTAAATAGTTTAAAACAGGGGTGCACAACACACTTGCCCAATGTGGCACACTGCGGGTTTTATCATGGCACACAAAGTGTTTAGGCTGATTTTTTTCTATTTGACATACATCACAGTAATTCACATTTGTGTTGTAGCAATTTAAATCAGGTACTTATTCACATGTGGCTGGCTGCTATCAGAAACAATGTGGCCAGATAGAAAAAAACTGTGGCCGAACTCACTTCAAAAAAATAGCCTAACTTTTGGAAATGATTGCACCTTTACCAAAACATAAATTTTTTCACTAGATATCAGTCGTTTACAGCTCATTTATCTTTCACCTTGTTTTTACCAGAAGGCACATAGGTTTTCAACATTTTGCAAATATTTCTAAACAATCAGTTTCAACATTTTGCAAATATTTCTAAACAATCAGTTTCAACATTTTGCAAACATATTTTATAAGAAGTGTTAAAAACTATATTCTTACTGTCAAAACTATCACACTTTCATTTGATGTCACGAATTTGCAAACTATTAGCAAGCTTGAAAATAGTAACCATACATATGAATATGTAAGCAAGTATGTGCAAATATACAGGTTGTACATAAAATGACACAAGAGCACATTTTGAGATAATGCCTTACCAAAAAATAATACGTTAGTATATTTCACCAAACCAAAAATTTTGGAGCCAAATGCTGTCAAAAATCACTAAATTTGTGGAATCTGGCAATAGATTCACCAATATGGCAACCCTGATCAGAAATTTGCAACAAGGTAACAAGTAGCCTACTGTAGTGTTGCTGTCTGATTTTGAGGACAAGGAAATTTGTTTGCAATGCTTGCAATTATTTTAATGTGATGTGGCTTGGGACTCAATTACATAAAAAAAACTTTGTTTGCATCCTCATTCGAGTTGAGTGCCCTGGTTTGGCATATATATATTTTTCATTTTTACTTTGCATTATGGTAATGTATGTTTTACTCTACAAGGTATAGTATTATCCACACAATGGGCGAAACATTAATTAATTGTTCATGGTCATCTTCTTGTCAGTTATCTTAACCTAAAAAAGCAGCATCTAAGAGTTTTGTAATGATTGTACAAATTATTTATCAGATGTTGTTTTAAATTTTTAGCGGGAAGGTTTTTCTCAGTACAACAAGATCTATGAATTTGACTACTTCATACTTGGTCGAAACTGCAAGATGGTTATGACATCCTTGTCAGGGCACCTACTCAACTATGAGTTTTCTGGAATGTATCGTAAATGGTATATATAAAGTGTTTGCTCTTCTAGCATTTATTAAATGCAGTTTGTTAGTGTTTAATATGTATACTTCGTTTTATATAAATATACATTGTGTTAGCTCATGTAACAGTTATTTGGTGCAGTATACAAGTAGAACCAGGTTGTCGATTTTTAGCAAATCTTTTGGTGTTTTAGGCTTTGTGATTGTTTCCCTTGATTTTTTATGTGTTAACAATTTATGCATTTCATTGGGTAACATGCTAATTATCAGATAAATCATCTCTAATTGTTTTCAAGTAACTTCACTCCACAGGTGAAACCAGCAACACGTGTCCTGCACAGCTGTTGATTGCTGGCTGACACAGATGTGGTGTATGTTACAAATTTTGCTTCTTCAGTAAATTTCCAATATCAGATGTGACGTCACGAGTCTGAGCCAAACACATAAACAAAATAAATAAAAATATTGAGGTTTATGTTATGTGGTGGTCTGTCAAGGAATAGCAGGATACTTAAACTGTTAACTTTCACACAGTAGTGTTAAAATTTTGTGCAGAACACCCAAACAAGTCATAGAGTTTGTTTCCATTAATATTAACTTGTTGGTACTCATGCCTTACAGATGCTTGGCACTTCTCTCACATCTTGTATGAAATGCAGGTTGTATTAATTGGGTTCATGTAAAACTGCATTTGAACAGGATATTTGGTGGGTCTTTGAAACAGATTGAATTAAGCTTTGCTGTAATTACCACTGGGGCCAGAGAAACTGAGTAGCAATGTAAGAAAATAGGTTTTTAGTTCTAAAAATAAGAAGTTATAACAGGTTTTCCTTGTGTTGTGGCAACTTCGTGTAATCATTTTGATGTTAGTCACATTTAACATTCTACAGTTCTGTAATTATCGTATCCAGATGTATGTTTTAACCAATCTGTAGTCATTATGATATGTTATCACAAATTAGTCTTGAAAAAATTCTGCTTTCAAGAATGCACGTATATATTTTTCCGAAATACCTTGCTGATCTGCATGTTACCTCATATTCTAATGTTTTCAAGGTTAACTGCACGGTTTATTTTTTTAAGGGCCAGTATATATATATCAAATTAGCTTTTACTCTCTGTCTTCACTACTTGGAAAAGTACACAATTAAGCCAGGCAAAAGTTGGTGCAAGTTGACATTCAAGCTTTAAGTAACAAGACAAGCTTTGTGTAAAAATCAACTTTTGCAATAAATTTGAAGATAGATGGGGTAATCATCTAGATAAGCAGACTTGAAACAAGTGGCATGTGATTTTTTCATGTTTGCTGGTGTTCTATACTTGAATACCTAAATGTATTTTGTAAAATATTTGCTCCTTTAACTGAACTTTTTTGTTCAAGCTTCTGCTATTATGAGAAATATCATTGAGCCTCAATTCAATAGTCGTTTTATTGGTCATCAAGTTTTTACTCATATCTAACATTAATACGTTTACATTCAATGTTTCTCTGGATGTACATAAATTGCAATTTAGGTCTGCATTGCTGTCCCATTCTGTTTGTGTGTATGACTTCAGATTTTATTAACATTAAAAAAAACTTCAAAAAACTATACATGTTTTATTTTGAGACGTTTTGGATTACTCTTACTCCATCTTCAGTCAAAAAAATATTCTTAATCCATCTGTTTTTTGACTGAAGAATGAAGATGGATTGAAAATAATCTAAATTGTCTCAAAGTAAAACATGTATAGTTTTTGAAGGCTTTTTTAGTGTCAATGAAACTGTTAAGTCTATCCCAATTTTGTATTCCAGACTTAGATTTCATCAAAACATCACAACTAAAAGGCATGTGCATTTATAGTAACACTCTCGTCATTCTGCATTGAACCAATTTTCAATCTGATTGAACTTTTTTAATTTAGTAACATATTTACAGTTTCTTTATAACTAAAAAACTAAGAATTTCTGAAGTAATTAGTTCATTTAATTTAAATTTCAAGGATTCCATCCTATATGGACCCTGATATACTTCTGCTTTTATGTCATTAACACCAGTTTAAATAGATGGATTGTGGAAACATGGAAAACTAGGAGTATTTTGTGTGAAAGGTCTATCCTCAATTGATGGCATTGTCTTAAAAAGACCTAAATTTCTGTTTTTGCTGGTATTGGTTTACCAAAATCTGTGTTGTTGACAACATGATATTCAAGAATTAAAGAGCTGTCTTTTGACTGCAAAAATCTGTTGGGCCATCATCTGTTGTTTAATGTTTATGCAGTGCTGTAGTTGCAATTTGCACATTTTATTTTGCCATGGTGTTTAACCCTAAGACTGCATGGTTTCCAAAATCTGGATCTTGTTAGGTACGACAACCTAAACGTTTTGTCATACTGCATGTGTACATATGATGTGTACATATGATGTGTACATTGCATGTGTACATATGATGTGTACATTGCACTGCATGTGTACATTGCATGTGTTTTAAGTGAAATGCGCAGGGTTCCTACAGAGCCTGTAAAAGTATGGAAAAAAGCTTGGTCATTTTCCAGCCTGCAAGAAATGTTTTTGGTCTGTTAACATGGAAAAAGGCAATAATTTTCCAGACTTATCTTTTCACATGCATTTTTATAATATTTAATTCAACATTGATAATAAATTTTACTTTTATCATGTTAACTATTATGATGCTTGTATTTGACCTGGGTATGTCATTCGGAAAAGTTGAAAAAGGTCTGGAAATTTATATTCAAAATTGCGTAGGAACCCTGACTGCGATAACACCAAGCTAATGAGTTCAGTGTTTCATGGTTTTGTTTTCAAAAGAAACAACTTTGATAGTTTTGTTTTTAAAAATGAAATAGGTTTTCAACTAAATTTTTTATTAGGAATGGATGTCATCCTGTCTCACTCTTTGATGCTGAAATTGAAAAGTCTGCAACCGAAGATATGCTTAATATCAAAGTATGTTTTAAGTTTCACTTTTGCTTTTCACCTACTGGCAGTGGTTACATTATGATTGAAGACTCATGAAGCAGTGTTATCATTGTTTAATGTACAACGTTGGCTATACACATTTTCTCTTCCAGAAAACACTGGAGAAAGAAGTTCGTTCCTGTCACGCTCTTATAGTTTGGACTGACTGCGACAGAGAAGGAGAGAACATTGGCTTTGAGATAATTGATACATGTCGAAACATCAAGCCGCAAATTTTAGTGCAAAGAGCTAAATTTTCTGAAATCACGGAAAGGTGAAAACGTAGTTTTGCTTAAAAGCTTTTTAAGCCTTCTTCAGAAACCTTTTCGCTATGGCTTAAAGGTTTGTTAGCTCAAATCGGGTCTGGAACATTTAGCTTCATTTCTTTTTGGTCAATTTCCCCATGTTTATGCTTAATTTTTTCTTTTTTTTCATTGTTTTTCATTGAATTTGTCGTTGAATTGTTGTTTTACTTATTTTGATGCATCAGTAGCTGTCAAACATCTCTTCCACGTGTTCTTATTTAGATCCATAAAATCTAGTTGTCAAAACCTTGTCCATCCGGATTGTAGAGTGAGCGATGCTGTTGATGTACGACAGGAACTTGATCTGCGTATCGGTAAGGTGATGTTACGTTTTCAGAAGTTTGCCTCAGTCGTCGTTTTCGTTGAGCAATACGTTGTTCCTAATAATGCAGCCTGTAACAAAATTCAGATTATATCGTTGATGTTCCCGCAAGATTGTTTTCACAAGCAACGGAATTCCTTATGCTGTAACGAAGCGTAATCTTGCTTTCACTGACATTTCAACGTGGGTGGATGTATGTGTTCCCACTATACCATGGGTGGTTCTTGCAATGGCTACTGTAAAATTGTTTCAGTTGCTGTGAACTTGGTGTTTATGGCCATAGCTTCTGTTTTTGTTGTATTTCATGCGCAATTTTATTTCAAGCATCGGTCACATATTACAAACCTTTGTTAACTTTTTCAAAAGGCATTGCCTAATAATATAAACTTAGTCCGGCCTGATGTTGATAAGATGTCCTTGTTTTTTACAGGAGCTGCTTTCACCAGATTTCAAACTTTGAGATTGCAAAAGGTCTTCCCCGATGTACTGTCCGATAAACTGATTAGCTACGGGAGTTGTCAGTTTCCCACTCTTGGATTTGTCGTTGAACGATACAAAGCCAGAGAAGATTTCCAGTCCGAAACATTTCACAAAATCGAAGGTTCCTTATCAAATTATTTATTTACCGTCACTTTTCACACCAGTCTATAAAACACGTCACATTATTGAAATGGTTTTCCGTTAAGCGCTTTGGAAACTAATATTTCAACCATCCTAGGTCAAAAGTAGTTTCTTTAGTTTTTTGTCTTTTATTGTTAAATAAATTAAATCGTATGTAAAATAAGTACCGTATTGTAAAAAGTCTTGTCATTTTTCCAAACAATGCGAGAAATGAAGCAATACAGTGGCACACCGGAAGAAAACGGCACTGCCTCTTATTTGGAGATGGGCACACGTTATCTTTTCTGTCCATGTGACACCAACATATCGGAGCTTTATGGTGGTTTGTTTCGACTGACTTGACGGTAGGAATTCCTATCTATGAATGAACAGATCGTTCCCTCACTTTTTCAGTGCTACCTAAACACCTGAAACTCTAACACTACGGCAGGTTTTGATGTGACAACTCCATTTACTGTGACATGTCAACATTTTCTTAGCAACATCGGGTAACTGTTTAGGGTCGATTTGGAAATTGGTCATGACTTGAACCAAAGCTAGAGGATACCCAGTATCTCAGTGTAGTTTTCATCTACGCTGTAGCGCTGCAGACCAACTGTTCACTCTCCAGAAAATGTTCGAGAAATCTTGGGAGCATGCCAAAGACGCCTACAGATGTATTGTCGATTTCGAGAAAGCATACGATCGGATTCCTCGTGAAAAGCTTAGGGGAATGTTACGGGATTACAGTGTTGATGGCCGCCTGTTACTGGCCGTCAAGTCATTGTATTCCTGCTCAGAAGTTTCTGTCGGTGTCGGAGGAGTTAAATCACAGCCGTTCACCATGGGTGTTGGACTCCGCCAAGTGTATATGCTTTCACCACTCTTCGTCATAGTCTGTACTTGTATGAATTGGATCATAGGCGCCGGGCATGGGAGTGCGGCACTCCCGCTAATTTTTCGTTTTTTGATTGAGCACTTCTTTGTAAACATCTGCCAAGACATTATTCTGAAGTTTATTGAAACGTTTTCGGATAGATATGGAACAGAATACTTAAAAATCGCAACGCAGCTTGAATCAATTCAAAGGTGCACTACAGAGTGAAGCACCATCTGCATTGTATGTGACTTTTACAAAGACGATGTTAACGAGGAACAGTCAAGCAATGATTTAAACCAGTGATTCTCAAAGTGGTCGATATCGACCCCCAGAGGTCAGTTGGACCATCCAAGGGGTCGATAAATAGTCACGGAGTCGAATGGGGGTCACTGAATGGCCCTTAAGTACTAAACATATTTTCGGATTGTGTATTATTTTATCACGCATTTCAAGTAAAAAGTACTCAAATTTATTTTGACACATACTTTCCTTGTATTAGTAACTGTTGGGCTAGGCCACGGGGTCTAAAAAAAATTGTATACGTTAATAGGGGGTCAACGTGCAGAAAAGTTAGGGAACCATTGATTTAAACTGTCTCTTTCCAAACGCTATTTTGAAACTGTTTGCGGAAAACCGAACTTTAACTAGTTTATTTCCGGGTTTAACGAGTTTGTTGCGCATGTATTTCGCACTACCCAGTAATACCTGTGAGGTAGAGCGTACTTTTAGTGCACTTCGTCACATCAGAAATAATCTCCGATCGACCATGACTGAACGTATGTTGAATTCTTGTTGTTTCCACGGTAGCCGACGAACTTAATGTTGAACGATAGATGGATGCTTAGATTTATAGGGCTGCAGTTCGCATAAATACTTTTTAGATTATTGTTTGTTTTCACATTTTCATGATTCAAGTTCAATCTGTTGTGAATGTGTTCTAAAAGTTTTGGAAAAATTACGAATGATCGAATAATTTTGAGTCGCCTGCAAAATTGACATTAGTGTGAGAAACGCTTTGGAATATTACAACCCATATTACATTGCCAATTTAAGCAGGTTTTGACGTCATATCTTGTGACGTCATGGATTTCGCACGCCCAAAAAGTTTCAAACTCGGCGCATATGAATTGGATAGACAGTCACAGCTGAGTCAACTAGTGTGTCACTGTTGGAAGCTGCAGGATCAACCGTTGTTTTTTTGCGGACGAATTGGTGCTGCTTGCATCTTCTGAACAGGGTTCTCAGCATGTTCTTGATCGGATTTCTGTTGCATGTGCAACCAAGCGGGGATAAAAAAATCAGCACTAAAAAGACCGGGGTATTGTGCCTCTCCGGAAACCCAAGGCAGTGTGCGCTGCAAGTAAGCGGCAATACTGCAGCAGGTGGAGATGTTCAAGTACCTTGGGAGTGGTATTCACGAGTGACGGAAGGCGGAACAAGGGATCGATGCACGGATTAGTAAAACACACGCAGTTCTGCGTGGGCTTATCGCTCTGTTTTCACAAAACGGGAGCTTTCAAACACCGCAAAGCTGTCAGTTTTTAAATTGGTATTTTTTCCGATACTCACTTATGATCATGAATCTTGATTAATGATTGAAAGAGTGCTATCTCTCAAGTGGTTGCGGCCAGTGTTTTTTTAAGGTGTTTTGAGGGACCAAAACGGTCTCTCAAATTCCTCCAAGCGGTCTCTTAAAATTTCCTTGCGGTCACCAAAGCGAAACCTTAAAAAAAAACCTGGTTGCGGCAGATACGGGATTTTTGCGAAGAGTTCACGGTGTGACACTGCACGACAAAGTGCGCAGCTGTGAAATTTGTAAAGCCCTGAATGTCGAGACACTTCTCCGAATCGAAAGATACTAGGTTGGTTCGGCCATGTGCCTAGAATACTCTTGTAAAGATTGGCGAACTAAGTCCGTCGGACTATACGCACGTAAGCGTCCCGGAGGTCGTCCAAGGACCAGGTGGTGTGACTGCGTCTTCGACCTTGCTTGGCTTGGTCCCGTCTTGGTGTGGAGCCAGCAGGCTTGTATGAGATTGCTGGAAACCGTGAGGTATTTCGAGTCCTCCTAGGGCTGCTTCCCCCATTTGACCCACACTAGAGGAAAACGGAGTATAAAAATGAATGAAACATGCATTTACTCGTCATGCGTACGAGTTTGCCCTGTGGCATTCAACAAAGGACGTTTTTAGCATTTCTTCGATTCATATTACGTGCAAACTAACTAACTTTGGTGTCATTTCGATTACATTCAACAGTTTCCTGAATAGCATTGACATATTCTTTTGTAAGATACATCACTCCTTTATTTTACATTTGGCACTGGCAATGAAGAAGCGCCTGGTGCTCAAATGACTGTGGATCACCTTCAGCCAGCCTGTCAGGAAATGCAACCCAAGGGGTTAGACGTCAGGAATGAAAGCCTATAATTGATGAATGATGACATGGGATAAATTCACTCACTGTTATACTTTGTCTTTGCAGTCATTCACTCTGCGCAACAAGAAGATCCTGATTCTGAGACCATGACTGTTCCTTTTTTGTGGAAACGGCACCGATTGTTTAATAGGTTGGCGTGCGAGGTGCTATACTTGAATTGCATAGAACCTCCACCCGTTGCCACAGTCACCAACGTCACTCGACGCCCACGAAGCCGCTGGCGCCCAGTCGCTCTTGATACAGTCGAGTTTGAAAAGCTTGCATCGCGAAAGATACACATGACTGCCAAGGATGCCATGAGAATTGCTGAGAAACTTTATACACAAGGGTAAGCTGTGTGGAACAGTGTCTAGGTTGTGGTTAATGCTGGTTGTTTAATTAGATTACATGTAAAAAGCAATACCGATATGAGTTTTGCTGAAGTGGTCAAGTTTTTTGACGAGCTCAGTGCCATTTTTAAGTTTGTCCTTCGACCAAATTTCGTGGTAGCGGAGCTTGGAACGAGTATTGTGTCTGCCTGAAATTGTTTACGAGATTGTCAGTACAATTGCTTCGCTTGAACGGTACAGTGTTCATGCATCAGCAGCTGATTGTCTGCGGTGACCGCAAAAAAGGCTCTTTAGAAAAAAATTCGTGTTGCGCATTACTACTGGTATTCCTACACTTGCATGCGTAAGTTTGAAAAATGTTTGCGTGTTTCAAATTACCAGAGACGCGTAACCTTTCAAACCTACGTACTGTATGAGGGATGATGTATGTAAACCAGTGGTTCTCAAACTTTTTCTGATCGCGTACCATTTGTGTGTCCCGTACTGTCATCATGTACCACCTTGCTCCAGAAAAAGTCAATGTGCCAAATATCATTCGATCAAAAGTCTGGAAAACCAGAATTGACACAAATGCAACGTGAACAAAATGGCTGTGAGAAATTTTAATGG
>Ga0210059_1016042_pt1 | contig 10845 bp, 5 predicted proteins | sample Ectturendosymbi2_FD_188042 | JGI IMG/M metagenome (GOLD analysis project Ga0210059, IMG submission 188042) | Ecteinascidia turbinata endosymbiont from Florida, USA - Sample 2 (SPAdes) (version 2) | ecosystem: Host-associated > Tunicates > Ascidians > Unclassified | place: Key West, Florida... | reverse complement strand
AGCAAACAATAAATGCCAATTTCTCGGAATGTAAGTTCGCCATAAATTACGTAGGCGATTAAGTTGATAATATAGATTATAGGTCATTTCGGAAAAAAACCGCGCGGGCCACTCAGGACCTTCCCGCGGGCCACGGGTTGGACACCCCTGCTCTAAGCGGAACGCCGTACCGGCAATAATTATTTTACCGGAACGGCGTTCCGGCTTACTTTCACCTCTGCTGATATCTCTGGCGTGCTACAAATACTGTATAACTTACCCTTCTCTGCAGCATCAGCCGTAACCTTAAATAAACATCGTAGATTTTTGTTTTTGTATAGTTTCAAAACTATGGCGGTGATATATGTTTCACATTCCTTGAAGCTCAAACATTGGCCAAGAAGCAATCCAGTTTCGAAGTGTTTTTCATTGCGCAATGACGCCATAGACCAAGGGTCTCAAACTTAAATTGCTGCGAGGGCCAAACGAGGACTCAAAAAGTAATCCGAGTTCCGCATTATGACCCTGACGCCACAATTGCGGTATCTGTTCTGTACCTTACCAGAAACAGTTTTCAGTAGTGTTCCTAGTGAGTGTGCAAGGTGTGCAAGGGTGTGCAAAAGAGGGGCCCCATTTTCAATTTACACGCTTTGAGTGGGCCCCATTTTTAGTTTACGCGCTTTCAAAAATTTATGAGATTTTCTTTATGATTGTATTTTTGTTATAATAACGAACACAATAAAACATAACTTGGTTTGCTCTACGTTGTTATTGCTAATATGTTTTAACACATTTGGATTTTCAACCTGAAGATAAGATGCGAAACTGAAATCATGAAACATAAGTAGCTTGATGTATTATCAAAGGACAAGGGGACCCAATCAAAGTGTAAAATGTCCTCAGCCAAGATGCTAGAGTCTCTTAATGAAAGGATAAGGAGGCCTATAAGACTTTGGTTAAACATAAATAGCCTGTCTACTGTGCATTCAAAGAACAAGGGGCCCCAGACAAAAGGTAACATGGATAAAATGCCCAATATTCTTCAAAAAAATATGGGTCCCTCAATCAAAATTTAAGAGGTTTTAAAATCAATAACATAGAGCCCTTTTATGAATCATTTTGCTATTAGGTGCAAGATTTAACTGGTATAGTCTACAATTCTTGCTTATAAATCTTCTAATTACCCAGTGTACATATGCTTAAGCAAAATACCATGCACAGAAAGCCATTGCAATAAACCTAACTTTTAAGCACATGGCCTACCAAATATTTGTAGTGTTGTGATATTCACTTGTTTAAGATTTTACTGCCAAAAGTGTACTGGCTGTAGCTCATAAAGGTCAGACCAACATTGAAATCTGATTAAAATCTGTGAGTCAATACTGCATATTTCATTGATTCCAGTCTCATCATAAACAGTATGGTTGGTTTGTTCTTTTTCAAAGTATTTACTGGAGATTAAAGGCATGCTTGCCTGTACATTTGGTCAATGAAAATTTAAAAACAACAAGTTGTTGCAAAGCTCAACGTGGCCCTTGGGTAACTCCATTGTTCAAACAGTTATGTGAGAAACTGGTTTTGCTTGAGATAATTAATTATATTGTAAACACCAATGTACAGTATATGTGAGTACTTGCATGGTCTGCTGTTGCTTCAATAGCTGTTAATGCAATGTTACAACAATTGCTTTCATTTTCTTTTTGCGTCAGAATTAAGTGTTTATATAATTTTGGGGAAGTTTTCTTTACTTTCTTGAACCACTAATGTTCTCCTTTTGCCTTTTGCCTGCAGAGATTTAGAGAATAAATGTTGGTAGAATTAGTAGGCCTACATTTTCTTCATGCATTATTCAATTATATCAATAATAGGATGTGTTAAGTTTTTGCGCAAGATAAAAGTTACCACTCCACTGTATTGGTGTAGTAGTATTTCACAGTGTTTAGTGTTTTATGAGACTGCAATAATTTGTAAACGTATTGGTCGGTTCCTTGTTTGGTGTGCAAGACAAACGAATGAAGGTGGATATGCCGAAACAGGGTTGGTAGATACTTCATCAACGCAATGGGCAAGCTAACTCTCTCATAAACGTCCAAAGCTTTATGGTTAAAGCCATGGGTGTCGGAAGGGAGCGGCAGGGGGCTTTTGGATTTTGAAATTATTAGCAAAATAAGGTTGTTTCTTCAATTTCGAGGGGTAAAAAACAAATTTCACCACTTTTGGTCCCCCCCTGGAAAAAAATTTGGGAAAATCCCCTACTGGCCCCCCCTGGAAAAAATCCTTCCGACGCCCATGGTTAAAGCTAAACGTTGATTTTATTTATTTTTATAAAGATATGTTTTTCCTGAAATAATTCCACAAAGCCATCGTCTGGTTTAATTTAACTATACTGGAGACTAACCAGTCGAATGATCTCATACTGCTCAGCGGAATCAACGTGAGTTTCAGTTGGCGCGTTCAGGAAATGAACTTCCAATTGCAAGTTCGATCGAACGGTGACCAAACAATGATGATTATATGCGTCACTGACTAACCCTATTCTCTAGGTTTGGGATGTTAAGCTGGATATTTTCAACTGCCAGGAGGGCAAGCAACAAGCGTATTTGTGAGAGTGCACATGGAAACATTTAGATTGTGTAACTTCAGGAATGGCGCCAAATGCAAATTAAACCACAAAGCAAACGGTCAAATTTTCACAATAAAAACGCCAAAAGCTTCCCTGTGCTGTGGTATTTTCTGCCTTTTTAAGTGAGACAGATAGATGGATTTATTTGGCAGTACTGAATTGTTTCCAGATGTACTCTTTAAAACAGCAAAAATGTCGGGGCACTGAAAAAAACAGAGGCTGTGTAATCAGGTGCCTCAATTAAGCAGCCCTAGGGTGTTATATTTTGCTGTATTTTGTATGCCATTGTGTTATTTGTGTAGTGGAATATTGTACATGTATGGGAGGTAAAAACCAGATAGGCTACATGACAGTGATAGCGTGACTCTTGTCAGTGACTCGACTCGAATCGAGTCATGATTTATGGTGACTCGGACTCGACTCGAGTCACCTTGAGAAAATGGTTACTCGGCTCGACTCGAGTCACGTTTTTCACAAAATGACTCGACTCGAGTCACAGTCAATGACTTTTTTTTACAATATCTTTGAGTTCCTGATGGACAAACCCAGTTCGTTTGCACACAAAGAAATGAGCATTTTATGCTTCAGTAATGATCAAAATTGGCGCAAATTTTCTGTTTTGCCTGTCTAGTTGTGCTATGCTGCATTTTAAGGATCAAGTTTCCCCCACCTTGCGTAGAGGTAGACCTGAGACTCAGCCCCGTCGCCACGGGGGGGCTTTTGGGGGTTTATCCCCCCAAACGAAGCTCCAACCCCCCCCCAAATTGAAACATGAAACACTATAAATCAGTTAAGTTTTTGTTAATTTTTGGAGTGTCAAGCTCCCCCGCACAAACCCAAAGCCCCCCTGCAGAAACGCAAAGCCCCCTATTGAAAACTTTCTGGCGACGGTTCTGCGCCAATTTCTAAAACTGATCGAGTCCAGGTAAAGCAATTTTACCTTGCAACAATGCGAATGCTTTCTGATATGACACACCATCATTCTAACAGACACTGCAAAGTTCGATCACTCATTCACAGAGCAAAATGCGATTACAGTGTTCAAACAATAGGGACGAATACAAAAAATCTGACTGCATCAAAGCAAGTAACCATATGTTGTGAGATTTTCTGCATCTTTCGAGAAACAGGTAGCCTACGTGTTTTTTCGTAACAGAGCCTCAAAAGTAAAAATGTTACATTGAATCTGGCGGCTACCAACACTCGCTCTCAAGGGCAGGTTGTACAGAGCTCTACATCCAAAAATATAGGCCACACGCAATCTATGCATCCACGACTTCCTAAAATTACACCATAATTGTGATGCATACATGGGAGCATAGGCGTACGAGGCGGGATGTCGGGGGGGCGGCAGGCCCCCGGCTTGAAAAATTTGAAGGCAAACTCTGTTTTCAGGGCAAGCGCAAAGTTGCTCAAAAATCTTGAATGATAAAAAATATTTTAATACAGTGAAAATTTTCAGAGCAACTCTGTTCTTCAGGGCAAGCGCAAGTTGCTCAAAAATCCTGAATGTAAAAAGTATAATCAACACAGTGCAAAACTACAGGGCAAACTACATTTATCAGGGCAAGCGCAAAGTTGCTCAAAAATCCTGAATGATTAAAAATGTTTCAATACAGTGAAAAATTTCGGGGCAACTGTGTTTTTCATGGCAAGCGTAAGTTGCTCAAAAATCCTGAATGTAAAAGTACATTAAATACAGGGAAAATTTACAGGGCAAACTCTGTTTTTCAGGACAAGCCAAAGTTGCTCAAAACTCCTGAATGACAAACAATATATGTTTGATACGGTGAATTCAGGGCACACTCTGTTTTTCAGGACAAGCACGAAGTTGCTCAGAAATCCTGAATGATAAAAATATATTCAATACAGCGAAAAATATCAGGGCAAACTCTGTTTTTCAGAATTCCACTTCCCAGTTTAATGACCGAATGTACATGATTTCTTTATTGGAATGGTAACAATCTTACGACAGAACATCGTACAATACTGTACATCAGGGGTCACCAACCTTTCTGAAACTGAGAGCTACGTCTTGGTACAGATTCATGCGTAGGGCTACCACTTTGATAGACATAAAATTTGAAAAAAAACACACTTCTGAAATAAAATGTTGCTCAACTTGTCTTCAATTATGTTATCATTAATAAAAATTAAGTATATTATTCATCAATGTGAAGACACTGATCATGTTTATGCTATTGTCAGAACAAGCCCGCGGGCGACCTGTTGCCCACGGGCACCATGTTGGTGACCCCTGCTGTACATGGTACAATCACAGTATGCGAATACGATGCAATGCGTATAGGCACACTGGCACATGCAGTTTGAGTAGGTGCGGAGTCAGAGTCGTAAGGAGTCCGAGGTTTTTGGGTGGAGTCGCAGGCGGATATTTTTGTCCGACTCCGGATGTTGAATTGGATCGTTTTCTACATCACACTCCTTAATTGGGAATTCCTGTTAAAATGGTACAATTTCTTTTGAAACTTTTGTGGAATGAGATTTCTTATTGTGCACCACGATTTCCATTGACTTTAACAGCCAAATTTCATTCCCTTTTTGTTAAGGCGTCGGAGTCGGGAGTCGGAAATTTTAGAAAAGCGGAGTTGGGAGTGGGAGTTGGAAATTTTTGGAAAGGTAGGATATTTTACCTCCGACTCCGCAACCCTGGTTTTGAGTGCGGGTTTGATTTCCCGAGGTGCAATCTTCAGTAGAAGCGGGCCGCACGGACGTGCAGATTGCTTGGCCTCTTTGAGTGCGCGTCTTTAAGTGCCTTGCTCAAGCGCACAGCAACAATAACACAGACAGATGTAGGGAGTCACACCCTTCGATCCGGAACCATCGCTTTCAACCACTGCGTTGCTCCATCGAAGTCGTGTACATATTTGCATCAGTAAAGGCAATTACCGTAGTTTCTTGTCTGGGAGAACACAACACACAAGGAACTTCACCTCTTTGAGTTAACAAGCAAGGTAACTGCAGAATTTGTCTATAACGGCAGCTTTAGGGGATTACATAAAGAACGTTATTGCCGAATTGACCTTATAAGCGAAGTGAAATGCATGTAAAAGATTCCACCGGGACCGAACAAAATGTAACGTTATGGGCGAATTGACGTTACAGACGAAGCCGTTATAATATAAACGAATTCAACTGTATAGGAACAGATTTACAAGAGGTTTCAGGCTCCATTCGGATTAAACTAAAAAAATTAGTTTCAGGGCAAATTGTTTATTTTTAGGGCAAAATGTTATTTTCAGGGCAAGTTTTTCCGCTGCCCCAGTAAAATGCCTTCCCGTACGCCTATGCATGGGAGTACAAAAGAAACGAAAACGTACGTTTTTAACTGCATTTGAACATCGAGAAAAAGAGGCTCGCAGCTTGTTTGCTGCACAATATTGATATCGCGGTTGTCTCCGAATGTCTTTGTCATCTGAGAGCTCAGTATCCAATACAGTGGCCCAGATATTTGTATTAGTCAACAGATTTTACGTATTGACCACCCAATGTCAATAATGGAGTGACTGTGCTTTTTGCACGTTTAGCCTTAAACGTTATACAAACAGTTTTGTTGCAGTTGAAAATAATCCCATGCGATTCTGCATAAGCCTGACACACATCTAGTATTCTTTGCAAACACCGTACACTTGGACAAAATACACAAACATTGGACTCGGCTCATAATCAATGACTCGAGACTCGAGTGACAGACATTTTCACAAAAACTCGAAACATCTGATTGAAAAACTCGGTTAGTTTGAAAACAAAGAAATGAGGTTTTTGATTCAGTGACACATGATTATTTGTTTATTTATTATAACATGCAAAAAGTGAATATATATAACTGGCACAACATGTGGCGTGGTGATTGACCACATATAACGTTGAATTCGATGCAGCAATAGTAAAGTGTACCTAGCAGAGATTATCACTATCCGGTTTGCCGGTTGGATATCCGGCAGGATAGTGAGTTTGCAACCGGATACGGATATCCAAAAATTGCTTTCAAACGCGAACCGCATACGGATAAGGATATCCGAAACGCTTTTTTCAATATTGCGAGGACTTAGACGCTTAGAAAAAGTTGCACATCGCACAATCATTTATTTTATTTAGTATCTTCGAAAGCATCTTTTCAGCCTTCTATGCCATGACTCCACCCCTGTTTGTGATCTAATCTCAGTACCGTAATGTAGTTCCATGCGCTGTTGATGCACGACCCAAATCTGAGTTTCGTGAACGCATCACAACCCAAGCCTCAAACAACATAAGAAAAAATAACTGTTTTATGGATGATTTGGCAGTAAGTTGCTAAGTTAATCAGCAATTTACTCTTCTCAATACGTTACAGACAGAAAAAGACAAGCAGTGGTAAGGTTGAAAATATACAACCTAATTTTGGATCGCCTCGACGCGGCCCTTTTTTGGCCCTTGTTTGGATTTCGACGTATATTTTGGGAATCACTGGGCTCAGTCAACTAACCAACCGTTGTTTTAAGCTGGTGCGACAAGCATTTCTTAACTTTAGTGCAGAGCCGTATAGTGATAATCGATTGTGGCTTCGTTTTCGCAAAAACGCAAATATTTTCACACTTTGTGTATACCAGTTTTATTACGAAATGAAGCCATAGACCAGTGGTCTCAAACTCAAATTGCTTCGAGGGCCAAATGAGGACACACACAGTTGCCTGGGAGTCCGCATTATGGCTACGCGAGGGCTGCATTATGACGCTGACGCAACAATGGCTTAACCTGAACCATACTAGCAGCAGGTTTTACACCTTATTTCCTGCGAAATGTATCGTGACCTACAGGTAAATCATCTCTGACCTTCTCTATATTCGTTTAAAGGGAGCTTGTTGACTCGCTGGCCGAGCACTTTTAAACACCGGCGAATAACATAAATGTTAAATTATTTGAAAATTCTCTGAAAACACCGGGACCAAGACATTTATATTTTTTGCATTGCTTCTGTTCTGCTTCCACACACTGAGCCAGGGGCTTCCACCTGTCTGTTTGGCCGCCTTTTCTACTACGTATCCTGCTAACAGCAAACAAAACGTGTTTGTTAATGCACTGCATATATTTTAAACTACATGTCTACAGCCGCATGAATTTTTGTCGAAGGCCGCAGGTTGTGCACCCTTGATCTAATCCCTCTTCTTGATTCATCATTGTTACACCTAACATTTAGCACAGTTTATCATTATTTGTTTGTGTAACCCAGTTCTAATGAGCCGTTTGAGTTGCATACTTGTCAGTCTTCTGGTTTGATATCCTACACGCTATTGCTACGCTTATCAGATCTTCTTATTGCATTGCTGCTAACCGAAATCTCTATAGTGTCAATTGTCATGATTTCGTTAACCAATGGTAGAGCATAGGTTCAATTGATTTACTTTCCAAACCATGTAGTTGCCTTTGAGTTGGATTACATATAATTGTCGCAGCCACAAGTATGCATCGCCTGAGCCAACCAAAGAAAGAGTCGAACGGACGACCCTCGGCATAACAGCAATAAAGATTCCCCATTAGACTAGGTTCACTCTTCTACAGCTGATACGAATTCACCGTTAGGTCTGCATGTGGCGAAATCATGTCGCCACAGTACTTCCCCATTTCACAAGCTCAAGCCAGACGACCTTCAAGAGTGGATTGCAGCCATCGACACGTAGGGACCCATTTGTTGCAGCCACAATGCTGGGTAGGGTTGCCTTTCTTAGCCAACCTAAGAAAAAGTCGAACCGACGCTCATCAGCATAATAGCAATCGAGATTACTCATTTGATTAGGTTCACTCTTCTATTGCTGCCACTAATTCAACGTTACATGTGGCGTAATCACGTCGCCACATGGGCTTATGCTAATAACAGTGGCAGGAATTTGGATTAAAAAAAGCTTCGGTTTTCATATTTGCATTGCATTTTGCAATATAATTTTTGGATTGGATTTCAATCTCAAAAACTTAAATCACTTTATCTGGAAAAGACTCAAAGTAGCAGTATAAGGCTCACTGCCATGAACGCGATATGCAGATACTAGGCTACAATAAACCACGATAAGGTGTCGATATAATGTGCCCTGCTGACCCCTCAGTGAAAGCATAGTCTCAGGTCCACCTCTATTCAAGCAACGCCTTGAAAAATGCTGCAAAAAATATTTGGAATGTTGCCAAATACCAAGATAAAGATGTTTGCCGTTGCTACACTTCAGTAAATTTGTTTCACTCAAAAAAATTTGTAAATTGTCTTGTTAGTTGAAAAACACTACCAATACTTCTGTGTAAGGAAAGAAGGTGATGTCCTGATGAAGCTCCCATGTCCTGGCCTGCTACTTAGTATTGAAGTAGGCCTATGTTATTTGAGAACGTGCAAAAGAGGCGAATCATTTCTTTTTATTTTAAACAAGCACACTCGATGTACGCGACTGTATACAGCAGCACTACTCAAAACAGCACAGTAAAGTGGCAACTCCTCAGGAAAGGTTGCTTTCAATCCTTCAATTTTTCCCAGGTGTTTCGTCGTTTATAGCACTTGCTAATGAAGTAACGTAACAATCTTTTACAAGTATTTTTCTATCTACCACTCACTTGTTTCACTGCATTCTTTTTATTTCAACGCTAGGCAATAAGCTAATATTGTGCACTGACACTCAAATTTCTTCGCCACATATTTTGCGTATTTTGACTAACAAAGCTTTGCCATTTCTAGTAACGTTACCTGCACCTTTCCTAGTTCTTTTCTCCCCACACGACAAGAAATTGATTTAGAATTCTCTAAGTATTTAGAATTAAGAGGTGATAAATCTAAAGATTTAAAAAACGAAAGCACTACTTTGAAATTTCAAACGCAAAATTGCAATTTGTTTCATCCATCCAAACTTGCTCACTCAGTCCAAAACAACTTTTAAAAATTTTGCCCGTGATTCCTCTGTTGACGTAAAGAAAAAAATATTTAGGCGTATTGGAGTAATAGACTTTTTGGCACGAATTAGGTTTACACTTTGAACAAGCGAGGTAATATCCTACGGCATGCTCCACTGTAGTGGCAAGGCGATGCTAACTGTCGCCCGGGGTCAACCATACAAAAGCTTCTCTTTCCACTCCTCACATTTGCTTACAACAATATAAAATGAAAGAAAATCATGCATCATGCTTATTATAACTATAAGTAATAATAAAGCATCTTGAACATCACAATCAAATACTCACTTGTTTTCAATTCTCGATTGTGGGTTTTACTTTCTATGCTTGTTCTCCACCCTTCTCATCATTACTTTTCTTATTTTTTCTGCATTCCTTACATAGACTATGCATGCATGTATGGCTGCATAAATAGCATTGTTGGCACATGCCAGGCTATGAATCAGCAGGAAAGTTTTATTTTTTTGTCAGTATATATTTTTGGTCATTGTTATAACTTATAACTTTGCTATTTTAGTCATCTTGCTGACCTAACATCTCCCTTTCTTCAAAAAGGTGTTCAGTTTTTAGGCTCCTTTCACTGCAACATAACAATCATTACGTCACAGAGATGCTGGTTACGCATTAACGTAATTGATGCGGAAGAAAATTTGTACCTAAGAAAACTTGATCGAAACAATTTGCATGTTTCTGTACGCCAATGTGCACCCCATCCGATTTATTTAGTTCTTTATTTTTTTCGTTTAGCTGTTTACCCCAGAATTTGATGTGAATGCTTTCATTTCTCTCCCACTGCCGAATCCCTGTGTGATGATGAGTAAAGGGCATTGTAGTTGGGGCGTTGTTAAAGTGTTTTGCTCCCCTCAGTGTTGATTGTGTGCTAACACATATTCTGTAATGTGCTATCCGCTATGGCTGCGCATTTTTGTACTCTTGCATTATTCGACTGTGCTTGTGATATGCACCACGAGGCTGCGATAGACAGACAGACAGACAGACAGACAGACAATTCTAGTTTATTTTGCATGGCCAACGAAAAGACCCGGAGGTCATCAAAGTCAGCTGACCATGGGTCAGTCATTATATGCTTACTCAGCTGTAACAGCAGCGATACGCAAAGGACAGACGCAACTTTAGAAAATTAGCAATGGCAAAAGATAAAAATATTCACTGATAGTAAACTGATGCTTCAAGAAAAAGGCAACAACAACAAAGACCAAATAGATACAGAACATCCAATACACAGAACATTCACAAGGCACGTAGCGTATATCCAAGACCATAAGGATTAAGTTTGTTAATCACTATCAAGAAGGTATTTT
>Ga0210059_1016041_pt1 | contig 10846 bp, 10 predicted proteins | sample Ectturendosymbi2_FD_188042 | JGI IMG/M metagenome (GOLD analysis project Ga0210059, IMG submission 188042) | Ecteinascidia turbinata endosymbiont from Florida, USA - Sample 2 (SPAdes) (version 2) | ecosystem: Host-associated > Tunicates > Ascidians > Unclassified | place: Key West, Florida... | reverse complement strand
CGAGATTGAACATCAAGGGGTACGAAGATCCTTGGGTCACAGAGCAGCTTATATATCTCTTATAGAGCAATATATATCTCAAAATTTTTTGGGGGGTACTAAGAATGCTCTGACCTGACAAAGGGGTGCGAGCAGCAAAAAAGGTTGGGAACCCCTTGTTTATAGGGATGAAGAAATCAGTCAGGAATCCAACGGCGGCGATTACGTCACAAGCGAGCCTTGGGTTTCGTCATCAAAGGATTTCAACATCGCCCGCCTCCGTCGCGACTACTTGGTTAGATGTCCACACATAGAACTCCCTAAAAACGTCACTGGGGGAGCAAATGAGGCAGTGGAAATAAACAAGTGAATATTGCGTTTTGGAGTAATTTTCCAGTCACGTGTTTAAAGGGGTAATCGCCGATGAAGCGACGATGGAATGCGCTTAAAGTCCCACGGGGGCATTCCCCTGAGTACGAACTGTCAGGTAGCATCACTAAGGAGAAAACATTATGTTGTGTAAAAAAGAGGAAAAGAAGTATATGAGAGCAAAAAGAAAAGAAAGAAATGTATGAGAGAAAAAAGAAAGAAAAAGGCGAGAGAAAAAACCTGCGAGAAAGAGAAAATAAGTTCTGCCAGGTCACACGGTTATCTGTGTTCCCATCAAAACACAAACAAGGAAAAAGGCCTTGGCGCTTTCACGCTTCAGCGAAGGCAGCGTGCGCAGTCAATGCAAACAATCGGACCGCAAACAACACGTGGATGACGTCCAATGGGAATGAGAGTGCGTGTCACGTGACTGATCTTTACTGAAGACTGCCGCTTTGCACGAACTGGGGTTTTGCTACAAATTTATCTGCGTTTGACAAAAGCTCAAAATCAACCGCTGCAAGAATGGAAAACTTAGAAGCAGCTGACCCGAATCAAAACGGCAGGGGGTGTTTCCGGGGTATTGGGGGGAGGGAATTGTTGCTGTTGTCCGCAGTAACTCTGGCACGAAAGGGCGACCTTGCGAATTGGAATGCGCGCAACACAAGACATGCAACGTCTCAACTCTTTTGTTTTAGTAGCAATTCTGGCTTTCTCTTTTCTTTTCGAAAAGTTTCCCATTTTTTTGCAAAAAACTTCCAGCAAACGCGATCTTTCTCGCGTGACGTCACGCCAAGGAAGCAATGGTGGCGCAGACGGTTGACCAATCACAGAATTGCTTCCATGGAGATGAAAAATGCCGCCCTTTCTGTTAAGAACCGGACGCAGCCAGCAGAGAGCGAGACTGGGCCACGTGGCGAGTAGAACAGGCCTGGTCGGGCCAAACGCTGTGTCGGAACCGGCGAAATGCGGACTCATAATCATGGCAAAAAAAAAGTATGGAAAACACAATGAATGTTCAACGCGAAGAATTTGCCACGGTAGGCGAAAGGAGGATCTTCACAAAAACTTGCTGTTCAGCTTCTTCAGAGTAACTCGCAATTGTCAAAATGATAGCGTGCGACAGAATAGCCTGTGGCGATCCGCTTCGGCAAAATCGCTCCGCTGATAGCCGCTTCCGCCAGTTTTCAAGCTCAGCCATTGTCTGCATTTATGACGAGACAAAGCTGCGTTTTTTACGAGACAAAACTTCGTTTGTGACGACACAAAGATGCGTTTGTGACAAGACAAAACACCATTTACAAGATTTCAGGCACGATTTCGCGCCGCATATTGTCCCAGGCCTGCCCGGGCCACCGACCACGTTTTGTGGCCCCGGACGAAATGACTGGTTTGTCGGCAACTTCAAACACGCAGCTGATTGTCGTTTCATGTACGGGCATTACGTCAAGAAGATGCCATACAAGGCTGTTACAATGTACCTGAAATGATTGTCGTCCCGCACACAAACAACACACACAGCGATGTTGCAATGAACGAGCATTGGAACTTGTGCAAACTGCACCAGACAAAAAATTTCGAGCGGAAAGTTACTGACCACACACAAAATTCGTCCAAGTACGAAGCGGATTGATTTCTTCGCAAAAAGAAGCAATCCCCCAAAAGCGTCTGGCGGGTGATTACCCTGGTAGGAAAACCGGAACAATCGTCTCCTTTGCTGTTCGTTGGCGACGGGCATTGTGGCGTCACAGATCACGAGACGAGCGCCGTCGGAAAATAACAAGTACTCGTACCGCCGCCACACGAGGGCGCAGCGAACAATAACATATTTTGACCGCGAACGCGAGGCGGCTGACGTCACCGCGGATTTTTAAATCACGTGACTTGCATCGCCGTCACAACACAACTGTTGGAGTCGCAACAGGGGGGCGGCGGCGATTCGCGGCCACCAAAGGCCAGGGGGTGCAAAGTACTTGTGGGTTAGTACCTATTTGACCGGGCTTGGTTGCCCCTGACAACCACTGTTCGGACGAAGCAGTCGCAAGAAAGAAGAAGCAAGAAAGAAAGAAAGTAAAGCAGTACCCCCCCCCCGTGGTGGCAAGCCACGCTGCATGACACGAAACATCAGCAACAACTGCCGTTCTGATCACGAGTGTTGAGCAAGACAAACAAATCCAACAAACAACGGGTAGAAACGCGTTTTCTCAAAAAGGCACTTTTACGAGCGCAACACTATCTGCTTTGGAACAAAGCAGCTGGTAAGCGTCGGTCGACGGCGTTCCGCTCGGACGAACGAAGCGCCGGATTAAAGAGAAACGCGGTCCCGCAGATAATTGTCAGGTTGCGAGCGCAGCTTTGACTGAACGCTCGTGAACCGAGACAAGGTTCTCGCGTCAGGAACGAATTAAAGCGAATCAACAACTCGCCTGGCAACAGATCGCTATCAGTGACAAGCCGTTCAAAAAATGCAGTGGAAATAGCAAAGTGCTGAGTGGAAAATCTTTAAAACCCAACAACCATCGTCTGCGTGGATTGACACCCCACGTTCCGGCAATCCACACCCCTGCCGCCTCAAGCGAGCGCGGTACCGTTCATATTCAACTTACTTTGGCTCCGGGACCTGTTCCAGTGCCGTGCTTTCCGCCGGCCCTTCCGGCGCCTCCGTGGCCCGTTTTGGCGCTGTCGGAGCTCCCGTCGCCCCAGCCTATTTCGTATCCCAGGTTTAGCGGTTTCGGCTGAGGGGGAGGGGTCTTGATCCGATAAACCTTGGCAAAAGAAAAAGAAGCACCGGTTCTCGCCTAACAACTACTGCACTTCAAACATAACCGCGGAGAAAAAATAAAACGTTGAAGTAACGACAGAAAAGCTTGCATGGCAACCGAGCTGTTATCAAACGTTTGCAGGTGGTGACAGGCAAAATTGGGTAATTACAGGTGGCAGCACGTGGTGACAGGTGGCAGCTGTAGTGACAGATGACGGCATTTTGTGACAAGTGACAGCACGACTTCGCTTGGAACAAGGGCATACCACCAATGCACGGATCTTCCGAAACGCATAACACGCGTGTCACTTCTTCTAAAACTCCCCAAATACATATTTGCAATGACCTGCCCGCATTTGCGGGGTGCGCAGATAGCGCGTGACGCCACGCACAATATTTACCTCACACGACGGGCGTGACGTCAGTTGCTTGCTTTATGACGTAATTTTTGTCACGGCCGACACAGCAGTCCCTACCATGAAACACAAGCAACTTGCACATAAACTGATCTAAATAAAAAAACTTCCCGAGCACCGTTGCTTGCCAATAAAACGGGAATCATTTTACTGGGCTTTGACGTCACAGCGGGCTGATTTGCATAGAAGATCCCGCAGAGCAGCGCGGCACTATAGCGCCCGCTGGCGACTTCACCAATCGCCGCAAACTCATAAATTCTGGCAAACTGCGCGTTTGTTTTCCAAACTATACCGTTGTGTTTCGTTTCTATGGCAATCCAACAGTTCACCTCAACAGCTTTCTTCACCAGAAAGAGCGTCATTCAGGTAAATTACCATGTTCACTATGAAAGGGGGGAGGGGGGCTTGGATCAAAACCGCGCACAACTGGGTGCAACTTTTCGCCGCTTTCGCACTTTTCTGCGTTGATGCAAAAAATGCTTCCGGTCCCTGTGACGCGAACCAATGACCCGGAACGGAATGTGAAAACCAGTGACCCGGGACGGAAGGTCAAAGTCCGTCTGCCGTTCGGACAGAAGGCATTGCTCACCGGCAAGTGGTGGAAGATGGCCCCTGTATCCGAGTCCACGGGCTTGTCGCTCTCCAAGCTGCTCTTGTCCGCCTGCGTCACAATCAACCGGCAAAGTGACGTCAGCAATTGCGAAGTGATGTGAACAACAATCGCAAGTAAGTGATCTCAACGCTTATGCATGAAAATAGACGCTTGTGATTAGTGGTTTTCAACTTTTTTGTACCGCGGCCCATTATAGCAACCCACTATAACCCAACGAGCCCCATCTAAAATTCGAATAAAACAAATGCAACACAGCTGTGTACAAAAAATCTACTCGCGACCCCCTCAAAAATCGTTCACGACCTCTCTGGGATCGCGATCCCAGGTTGAAAACCACTGCTTTAGATGCTAGAAAGAAATGATCTCTTTTTTGATAAGATAACCTGGACCTCGTGACCATTTTACAGGACTGGAAATGAAGACTGTATTATCGCCAGCACTGTAGAGGACTTGTCTTGCACGGAATCGGGCAATGATGAAAGTTTTGAGACGCGAACGATCTGAGCGCTTCTGCTCCGAGGCCACCGCCCGGGCAGCGCTTCACAAACCTCTGATATATTTGACCTGGCGATTGATTTCATGCCAAGTGACTGGCTTTGCGAAAAGACTGGTCGCATATTCACTATAACCGTGCAGTATGTCATCTGCGTTGTTAGGGACAAAATGGCGGCAGCGGAACCAAGTGTTCCGTTCACTGTAGACGCAAACTCTTCGCACGAACGTTATCCACAAAAAAAAGCGGACAAAAAATGGTGAATTTCACATTTTTTCCTTTCGCTTCAGTTTTACCCAAGAAATCAAAATCGACAGAGTCGATTGCACAATCTTTTGTACCAACCATTCAAAAAAAATAATAATAAAATAAACAACATAACCACAGGCACCTTGGGTTTCACCAAAGCGCTGAAGAACTTCTTGTTTCGGATCTCTATGACGTTGAGCGTGCTTTGTTGCGCAACGGCGGATGCATTGTTACGTTGCGCTGCGTCGCGCGCGTACGCAGACCTGCGAAACGGGCGCCATCTAGAAAAAGAGGGGGGAGAGAAGAAAGCTTTTGTTCACAAGAAAACCAACGCAACAGTAACAATCTTGGTCCCGCAACAGAATATAACAGTATCGAAAAACAAACAGTAGAAAGTACATGAGCGTCACAGAAAGAGCAAGAAATCACATTTGACTTCATAAACAGCGATCGTTTCGCATCATTCAGTCAGGAATTTATTGTCAATCAGGTTGGAATGTAGTGAAATTTTTTAAGATTGATTCCAATGCAACACGTGAGAATGACCTTCGCGTTGTTCGAATAAAAAGGTGACAAAATAGATGAAATGTGAAGCAAAACCAAGAAGCCAACAAATAATGTTTGGACAAAACATCAGAACACGTCACCTGAATACGTCACAAAACACCAGAACACGTCACTTGAATACGTCACAAAACACCAGAACACGTCAAAAAATATCAGAACACGTCACAAAACACCAGAACACGTCACCTGTCGGCGTCGAAAACCAAGGGACAGTCGTACTTCTTCGCTTGTGGCTTCCGCCTGCTGCTGCGCGCATGGACAGGGTTCAGCGGTCCTTCTGTGATGTCATAAGGCAGGACAGGGCTCGAGGGGAGGGAGGGATTGGGGGTGATGTGCCACACGCGGTGCTGGCCAAAATAGCCGATGTAGTGGCCCCGTTGTGGGTACCAGACCCTGAAAAATTGGTCATTCCGAAATAGGGGTCCCACATCTGCCAACCGCGATCAAACAATGCTCACTGTGCGTTGAGAATCAGGCACAAATGGACCCCAAAGCAGGGGACAAACACCCTCCCACACACACACTTACCTCACCGATCCGTCCGTCGACGCGGAAATGATGACCCTGGTCAAGTTGACGAAGGCCAGGGCCACGACCTTGGCCAAGTGGGCCCTCCAGCACACGACTTGCTTGATCAGCTCCGTCCGGCCCTGCTGGCCCAGAGAGGCTGGAGACCGTTCTAGGAACTCGGAGACGTCCCAAACCGTAATGTAACCCTCTGTGATGCAACAGTGACAATTGAAAGTGTGTGCCGTCACGTTTCAGCAAGTTTTAGAAACTTGGCGAACACTACGCCTTCAAACAAAGAATTAGTTTCTTCGCAAAGTTACGGCCAGTATTATTTTTTTTAATTGTATTTTGTGACGGCAATTGGCAGCAGCCTGAAATTTGCTTCCTGCCGGGGCATTGGGGTGAACGCTCTTGTCCTACGGCGACTCATTCAATGGTCGTGGATCGAACACCCAACCTTCCGATTGAGAGGCAGTCACACTGCAACTGACCTATCGCCAATATTTCTCCAACCATTTTCCCGTTTCTAGACAACACACGCGATGATCTGCTATCTTCCCCCCCACACAAAGCAGGGTCGTACTTTATGATAAAGCTCCAGTTAGATGCGTTTCACTACAGACCAAGACTTTCACCTACTTGGCTGCATAATCCAGGTCTTTTGATTTTAAATGTTAGGCCGTGAATACAGTAAGTCAAGCGTTTCTTGCACTTTTACTCCAGTACTAACCCCACTTTTACCCCAGTTCTGACCCCGTCCATCTATCCTGGCAACAGCCGCAGTCAAAAACTCGCACAATATGTTACGTCACACGATCCGATATTTTTTTTAAATGCAAATTGCCCGATCGGCCCTCTTCTCACCCACCCCCATCGCTCCCCTCCTGCTGTTGCAGCCAAATAACAGATCTTTCTAACGCCAAACCAACATCCGGGTTACTTACTAGCGTCGGCAGCCATCAGCTGATTGGCGTGCTCATCGGAGCATAGCGCACAGAATGGCGACAAGACCCTGGTCATCGCGTTCAAGCTACAAAGCAATTCGCCTTCGGTCGACCATAACCTGGAAACAGAATTATTCAGCTCAGTGGATCTTAATGGGGCACCAACGGACCCCCAATTTTAAAAACCTGCCAGTCCCCAGAATGAATCCCAAAGGGTTTTCTGAATGCCAAAGTAAATAGCTTATCCGCCTCATCACAATAGTGTTTGCTCTTTCGTCATGCACCTCCTTTGCCGGTTGCGCAGACGGGGGGTCCCAAAACCAAAATCTTTGAAATAGGGATTACCCCTGGGGTTGGGACTCCCATTTAGCTGAAAACGTGATACGCGGTGATCGCATGATAGAGACGACAGCTGACATTAGAAAAACCTGTTCAAAACAGATTTGAACGAAGTTGCTAGATCTGGTCCAGGTTATACCTAAACCTGGTCCAGGTTAGACCTAGCTCTGGTCCAGGTTAGACTTAGATCTGGTCCAGGTTATCGAGAGGCGGCACGAAAATTGAAACGTGAGGCAACTAACAAACTTGTGAAGAAACAACAGAAGTGACAAAAAACGGTGTTTCGTCAAGCAACTAATAGCGGAAAGAAGCGTCATAATTCTGTCAAGCCACAATCAGAACTTTCTTTATGACGTTGATGTGACGACAATTTCCAACGCGATCTAAATCCCCAGAAACTATGCATGTATCGTGTTGTCGATCGCTTCCAACAACATCCTGCCAAGTTGGTCTTGACGCATTAACAGCTTGATTTACGAATAACATCAGCACATATCAGGGGTGGGGGTGGGGAAGTTGCGGCCCTCGAGCCAAATGTGGCCCGCATCAGAATTTTCGTTACCCATGTTAGAGCACAACATCGCGTCAAAACGAAGCTCCACGATAAGCAGGTACTTACATAGTAAGTCAAGATGAGTCACTCTTCCTCATAGTTAAGTAAAGGTAGAAATTTAAGATAAAATAAAATGATTTTGCGGCCCGCCAGCGATAATGCATAATTCATGCGGCCCGTGATAGTAAATAGGTTCCCACCCCTGGTATAAATAATTGCTCAGTAACTGACAGAGAGGCCAGTGGCCAACTGACCAGCCAATCAGCGATCGACTCCAAGCGAAAAAACGAACCGACCTGACGAAGGTATCCTGATGGCAGGAAGCAATCACGGGTGGAAATTTGACTTCCACCATTTTGATCGGTTCGCTGTCGATTCCGTACGCCAGCCTCCTCTCCTCCTCCTCATCTTGGCTTTCATCTTCATCTTCATCACTTCCCTTATGTCCAAAGGATAAAATGTTACCGAGACTAAATCAGCCACTTGGTGCAGTAGCATAGATGTAGCCAGGGGGTAAAAGGGCCGTGCCCCCCAAAATTTCTAGTACATCTTGTCGTTTTGTGCGTCGGGAGGCGGTCCCCCAAATCAAACACTGTTGCTCGCTCGAGGTCAAAATATTTATCCTCTCCCAATTTTGGGCTGGCTACGCCATTGTGCAGCAGGTAATAACGCGTCTGCGAACATACACGTTCTTGTTTGCGGTTGGCGTGCACTACCATCAGGTGCTCCCGTAAGCGTATGCCGATCATGACCCCGCTGTACCAGGACAAAATGACGAAAGCAATCTTCCCTGCTCGCAACACCAGCAAGTGGTGATCAAACGAGCACCAAGTTAAGCCCGGTCGGGTTGAAAGAACTCATACGGTCTGGCATCTTGTGAAGAAAGCAACCACGTCATTTCACCTCTATGTCGAGTTCAGCCTCCTCCGCAGGATCGGACTCATCCGGGTTATTGCCAGCAACCTGCTCCTCTCCATTCTCTTCCACACCCCCACCCCCGACCTGCGAAACAGGAGGCAGTGGAAGGGGGGCAAGACCTTTTTCAAACATGGTTGTTGGCTCTTTTATTGAACTAGATCGCCCAAAATAAAAGGCTCTTTTATTGAACTAGATCGCTTTGTGGCGACCGCTGAACGTCACAAAGCAAACAAGGTCTCAGCCGGACGCAAAGATCGAGCAACAACGAAACTATCACTTTTGCGCAGGGGTCTCGCACACATATGGCCCGCAAGGGCGTTTTGTGCGGCCCGCGCTGCTTTTAGGGAGTTTTGAAATAATTAACATTTATGCTGTTTTCACCGGTGTTTTAAAAGTGCTCGCCTTGCGAGTGAACAAGTTTCTTTTAAACGAACGTAGAGACGACTAGAGATGATTTCCTTATAATTCACGATACCTTTCGCAGGAAATAAGATGTAAAAGCTTTTTCGAGTAAGGTTCAGGCACCGCCATTGCTTCGTCAGCGTCATAATGCGGCCCTACGGTTATTTTACAAGTCCTCATTTGGCCCTCGGAGCAATTCGAGTTTGAGAACCCTGCTTTTGCGTATCAGGCGACCGAAGGAACCCAGAATGAAGTGGTGAAAAAGTAGAAAAAAGTTAAACATTTTTCAAAACTCTGACATTCAAAATAATGCAACATTACGTTCACGACATCAAAGAAAAAAACTTATTTTTCCGATTGATACTTTATTCTGAAAAGCACAATTTTATAAACGCAGAAAAATCCGGAAAACGTTCGCCGCCACTTCAAAAATCCGGAAAACGTTCGCCACCACTTCAAAAATCCGGAAAACGTTCGCCGCCACTTCAAACGCATCCAAACAAACAACAAAACGTACTTTTTTCTCTGCTTCCGAGTCTCCGTCCTCGGAATTGTCCTCATCCTCCAGACCTTGCTCTTCGCGCATATTCTTCTTCATCAGCTTCTTCCTCCTCTTCACCTCCTCCGGATCGGGCCGGTAGATCTTGTGACAGAGCACGGCGACGTCATTCGTGCGGTGGGGGTACTGGTCCTTGGCCCGATGCCGATGGCTGTCGTAGCTGCTGGCCAGTTCGGCTTTGGCGAGTTCGAACCTGACAAGGCGCGAAACAAAGAAACGCTCGACGTCGTGTGATGCCTCGGAGACACAAACGTCACTGTCACTTTTGATTGTCCAAACATCGTTTGTCTAATACCCTTTCCCAACATCAATCAAACTCCCAAGCAGAATTATCCAAGTCGACTACAGAAAATTTCAAGGTATCCAAAAGAAAACGAACCAGAAGTCTTTCTGAATACATGCTCATATATCAATCTAGCCTACAATATGATTTCTGCATACCTAATCATCTGGTGACCACGCCCGTCACTAAGGGGAGGGCTTCGCCCCCCTGGAAAAACTTTCTCCCCCCTGAAAAAATGTCTTGGACATATTTTATGCATAACCATTGTTTTCGTTGTTACATGCTGTGTTACGCATTGTTACATGTTATCAATGTAAAATGTGGGCTTCCTTCAGAACATTATTCGTCCCCCTTGGTGTCCCCCGCTGGTTACGGGTCTGCTGGTGACTGTTGCTTGTGACGTCTGTTAGTTACGCCACTCAATTCAGTCTTTTCACAATCAAAATTTTCAGGTTTAACATAAAATACTAATAGGCGAAATTAATGTCAAAAGTTTTATTCCAGAGTTATACATGCATAACGACACGAAAATATATTTGAGATTAAACAGAAATCAAAAGGAACCACGGTGAATTGGAAAATTGCACCACGTTTCACCTGAAATAACACGAAAAGACTGTCCAGCAAAACTAGGTGTTGCGTAGGCTCATAGGTGGCGGAGCCTGGAGGGCCGCATGGGTCCACGCTTGCCCACTTTTTTTGGGAGGGCTTGGCCCTCCCACTTTCAAATTTCGAATTTTGCCTAAATACATGTTTGAGTAACACACTATTCGTATTGGGTCCATTGTTAACGTAAGTTGTTTTTGTGTAAGACTAAGAACAACTATTTACATTTATGTGCTCAAGACGATACAGTGCAGTGGCTCTCAAACTGGGGTCAGTGAAACTGGG
>Ga0210059_1016040_pt1 | contig 10846 bp, 9 predicted proteins | sample Ectturendosymbi2_FD_188042 | JGI IMG/M metagenome (GOLD analysis project Ga0210059, IMG submission 188042) | Ecteinascidia turbinata endosymbiont from Florida, USA - Sample 2 (SPAdes) (version 2) | ecosystem: Host-associated > Tunicates > Ascidians > Unclassified | place: Key West, Florida... | reverse complement strand
TAGTTCATGCATACGTCAGCCATTAGCGGTGCTATAGGTGAGCCCATAGCAACGCCATCGACCTGTCGATAAAAACGACCGTTAAACTGGAACGTAGTTGTTTTCACAACCCATTCCAGCAGCTTCATACGTCTTCTGTTCAGGCCGTTGAACTCGTCATTGCTGCGGAAAATAGAATCGAGAATTAGATTGATGGTAAAATCAACCGGCACATTAGTGAAAAGACTGGTTACGTCAAATGACGTCATAATCTTTCCGGATGAAGACCTGTCTTGAAGCAAGGATAGAATCTAATTCTTACACTTACTATGAAATGTGAATACATTTCCCTTTCTCTTTATATCAACGAGGACAGAATTCCGACGGGTGTGTCAAGTGTTTTGGGTGTTTATAAATGGGTTTCCCTAAATGAAAAATGTGCTGGCCGGCATGTGCAATGGGTCAACGGAAGGTAGGTACTCTAAACAGGACAGCGTCTAATGTCGCATTGGGATTTGCTGTGGTAAAGGTTTCAAAGGGTGCATTCCGTCATTAAGGTCACCGGGTCAGACACATGTTACTCTGCCACAGCGGAATTGTATATATCTCTGAAACTAAAGTCATTTTAATTTTCCCCAAGGTATCCTGTAAAAGAAAAGCAAAGACAATCATAAGAACAATCATGTAACAAGCAAATTTTTTCCTGGTCAGAGTTTTCAAAGACGGGGTGTCTGAAATGTCCAGTAATAATAGTCATATGACAATAGATACGTTTTAAAGGAAATTCATAGCAAAAGCATTAACATTTATACTTAAAATAGTACCGACGAGATGTTTTTATTACATGTAGGCAGATGGTTTTTAAAACTGTGCTATAAGTCAAAATAATATTGAGCAATGGTTCAAGTATTTCAGTCCAATTCTTGACCAAGGCTATTTGCAGTGACTAATTGCATTTGTGAAGAAATGGACACACAGGAACTGAAACATTTCTGAGTTATTACGACTTGAAAATCTAGACGATCGTTACGGAAAATACAACAACTTAAAAATACAATATGCTTTATAGATTCAAAAGGTGTGTGTGCGACAGAAAATTTCCTAGAGAAACGGTTGCAAAATAACATTTTTACAAAGTTGCAAAAATTCTATACTTCCCGAAACTAACAGTAGTAAAACGTCTTGACGTTAAAAAAGTTTGCCCTTCAAACAATGCTAAAATAAAAGTGATGCATAGTCCATATATAATATGGAATGTGTGAGGTACTTCTACGTACTTAAGTCTCATTAAAATATTAGTTAATTCAAAAGTTAGCACAAGAATCTCAGCAAATGAAAAATTGCGGTCAATACGTACAAACGGTAACGTTGAAAGGTGCAAGGGTCCGAAGTAAAACATCTTGATAAAGCGGTCAGTGTGCCAGGAATAAACGTGAATAAAGGACGACAAGAAAATAAAACATCTCAACGGTCAACGAGAGAAAGTCCCTGTGGTATCCGATTTACAGAGAGAAAAAACAAGAAAAACCGTGTTTTAAAACTTCTGGGTTCGATCTTCAGAGTCCCCAATAAGTAACAAGGAACAGCAAAAATCTTTCTGAATAAGGTATTCATATAGGGTTTGTATCGTAAATTTGAACAATAACTACGTAAAACGCTACTTTTGGCAAAAACGTGAAAGCGAAAAACAACAAGGATTCCATTTAACTCAGAAGATACTGCTTTGTTAACCTAATGCCCAAGCAAAGCTGATATGTTAGGTAAACAATTAGAAAAAAATTTAGACCACCGAAGAGGTATCAAATGGCATAAGACAATCCCCAGGTTACACGATCCAAAGGACCGAAATCTCCCTAATTACGAAAAAGCGAGGAATAGCCAAATCTGGCATCAATGCTCAAAACGAGAGAATTAACAAAGGACATCCGGAATGGGGTCGCATGTAAAAAAATTACGCAAACCCCAAACATGAAATATGTTACTAGAGGGAAAAGAAATGGAATAGCCGAAAATCACAAAATTTTCCTCAATGAGTTCCCCAAAAGTGGGCTTCAAACAGAAACTACAGACAACAGAGGCATCCAGGCATGCCCATGTCGACACAAAACATATAGCATTATCTAAACTTCAATCAAGCCCTCAGGTTGACGTGTCGAAACAGTACTTACAATGGATACCCATCAGTTACGAAGCTATAAAGTTTGAGAATATGTTATAATTCGAGGAGAGTGAAATGTCCAATCAAGTTTAATTGTTGGCATAGTACCTCCAGGTGTGATGAACATGACGATGCATGACAATGCAAATTGGTAAAACTATAGTTGGCTCAAATGAAGAGGTTTGAACTGGGAGATAGCTAGGCAAAAATGCTTTTGTTAAATTGATATTGTGAAAAGTATAAAGAGGTAAAAATGGGACATTATCATGGCATGCAATAGTCAGAAGCCACATTTCAATATAAGGTTGAGTGAGGGTCTAGGTTGTTATTCGTTTGAGGTTCGCTCCTGCCAAGGTTGAATAAAGAAAGAGTGTGTCAATATAATGGTTGGGTACGACATCCGTTTAAAACATCTGGCGGGAAAATATAGTGATTAGATGAGTCTTTTTTATACCATTCTTAGATATTGTCAACAACCCTTTTTCATGTCAAAGAGTTAATGACTAGAATAATTCTCAAGGAACACGTGAAAAATGGTTATGTCATGGATTTAATGTGGGCAAAAGCTATGTTTGGCTTCCGTCTATCTTGCTGTTTTTCAAGCTAACAGTAATCATCAGAATTCTAGTATTCGAAAAATCTAAGGTGAGGTACTCCCCTCTGGTATGCTAAATCTCGATCAGAGTTTCTTGTTAATAGGAGGTAAGGCAATGTTGCATCATCCGGGAATTCCACCTGTATTGACTATATAAGCAGGGCTTTTAGGTCTGGAAACGGCATTCGAAATTATTCATCGACAGATGGTGTTTAAATACTGAAGCATGCAGCTATCATCGGCACTAGATATTGACGAAGTTCTTCGAAATGAAACTATCCTAGCCCTTCAGGGCCGACGTCTTGATCCTATTTCTGCCTTGCGACAAGCAGAGGACATCTTTGACTATAGTGGAGCGTTACTTCCACCTGACAATGCGGCATTCCGTCTCGTGTGGTTTACTGGAAGAGAGCAGCGGTATCACAATCGAATCTATATTCGTTTCGAGTATCCGGTTCCAGATCCGCTTCGCGCCCACGTCGCCTGGGATCGATCACAACTACTTGGAGACCTGGAACGCTCTGACGGCCGTTTTATTGAAACGGAACCCACCATCGTCAAATTTTGGGACATGTGATTTTTCCTTTATCTTTGTGTGTGTTTTCTTTTCAAGCTAATTTCCTATTCTTTGTGTCAGATAAATTTCGTTGTTATTAAAATGCTTGGTTAAATTCTGTCTACTTCAAATCAGAAATTGGGCCTGGTATATGAGATAAGATACTCTTATGGTGACTGTAATCAAGCCACAAAAATTGAACGTATAATTAGATGGTATAGAGATAATGTGGGTAATACGCGTCATTTTGGATATTCTTAATACCGCCATAAGATCGTTTGATGTAATATGGGATTATTGTAATATAAAATGTATAACAGGACTTTAACCCTTATCTACAAATAGATTTGGGGTAATAACTACTGCGAGGTACAACATGCTGTAAATGTGTATGGCATTTATCCTGAATAACGTCTCATAAGAAAGTCGCAATTAGTTGTCTGGTGCAAAGATATGAAAACTATGTAGTCAATACTATAAATCAAAAGAAAGATGTTCACTAACCCGTAATTACCACTGCTTTGTTCGGTGCCAGGATAAATTTCCAACCTAAATGGATGGAGTAATAGAAGGAAACTAATATGATTACATGATGCGATAAGATTTTGGGTATTTTTAGAAGTAATAACCAGTGTTGACTCTGTGCACATAAGTCGTAAGTAAAACGTTTTAGGTTTTATAGGCCAAATGTGAAAGTAGCATGGTATGCAATAGAAGGTGTCTGGCCACCAAAATTGGTGTCTGCGAAAATATGGGATTATTGCAAAAAAGTAGCTCTCCTCTTTCCACGAACTTAGCAAAGTATGATAGTCAGGGGAATTAGGTAGAAATGGTTATTAATGTTCAAAGCAAAATGATAGTCTACATGAAATCTTATCAATCAATAATCCCATACACATCGGAATATGGTCTCTTTCTTCGCTTTTGCTAAATCGTGCAATAAGTGTCGATTCTAAACGATTTCGTTGAGCGGTCCATAATTATTAGCACTAAAAATTCCCACCTATGATTTTATGTTTATCAATAAAGTACTCTACTAAGAATCCAATGTCTTAAAAGATCACGTAACGATTTCCTTTGACTATATATGATCTATGCATCAGCTTAAGGAGTTTTTCCTTTACTGTATATCCTACTTGTTAAACAAGATATTTTGCGGGTAGGATTCTTTTTGGAATAACGATAAACAGATGTTAAATATAATATTTTTATTTGAAATTCAAGAGGCTTTTTCTAATATACAAAAGAGACAGATACCAAACCCTAAATATTAAAAGTGACTAACTAAATTCGTATCCCGCTCTGAGCGTCCCACAGCTGGGACTTACTTCAGAAAGATTTTGATCATGAGACCAGCCTTCTCCTGCGCAGCAGGATCGTTAGTTTTATCCACCAATATGGTTGGATTTCAGGCAATAACTTTGGTAATACGAGGACTTTGATAAAAATCAATTCGTTATACTAGCCTTTTAATACAACCTACTGCTTAATATGAGAACTGAGTTACAATCCTGAATTTCACTAGGTTTTAAGCTGACAGCTGTTCAAGTAGATGGTCTTAGCTGAACCGAAGATTGCTTTATCCTCGGCGGTTTTTCCTAGCACAGGCGCCATTAAAAGTGATTCAAGTGTGCCTTTTATCCTTTGGCCTCTGTTTAGCCCACGGCTGGCTGTCTATATAGACAGAATCAAAACCACAAGGTTTCATATTTGTATTGTACTCCAGTGTAATTTCCATGCATTTTGTATCACTGAAAATGCACATACTAAGCACGAAGAGCAAACAGAAAGAAAACTCACGATATTTATCAACAAGTCTTCTGCCAACATTGAATGTAACCTAACCGCAGTAATTCAGTTAATTCCAAAAATATTGTGCATACTTGCACAACAACACATTAGAAATAGGAAAGGAAAGGTTAACATCTTTGACATAGTATATTTTATTAGACTTGTTGTAAGAGGCCTTTCTATACAATCTAGTTGATTTCTTTAAATCTTCTGTGAAAATCTTGGAGGAAAGTTATAATCTTACACAAGTTTCAATATTTGGAGTATGGCATCATCTATTTCAAGAAGAGGAATGCTGTTCAGTAACAACTGCTGCAGTTCCATGCACGAAAAATAGGCTGTTCCATCTAAGCGGGCAGACCCTTTCAAAAATTTAGGTGTTACTATGATGAAACGATCTATAATACAATGATTGAAACCAGGTAATATTTCAAAACGATACTAGCTTTCTACTTTTTGTGGTTTAACATCTGAATGACATTTGAAGTATCTTTGTATTTTTCGCTCTATTTCCAGATCTATAGGAACAAGGGATTCTTTAAAAACCGGGTAATAGAAGAATTCCACTTTGTTTGTGGTCATTTTTTTTGGAAGGACAGATTGTCTTAGTATAGTAATGACTTCTTCTGCTCTGGTAATTTCTTCATCTACTTTTGGCATTAAACACTTTTTAATCAATTTCTGGTAAACACAACCTAGATTCTTGTACTTCTTTTTCCTAAGAAAGGAAAGAAAAGGAGAAAATAATTAATGGTTAAACACAAAAAAAAACTAAATGAAAATTTTTTGAAAATGGAACTTAAAGAATATAGAACAGAATGCTAAAGTAAATTTCGAGAGATAACTTTTACCTTTCGCAAATTGAACATTAATCAGGGTATGAGATTCCAGACACTTTCGTCACGCTCATCCAAAGTCATTAAAGCAATATTTCTTAATGTACCCATAAAACACAATGTTTATAAATGGAAGAACGGTATCAACATAATGAAATTGATGTCACTAAGATTCAGAACAAAAATTCACGTTCATCGAATCCCAACATTTGATGATATAAAAGTGAAGCATAAAAATAATACGTTTCCCTAATTTTAATCAACACAAGTTAGTATACATTTTATCCAACTGTACTTGTGCTCTTGATATAGCCTCGGACATTAATAACTGCCAATTCTGTCGGGCAAATGTTCGAAATTGCTTTCTCACAGGGTAATTAAACAAAATAGCATATAAATGATAACGAAAAGGAAAATCTATTCTCAAATGTAGGAGAAGACGTTCATTGTGGAGTGGTGCTTGTAGTCCTTTTTCCACACAATACAAATATACATGTGCATCAATACCACTTCCACTAAGGTTTTCATTTTCAATAGGTATCACAAAAATGCTGCTTCGTTTTATATTTTCCATTAGGTCTATCGAAGTCTAAGATCTTCTTCTGAATTAGCGTAATTGTTTTCACCAATCCCAAACTCTTATAAATTTTAACTTATCTATGTTTCTCAAACGAAATACATCATTACATATTATTTTGCCTTATGATTCAAATGGTGTTTTACTGAAATCGTACATAAATACCATGAGACTAATTATAGCATCGCGGGCATCTTTCTGCGCATATTTAATTGTTTTTCACTATCCTATCATTTACAAGTTTCTATTAGTTCTTCTAGGGCTGCTGCTCAAAATTGTCAGACGTATATACAAAACTCAATCGACTACATATACAAAGTCAACTATTTTGCTAGAAGTATCAGTACATGGATAGCATCATATGAAAATCACATTACGCACTTAACTATTGGCGAAAACATATTAGTTTAACTATCATTCCCCTATAACAGATTTATTTACAAATCAACTGCGACCACAAACTGTTTATAGGAAAAACCATTATCTAAATTTCAAACGTTATACATTTTATACCTTTTTCACTATATTTATTAGAGATCTGCTCACTTTCAACGTTTTACATCAGTCCAGTCTAAATTGCGGTGTGTTTACAAATCCATCAGGGTATAGATGTGCTCATAAGTGTCTGCTGTTATAGGAATATTTACTAAATATTCCCAAAACCAAATTACTTGCCAGCGATAGAATTTAATATTTACAAGTTCAAGCAGCGGTCAATATGCTTGAAAGGAATCTCCAAATTTGCCATACAATTTTCGTTTAAACACTGAAAAAACAACACTGGGTTATCATCCGGAATTTCTAATCCTAAATTTTTCTCCTGCAGACTCTTCCAGCATTTTATTGGGCTTTGGTCCCAATCAAAATTCACGCTTCTAATGACTTGTAAGGCGTAGGCTGATTTGTCAGTCAATAAGCGTTCCTTTTCAGGTCCTGACACAACTGTTTGAGCTTCCGCTTCAGTACAACCAATGTCTTGTAAGTAATTCTCAAACAGCTTCTTTAGGCTTGAATCAACTAAGTATCTTTCAACAACTTGACAGGCTTGATCCACCTTGTCACTAAATAATGGCACAGGTGTCAACACAATAGATAGAGTCATTTCTGTGATCTCAGAAGCACTTGCTCCTTCAGCTATCAATTTTTCTATACAAATTTTTAGTGGCTTTGATTGTCATTTTTAATTGTGTATGTCCCCAAATGATCTATACAAATGGATTTTACAATTAATATTTACTCCATTACTTGTTCCATGACTAATAAATGTAACTGTGCTTTACAATCGATTTACACATTAATCAATATTTGCAACCACTCATAAGTATTTTCATCTATTGGTGTATTTACAAGAAATTCCCAGAGCCACGTAACTTGCCATTGAAAATTGCATGGGGTCACATACTGAAGAAGTGGACAATACCAGAAAAAGGAGCTCTGAAATTCTTTATACAGTTTCTGCTTGAATACTTTAAAAATAAAGGATTTTGTTCTAAAGCATTTAAACCTTTGGCCTGCAATTGATTCTGCAATCTCAGTATAGGACATTGAGGCCAATCGAAATGTATAGAGTTAATGGCTTGCACAATGCAGTCTATTGGGTCAGGCAACAAATTGTCCTCTTCTGACTCTGTCAACATAACATCTAGTTCAGCTTCTGTCATATCCATGCACTCCAAAGCACTCTCAAACCAATTCTCAGAACTTGAACTCAATGTGTCAACTTGACAGGCACAATGTATTCTAGGACTTTGCGAATAAACAGTGTCCAAAGTGACAGTCTGAGTCAATACAACAATACTTGTGGCGTTTATGCCTTTAGCCATTAAACTTTTTATACAATTCGCAGTAGCTTTTACTGTCATTTAAATTATTTTTACCCTTGCTTTTTCTAAATAAAAATATTTACTTTTTATCATCTGACAATCTACTAGTTTCCTTACTATCTTCAAGTTCTTTTGACAGGGTCACTATTCCTCGGTATTTGTCAAAATAGCTAACATTGCTTTTCGTGTATGGTCATAAATAGAAGTATCCGTCGATCTACATTTTGTCAGGTACCAAATGACAGTCGTTCGCCATGAAAAATGAGCTGGTACCACAAGGTCTAAGAGAGGTCGATATTTTTCTTCCAAATTTCGATATAGCTTTTGATGAAAAACTTTAAATAGTTCTAAATCTGTCTTCAAATATTCAGATTCCAAACTAATTGTCCTTAATCTTCCATTCAGAACTATCTCAGGGTCTTGTATTCCAATCAAAACGCAAGTTATGAAGAACTTAAGAACAATTTTCATGTGCAGCAGTCATTTTTATCGTTACTTATTATATTGTCTTTTAATCCTATGACAGCCAGAATAAGCACTCGTAAATGCACGAGCTCAAAAATTGATGATAAAGAGTGGGGTTAAGAGGGTTACAAAAACATTCAAGATATATTCTTTACAAATAATAACAATTTCTTATCATAACTCCATCCATAACTAAGGCAGAGAATACTACAAGGTTATTTAAGACATTAAAACACTTTGAAAGATACTCTGTAAAATACTAACTATTCTAATTAACCTCTGCAACTTATTTAACATGTAACAATGTTTCCAGCAACTCATAACATTCTTCTCCTGGCCTTTTATTGAATAACACTTCCCACATAGTATCAAGTTGCCATTGAAAATCATCTAGATTTATTTGTTCAATAAATGTACGATATTTAAGAAGCTCACTTACTTGAAATTTTCTACCAAGACGATCTTTAAGTTTATTAAATAAAGTACCTTATTCTTTAAAAACATCTAACTGTAATCCAACATCCTGTAATTTTTCTCTCAGTACTTTTATAGGGCTCTTTTTCCATGTAAACCTTGTCCCCTGTAATACTCCTAGCGTTTTAATTGTCTTATTTTCTTGCTCTATGGGTGACAGGTTCCTAAAGGATTTGTAAACAAAATCATTATCTTTTAATTGTTTAAACCGCGTGTCAACAACGAGTTTCTCACTAACTTTTTCGAAAATAGGTCTTTTTCTAGGTTGTACCATTGTGATAATCTTTTTTATCTGATCATAAGTTTGTTCATTTCTTGGTTTACACTTCAATTTTTTCCACATAAATTTCATTTGCCAGACGAAATGTACAGGAACTATAAAGTCTAATAATCCATAATATCGTTTGTTTAACCTTCTATACAACTTTCTCCGAAATACTTCAAACAATTCAGGATCATTTTTGAGATAATCAGAATTTAAACCAACAGTTTGTAGTTCTTCATTAAGTATTACTTCTGGATTTTGAATCCAGGTGAAACGTAAAGATCGTATTGCTCTAGAACAGGGGTTCTTAATCTTTTTTCTCCAATTCCCCACTTTTTAGTGGGCCAACTCTCCATTTCCCATTAAAACAGTCTGTAAATGGTTGTGGTTTGTAAAGTAAGTCAACGTTTTGATGTGATGTGTTAAATTTTGAAGCAGTGGTTCTACTGTCCGACTGGTCATTCCCCACTTGACAACTTCGCCATTCCCACCAGTGGGAAATCCCCACAGGTTAAGAACCACTGCTCTAGAACATCTATCATGTGCATCTATGGACATTTTTACTATTACTTACTATTTCTTATACCTATAAAATATGAAACACAAAAATAGCAATTCATAAACTTACCACTTGTTTCCATAATATTATAAACCTTTCTAATAGACTTCTATTCTAGTGACTTTTATACTCCAATGTAAGTCACACCTATTCTGTTTCTGGTTTCAGCATACAAGACTCTATTCTGTCTAGATTCTTAACTTCTGTCTGTCTAGATTCTTAACTTCTATGGTAGGTTATTAGGTAAAAGTACGAAAAAGTTTTTGAGTGGCTCCAGTCTTCCTCCATCAAAAGAAAAAGTCGAACATGGTGGCTCCATTTGGTTACGTATAAATTTTAAGCTGATCAGATTAAATTAGAACCGCTTAATTCTGTTAGAAAAGAAGTCGAGCTGAGGTAGTACCCTTTTAAGCTAGGCACTACCTCACTGGTGGCACCATTTTTATGTGGCAGCTCCCTTCTAAAGAAGAAGAACAGCACACGTTTAGGGCAACACTGCAAGAGCACTGGTGAATTTGATCGGAGTGCCCAGGGCACGCCCAAATTAACATTTAAGAAACTTAGACCCGCCCGTTTTGCTTGACCCGTTCAGTTTATCACAATAGGATTGTATTCACTCATGGTTTTATTCTGATAACTTTAAGCACTGCGATATTCATCACAACAGGGTTTATAATATGCATCAACATACACAGGCATTATTACAGGTGACAGGGGTTAATGCGAATTCTATTCTTTCACAGAGGGAGAGAGTAACCCATCTTATTG
>Ga0210059_1016039_pt1 | contig 10846 bp, 4 predicted proteins | sample Ectturendosymbi2_FD_188042 | JGI IMG/M metagenome (GOLD analysis project Ga0210059, IMG submission 188042) | Ecteinascidia turbinata endosymbiont from Florida, USA - Sample 2 (SPAdes) (version 2) | ecosystem: Host-associated > Tunicates > Ascidians > Unclassified | place: Key West, Florida... | reverse complement strand
AAACTATTTCATTCCCAGTGTCCATAGTAATATTGGCAAAAAGCTAATATCTTATAAAGGAGCGGTGATATGGAGAGAAATCAATGCGGAATATAAAAATCTACCTTTTCACCACTTTAAAAAAACTATGTGCAATTATTGGCTATCGCAGTACTAAAGACTTGGTTTCATTTTCAAAAGTGCCTGTTCAAATTGCGAAAACTTAATCAACAGAATATTGTTTTATATATTAAATTGGAGCATCTATTATATCAATATTGGTGAACTTTTGTCCTTGTTTTTTGGTTTTCTTGTTTTATGCGTTTCCTCTGTTTTTTGTTATCTTGCGAGCTTCTGGGAGTATCGACTAGATAACCTGAGGATTTTTTCGGTCTCCCAACTGCAAGCTTGGGAATGCTTTCAAGTGTTTACAAATGGCGTTTGTTTTTTATTGCATCCCACCCGGTTTTTGCAGTAAGCAATAAACAATACAATACAATCTTTAGTTTTTAGTGACTTACTATTTCAATTCATTGACTTACTATCTTAATTCATTGCTTTGCAGATTTTACGCTTTTACTTTTTTATTCTGTGGAACTGACGATGCTCATTTGAGCGAAATATATTCCTGTTTTAATAACTGTGGCTAGATTTTTGTGGAAGACTTCTGTGAGCCTTCATGTGTAACATTCTGATATGGAACAATTATCGCCACAGCATGTACGATCGAGCCTTTCTGGTGGTCAGGCAGATTGTGAAAGAACTCAGTTCTATACTAGAGCAAGAAAACTTTATTAGCAGGGTGGAGTACACAGTTTTCAGAAAATTAAACACACACACTCTTATTCTGATGTTCTGTGTATAATAGTGTAGGTTAATACACTTACCCATGTAATGCTGAGCTCGCGTGTCAGTTAAACAAATAAACATGAAAATGATCAAAAAATGATTGCTACAGTACTGTTCAACAGCGCTGGATAATTGTTGTTGCATGTCGTCGCCATATTTAAAAGATTTTAGGAAACGTTAGAAGTTACCAAAAGGAGAAAAAACGAGATTTTAGATTCTTGCCTGCTAATTTTATTAAGAATATTTTACACGTTATTCGCAAAATTGCCAAAAAACAGTTAAAATGCTCGTAAATTTTTCAACAAAAACTAGCAGAAACAGCAGTTAAATCTGGGAAAGTTTGCTGAGGTTTATAGTAGAAAATGCTGTGTAACTTCTCCCAAAACAATTGGCCGGAATGGATTGGTAACGTTTACTAAATTTGCGCCAATGACAGCATTGTTCCATTTTTTAGTAATTTTTTCTAAATTGTTCTGTGACGACGAGTAAAATAAACAATTCGACATACTGGCATGTTAGGCAATCAAACATGCGAACAAGATTATTAGGCTGAGTGTCGATGGCGCTGTGTATGGAACAACGTAAGACATTTGCAAAACGACTTCCCCCAAATTATCCATTCCGTGATTCATCGTGTTGCGTGCAATGACCTGCACTAATCATTAACTTTGCTTGTCTCGGCATTGCTGTTTTCGCCAAGTTCGTTGCCGATCAGAGTGCCAAGAGTCGAAGGCGTCACAAATGCTTCAAACCGTAAACATTATTTTCGTTTTGCGAGTGAAATTCAAAGCGTAACTATGGCACGAAAATTGAGTGCTATCGCTTAAATTGTTAATTAGTCCGAGTAGCAAAAACGAATTTGCTACAACGCACAAGATCGTTCAAACATTTGGTCATATACCTTGTGACGTCAGGCCTAAAATTGATGGCAAATTCAACACGAAGAAGGCTAATGTACAATGAAAAGATAAGAATATCTGTTTAAAAAACACTTGGCAGCAAATACAGTAAATTTGGACTATGGCTTTCTGGGGATTTTCAGTTTTGCATGTAGTTTTACTCGCACGCAGAAGGTGTTTTAATCTAAAATACCTAGCACCAAGGCGAGGCGTTAGAATCATTCTTGTTAAACATCAAAACTAAAGCTTGACGTCTGGCCGACAAATGACCTATTTTGTGACGGATACCCAAAACATCTTTCTTACAAGACACAACTTATGCGGTTCTCGACGCATGGCCCAGTCGAAAGGTTCCTATTCAGGATCCAACACACCCATGAAACAAAATGAAAATGGCGGGGTCCAAAGAGAAAACAATTATATCCCGCCAAACAAGCGACGCGTGACTCTATTCCGAGATAAAAGTTGTTTTTGACCATTTTTGTTGCGGCAACCCTGACAAACCGTTTACGAAATGATTTAAAAATCTGTATGGACAACATAAAAATTATAGTTGCAGTATTTTGCTAGCTCAAGGAAAGTTGCAGAGATTAAAAGTTATCTTAAAATTACTGCAAACTAAAGCGAAAATGCAGGGTTGAACTGCAGTAGTTACAGTACCAGCCCAAATCAGTGCATCGATCTAACCACAAGGCAATTTTCCAGCGCTGCAATGTGACAAGACGCACATGCGCAACGTACCGCCTTGAGGATTTCACTCCTGTTTAACTTCCCGAGATCTTCAGTGTGCGCGTGCAACAAGACGCACTCAGACAACGGAAATCCCAGTATCCTCGTCAATATGAAGCCGAGAATGACATCGTCATTATTGCCGTACTCTTTACACGCTTTGGAGTAGGTTCCATTCCTGCAAATATCCAAATGCCGAAAAGTCTTTCACGTTCGACATACGCACCTCGTGTGCCCGGGAAACATACCCAAATATTGGAGACAAGACGTTAGCAAGAGCTCTCGTCATACACAATCCAGCACCTCCTGTTGCAAATGAGAATGGTTCTCTCTTGCCCTTGTACCAGAGCTGCGTTTAAACAAATAAATCCATGATTTGATCTGCACCAAAAAGTGTCAGCAACCGCATTACATGCCGGGAAGCAGCAACAGGGAGTAGCATTTGACGATCTCAAAGGGGCAAAATACTGTTTATTAATTAAAAGTTAGTCGCGTTGCGCACCCCTGTGTTCTGTCGACTTCTTCTCCCAAGATAAACCGGTTTGCTCCAGTTGTACCAATTTAAAACTTCCACCAAATGTCCCGGATGGACGTAGTTGTCATCGTCGAAGTGGCACCACCACCTGAGTAAAAATAATGTCATCTTACAATAGATCAGAACCCTAACGCAGGGTTTTAGAAAATACCAAATCATTTCCACATTTTGAATATAATAGATTTTCTTTTTTAGAAACTGCACTTCAGTCGCAACTTACCGCCTTCAGTCACACGTGGTAAATTCTAGAGTTACAACCCTTCTATGAACGTCAATTAAAGAATAATTTGTTAGACTCGTTACGAAACGCAATGTGATCAGTGTTATCTATTTTCAAATTTCAAGTGGGAAGATCAATTGCAACATGTCGAAGCACGGGAAAGCTTCAGCAGGCATCTAACCCATTTATTAGAGTCAGTGGCATAACTAGTGGTTTGAGCCACGGAGTGGAAATTTAGCTGAAGGAAGCCCATTGGCCACTGTAACAACCAAAACTTAGGAAGAAAAGTAAGAAATGATAGTGAATCCAGATTTGGATGTCCATACTAAATCCCAAAATCAGCAGAAAACACTCCGGAAAAAGCAAAAAACAACAACCTACTGAAACCCAAAAGAATACTGTATACCGAAATACACCGGCAAGCTAAGTGGGGTCCGGCTTTTAGACTTAGCTTGCCAGGGTGGCAGTTCGAACCCCTGGCACCACGTCGGTTAAACCACTGATTGTGTGCCTCACCCTAGATCACTAATTCTGTACTGCCGTTGCTATTTAAGTAGTTCCATGAAGTATTCAGTTTCGTATCCACTTTTCCTCGCAGCACGGTCGAGGGGGCAAGAGCCCTAGGAGGAGTCGGAAATACCTCATGGTTTTCAGCAACCTTCAGCTCTGCTGGTTCCACAACAAAACGGGTTCAAGCCAGGTACGAAATGCAATCACTCAACCTTGTTCTTGGTCAATCTCTGGGCCGCTTTTCCCACGGGTGAGTCAGCTAGACTCGCCTTGTCAATGGTTCCTGAGACATTCTGATCACGTAGCGAACCACTGCAACTGGGATGTCTCTATTCGGAGAAGGGTTTCCACATTCAGTGCTTTACGAATTTCACGGCTTCACGCTTTGGCGCGAAGTGTTATGCCGTAAACCTTTCGCAAATATCCAATCTCTGCACCCTGTACTTGAGATAGGACACTTTCAGTCATTATACAAGATTCATGGTTGGTTGACTAGATGACCGCCATGGTCGTTCATCAATCCTACGTGACGCTCGTGTTTGCATTTAATCAGTTTGTTGAAAACATTTGTGCTAATTTCCACTGACAATTGTATTCCTCATTGCGCTATGGCTCTCAATATTGTTTCTGTTTGATAGCTGAGTCATATGAAATGATCAATCAATCATGACCATAGGTGAGGATCGGAACAAAGACGGATTGCAAAGCTGACAGCTTTCCTGTATTTGAACGGCTCCTGTTCCTATTCCAAAAAAAGTGACTCAAGCTCCTCAACTCTGGAAATTTGCACTCCGAAAACATGCAGGCTATGTCTATTTTGACTCATGAGGCAAAATAACTGTTTATGGACAAGTTATGTCATGGTTTTAGTGCTGGAAAGTAGTTAGTGGCTTCTTGTCTGAATTGAACGACTATGTATTGATTAGCAGGATAAATCCAACCCAAACGGTAAACCCTAACCCGTTGTTTTTTTGTGTGGCGTATTGTCATTTGACCAATTCAATCAATCATGTTCAACGAAAGGCAAAATAACTCCTGCATGGTTTCTCCCATGAGGCAAAAAAGGCACTGCCAAACGTGAAACCAAGAAACAGAATCGTGTTGTTGTCACCTGAACAAAATCTCATTCAACTCTTTCAGTTCTAACCTGAACCAAATATAGTACAACTTTGTCATTTTTTAACACTTTGTGCTTTAACCACAAGCACAAGGAAACAAGAACAACTACAGTATTGTTATCTTTTCGCTTACTAGCCTCCATAGATGAAGACACATAAGCTACATGGAAAGCACTTCATACGACCTTATTCACACAAATTATCTGCCTTAGTATATTGTGAACTTGCAAGATAATACTGGCATGTTTAGGAATATCCTGAAGTAAACTGCATTTCTGCTGGCTTGGATGAAACTGCATTGCTGTTGTTGCATTGTAAACGTAGGCTGCATAGAGTTTTGCCTGGTGTATTTCATTAAAAGCAGCAAATTGTGAATACCGCTTAAAACAAGACAGAGAGCAGAGGTAAAACTTCTAGTAACTGACGTATCCACAAAATAAAAAAATATTCATGTGATACAGCAGGTGAGCATTTGGTCTGTGCCAGCCTGAACAAAGCTCCTAGTTTGCCACCCTCCTTTATCCTGACCAGCCTGCACTGAATATTCACTGGGCCAATTAAAGCAAGAGAATACAACCCGAACTTTAACAAAAATGTAAGTACAATTATCGAAAGCTATTATCCGGCTCGTGTAGAAACTGAAACATCACACTCCGGCTCCGGTTTTTATTCAAAATTCCGACTCCGGATCCTGCTCCGGCAAAATCCGCAGACTCCGGGCGGAGTGCACTCCGGTTCCGTGATCACCTCTGCTTCACGCGATATTGTATTTTCCTTACCAATCCAAACATCAATGTTCATCCTTCCTGTTTATCCTTCCGTCACTCGTGAATACCACCCCAAGAACTGGAACGTCTCGACTTGCTGCAGTGTATTGCTGCTTACTTTTAGCACACACTGACCTGGGCACAGGGGCGTAACGAGGTTAGGCGGTGCCCGGGGCAAGAAGTAAATTTGGCGCCCCCATGTTCGAACCTAAGGCCTTTCGGAAGGAAATTTACTGTATTGAAGAAAGTACTTGTGAAATTGTTGGGACTTTTCGGCGCCACCAGCAGACATTTGGCGCCCCCCGCAGTGATTCGCCGCCCCCATAATGATCCGGCGCCCGGGGAATTGTGCCCACCTTGCCCCCCCGTCGTTACGCCCCTGCTTGGGCATCTAGGGAAACATTATGCTTCAGTCTTTTAAGTGGCAGTTTTAATTCCGACTTGGTCGCACGCAGCTGAAAATCGATCAAGTGCATGGTGAAGGCGTCTTTCAGAGGATGCAAGCACGCACTGGGAATGCTCCAGATTAGGTTAAATTATTTCACAACAACATTTTTTAAGGTACTTGGCACATACTTTCCCTGCAAGGCTGGGGAGAGAAATGCGTCGTAGTTGTTGCATTACTTTCTACCTCCGTCTTATTTATGGGGATGTTCACCAAGTTTAACAATCGCTTGATGCCCAGGATTTCTGTAATCTCTTATTTAATTTGCTTTTATTGGGCCCACTACAAGTTGATCGTATTTTCTATATTAGACTCTTATGTAGTGGGGTGTCTCTGGCTTCCAACTGCATTTCGAACATGGAAATCGTTGCGTTTGTATTGTATAATGTCTTCATCCCCACACGCAACGCAGTAGACTTGCATGCATAGCAGTAAAAGGAACACACAAGTACATGAACAAACACGAAGGTAGATATGTGGCGGTAGTAAAAATGAATACGCTTGATGGCGCTAGTACAGTTACTTTGGTGAAACACAAGCGTATTGGGCACACGTGATCTGCGGAGCAGTAAACAAATTCTTGTTTTTATGTGTAAGTCATCACACCGACTTAAAATCCGTTTTCCCAACGATTACACGCCTCGTACTCACTCTGCTCACATATTGTGACACATATTGTAGCGCTACACTATGGAACATAACTGCTGTGACGCATTACCACCTTTAGGTATCACGAATATTTAAAATATACGCGAAAGCTGCAATTTTATGAGGCAAAGTTAAACAAGTTTTTCTAGCGGCTTAAAATTGCTTGAATCGCATTTTGCTTCCATTAATCGTTTGATTACATTACGCATATAAAATCTTATCTTCAGAGCAACAGACTTTTACCTATTTCTGTTGAGCTGTTCTCCTTACACCAGGGTCTCCAAACTTTTTTGTCAGAGGGCCACATACGCTATCACACAACAGTTCGGGGTCCGGACATGGTACGTAATGTGATAGTTTCAGGATATGTTGCATTCTGACATTCTGCCAAATCAACAAAATTTTCCAAAATATTGTATATTGTTTTTTCATTATTGACAAAATTCTTTGCGGTCGGATGAATAGCTTCGCGGGCCGGATGTGGCCTGCGGACCGTAGTTGGAGACCCTGCTTTACACTAATAGCTTCACCCTGGGGAGCTCTGCAGCCCAAGTGACATCCTGGTTCTTCGCAACCACCCACTTCCCCATGTTTTTTATGAATCGTTCTACTTGAAACTGATCAGAGCAATATGTAGCGGAATTGAGGTACAGCTGCAGTGGCAAGGAAAGGCAAAGTGAGTCCCTATTGAAGCAGGTAAAGCAATATATTGTAACGTGTCTTATCGATTGGAACTTCGCATTCTCAAACATAAACCAAATCGACTCCTTTTTACAAAATAAAAAAATTTTACGTTAGAGTTAGTAAAACATCTTTAGCAGTAAAACTGAGAGAAACGTGAGGTACGTGAAGACGTTACTTGAGCCGCCGAAGTATTCAAAGACATACTTTTTATTTGAGTGAAATAGAAAAAGATCGAATTCTTCTCCCATCTTGCAGCACAGATCGTATCTGAAACGAAAGTGACATTTCTGAATTTATAGAAGCCTCAGCTATCGCCTAACAAGCATGAATGAAGTTCGTTAATGTAACCACAAGTTTCTACGCTAATTGATGATATTGGTATTGTTTTCTTCATAAAAATGCTTTGTCCAGTTTCATCAATCATATTGCAGTTTGGGTAGTTAGCTTTCCACACTCGCTATATTCAGTTAAAAAAATACCGATGTCAAATGAGCAGGTCGCAAAATTTTAATCTTTTAACGATGAGCAGAAATTACCATCTAATTTTAAAGCAACCGTATTACCATCAGACGCTGACTTAGGGAGTCATCGACAACACTGACAAATCTCGGAAGCTCCTATCACTATTGCGAAAACGTACACTACAAAAACCAGGCAATGCTTTTATCTTGTTATTACTGCTACTGATTGTGGACAGCGAGTCAACAATAATTCGAGTCGAAAAACGTATTTCTTGGACACTTTGACATAAGTCTTTCAATGTCTTCAGGTCAGATGTGATGACTCGGCTCGAGTCTGATTGCTATTGAGTTTTACTTTGAAAACGTAATTGTTATTTGTAGCGTACTGCTAATATAAAGAACTCAAGCTTGACGTGTTGAATCAAACTAATTTTGCGACTTGAATCGACTTAAGATTCAGAGTATGAAACGACCACATCACTGATCACTACATAGGCGTAGCAAGGCGGCCATGGCCCCCACATTTTTGGCATGTCTAGTCATTTTGTGCTTTGAGAAGCAGCGTCACAAACAAAAATACTGTTGCTCCCCTAAATTCAAACATTTTGCGCCCCCATTAAATTTTGGGCTGGCTACGCCACTGGGTCATCACGGATCCTACAGTAGTGTCTATGTGTGCGTGTATAAAAACAAATCCGTTTGGTTTATTCAGCAAAAATTTGACCGGTGAAACAAAAAAAACGAAACAAGCTTTTGGAAACTCAATGCGGAAATGTAAAATCTAACCAAAGTGTATACTTGGTTCGGAAAATGACCATCAAAAATTATATCCAAAAAAGTAATTGCTTACAGACACCAGGAAAGAATCAAAGAGATGCGCAGTAGAGATGGTGTTCAAAAGCCTTTATAAAAACTTTTCTAAACTGTTCATGGAAATGTTTCGGAGGGGTTCATTGTCTGCGGCGTATTTAACTCAACACAGCTAAGTAAGGCAAATGGCTTATGGCACCGAATTTGCTAAAACCAGCCAAGTGGTACAGTTGGTTGAGCAGGTGCCATCAAAGCTGGTAGGTTGGATTCGAATCGCGATCGGATCACACTAAAGACTTGAAGAACGGCACTTGCGGCCTGTCCAGCCTCGTCGATGTGTGGGCACAAGAAAACATTTCACACGCGTGATGCTGCCATTGACTTGCCACCAGTTTAGGATACACCGCGAAAGCAGGGCCGTGGCCCTCAGCGTGACCAAGCGGAGATGTCACCGCAGACTACTCATGACACTCCGCAAGAAATACAAACAACGACTACAAACGGAAATTGAACTGAACTAAATTTGTCAATAGATGCGCGTAGCTACACACACTGGATATTCTGGATATAAAAGCAATGAATAGAAATTCTTTAAATTACATCTGATGTCATTATGTTTCCAAGCAAACAAAATCTGCGAAGTGGCCGTCGTGAAGACTCTCACTCAAGAAAACAGGGTAATTTTCTTTAAACAGAAACCCCCCTCAAAATATCATCCTGTCACCAACAAACATCTTTGTTGTGGTCGATTGTTATCTTTCTCAAACTGTCCAAAATAACTCAACAGAGCTTCTTGGGGAAAGGTTAAACAGCTCACTCTACAAGAGGTAACAGATGTAGAGTATTTTTCTATTTTACCCAACTGTACTTAGGTGTTTCATATTGATCAAATGGTTTTTGTATTTAGGCAAAAGTTGAATGCAATGAGGTACTGATAAAGGATTCAATGCAGAGTGAATTTCGTTGGGAGCAAAAGCCGCAAAAACTACCAAGTCTATGTCAATGAACTATAACTTGGGCGTGATGATGTGCAGATGCTAAATGTATGACAATGCTTCCACAATGGCGAGACCAGGTTGGACTGACCCATCGGTCAATCGGACCATGCCCGAGGGCCCGGCACAGCATGTGGGTCCACCGGGCTGCCAGTAAAATTTAAGGATGTCCTTGTTATGCATTCTAATACATGTAGTCTGACTCGGGTAACGCAGGTGCACATCGTAGTATGTGTGTCTCATATTATATGTTACTGCTTCGATAAGCTTATATACATTTACAGTAGAACGTGTCTAATTCGTCATCGTTCAATTCCTCAATTTGCTTAAATCGTCACTTTTTCGTCGGTCCCGGTAGAATTCTTATCTTTCGTGTGCATTTCTGCTCGTCGAATTCGTCAATTTGCTCAATTCGTCACCTCTCCCTGAGAAGCGTTTCGTTCGGCTAATACGTCATTTGCAGTTTCGCTTTTGATGTCTAAGCAGCTAGTAAGTGCGGGAATTCCAACAAATTAAGGATCTTTATTTGAGATTTGTTGCACCTCGCAATTTGTTTATCGAATTTATACACGAGGTGCGAAGCGCGACCCGACTCCCCATTGAGAGAACGCGAGAAGTCTTTGCAGTTTGTTAAAGATTTAAATAGTGCTAGAATAAATGGAGTCCAGATAGAAGAGAGGAATTAATTGTTGTATTTAACCATAACGTTGTTAAAATTGTATTTTACTGCAAATAAGAGCACTATGTACACGAGTTACTACGATAAAGTATACGAGCTTCTGTGATAGAATTTTCACCTGTTTGCATAGTTCACCACTTCGCCTAAATCGTCACTTTTTTCTAATCCCCTTGAGGTGACAAATTAGGCAAATTCTACTGTACTAGTAATAGAATACGTATACATGTACATTTGTAAGCATTGTCACTAATACCAGACTATCTCTCTAGCTGTTGCCAAAACAACCAACCAAGAAAGAGCTAGAGTGCTGTAGTACTGTAAGCCTGTTATTATACTATAGCAGGGGTGGCCAACTTGTCTTCGTCTGGGATCGCCTAGAAAATTTCTTGCTCACTCGCGATCGACCGGTCGGTGATAAAGTCACAGGTACACTGCCAAAGTTTAGTACCACACCATCGCCTTATTTTAATGAAAGAGCTGAAACGAAACGTGATATTTCCTGGACCATCCATTAGGAG
>Ga0210059_1016038_pt1 | contig 10846 bp, 8 predicted proteins | sample Ectturendosymbi2_FD_188042 | JGI IMG/M metagenome (GOLD analysis project Ga0210059, IMG submission 188042) | Ecteinascidia turbinata endosymbiont from Florida, USA - Sample 2 (SPAdes) (version 2) | ecosystem: Host-associated > Tunicates > Ascidians > Unclassified | place: Key West, Florida... | reverse complement strand
CATTGAGCTTGATGAAGTATGTCCTGGAGGGCATGCTTTGCTGGTCCTGACAGGAGAACATTGATAGACTTGTGAGCACCCTAGACAAGACCCTTTACAGCGCCCGCCACTCCTATACAAAGAATAAAGATCCTTACTCATGACTAGGACCATTTTTATGACCCAAAAATCTTGATAATATGACTTATTTTTTTTAAATATGACTTTATATGACCAAACAAAAATATTTCTTTTTTCAATACCTTCCTGGTGCTTCCCTGTTTCTACATGCTGTTCAACATAAAAGCGCTTCTCGTGCTTAATGCAAAAGCACACTTGGCAATAGAGTTTCTCATTAGGTGTAGCTGTTAACTCCTCAAAATATTTTCTAATCGCTTTGACCTTTGTAGCACTGGACAATTTTACTTTTGGTATTGTGACTTCTGTTTCTAACTTCGAAAAATGACGGTTGACACCAGTGACGAATTTACACACAGGGCAAATAGGCCATGGACTAGGGCCCCGCGGTTTTGGGGCCCCCCGAAGCTCCTTCCTATGATGACTCATTATTCACTTAAAATTTGCGGAACTGCGCAGAGGCATAACTTCACAATTCACTTTGAAATGAGCGAAAGAGCAAACGTCTAGTCTAGACTATCAGTACAGTAACAACACGATAATGTTGTTTGCTACGCAATATAAGAATTAGAATGTTGCTTTTCATCGGAGTTCTGCAGTGTCTGACGGTCTTGCGTTGTTGCGAGCTTTTTGTCAGTGGAAGATTGAACATCAAATAAAAAAGTGCTGAAAGGTTTGATACTCAGGAACATGGCTGGGCGCGAGAGAGATGCAGGCCGTCTTTATGGAAGTGGTTACAAGCAGTAGCGTTGCCAGCCCAAAATATTGTGGGGAGGGCAAAGTACTATGAGATGAGCGAGCAACGGTATTTTGTTCGGACATTGCCTGTCAAAGCACAAAATGACAAGGTATGCTAGAAATTTAGGTGAGAATGGTCCCATTGCTCCCCTGGCTACGCCTAAGGTTACAAGAAAATAATGAAATAGAAAGAACAGTACTTACTTGATGTTCAATCTTCCAGACAAAAAGCTCGCAACAACGCAAGACAGCCAGGCACTGCTGTCTTGTGTTCGTTATTAGACCACGGTATTTGCTTTACTTTATCCACAGCATGCTTGCCCCATGCAGCAAACTAGCTACGATCTTCAAATATGGTTTGATTACAGATTCAGCTTTGCAAATTGTTTAGTTCATCTCATCAACACAAGCTCCATTTGAAAAGAGGAAAGGAGAAGAGTTATTTTACTAGCAGTCATTTACAACTGATGAATGGAGGAGATGTTACTATTTGCACAAACATTCGTGCTGCTTCTTGAGGCAAGAAGCAAGTTTGGCGCCCCCATATTCGAACCTTAGGTCTTTTGGGAGTAAATGTACTGTGTTGAAGAAAGTACTTGTAACACTGTTGGGACTTTTCGGCGATCCGCAATCATTCAGCGCCCCCATAATGATTCGGCGCCCGGAGAATTTTGCCTCTTGCCCCCCATGTTACGCCCCTGGGTTAATGCATTGGGCAGACGGCTCATGGCTCGATTTTACTTCTGGGAAGGACAATAACACAAGTGTTCCTCCACGGTTTAACAAAGGTTGAAAAATACTATACCTAACTACGGCATCAAACAGGTTTTCGAAGCTTGGTAGATTACAAATAAAAGTGCCGTGGAACACACCTCGAAGTTCCATTGTTTCCGTCTCTTAAAAGTCGCCAGGCAATTTGCAGAGAGCATTGTTATTTTGCCAATACATTTTCATTTATTCACCGTGTAAATTACTGCAAGCATGAATTACGCAATGGGGTGTAAAAGCCATTCAGTTCGCATTTATCTATTAAACTTCCTTTGACTGTATGCTAAGAAGGCCAAGAAGGCAAAACCTCGTCAAAGGAATTTAACAAAGGATTTCAGCAAAGACAATATGAAAGAAATATATGAAAGAGGCAAATCCGAACACCTTTTTGTTCACGACACACCATGGTTCAAAAAATGACAGAGCAGACATATCGACCGTTAGTATTTTCTTGGTCAGTTGAATATTGAGAAGCCAGTTCACGAAACTGAACATGCTTTTAGACCTATGTAAACTTTCATGGCGTGGACACCTTTTTCTTTGCTTTTCTCAGAAATACACATCCACACGCATTAAGCACTTCCTGACCTACGGTATAAAAAAATCACAAACAGGTTAGCGCACCAGAAAAACAGCCGAACAACCTATTGAAAACACTGGGTGCCAAGGGGTTGGGGGTTCAAACTGCATCAAGTGCAGTGACGTTGCGTAGAAACGACTGATACGAAAACGATGTGAATCAGAGGATCGGGGAAATTTCATTGACGCAGTGGTAGTTACACCACTAACTGCCAACTTCAACTGATCAAGGTAGAAATATTGGGCCTTGTTTTTTCTTTAATCAGACAACATTGCGTTGCAGCTGGCTCTTCTCCGCAGCTTTGTCAGATCCAGTGGATTTCAAAAGACCAAAAACGTCTACGCAATAATTTCGTGTCAGAAGATGGATTAGCATTGCCCTGCAGAGAGGGGAATTTGCTGCTTTTCAGTACAGTGCTATTTAGAGTTTGTCGGCCCTAAACATTCGCTGCGCAACCAAGATTTTAATTCGAAATGCAGACGAGGTTTCACGAGAACACGCCCTCAGCAGGTCTGCAAAATACAAACATTTGCATGAAACACCCTGGTTGCACGCCAATCATAAGTCTTAGTTTCAACCAACAATTATATGAAGATCCCCTGACATACGTCTCGAAAAAAATGACGTTATGTTGATTCTTGAAATTTATCACAGTCGATCACAGGCAAATATTTTCTCAAGTCCAGCTCCAAGGCAGTAGTCTCCAAGCTATTCTGATTTGCAGACTCATAAATTACCAAACTGTTCAGTTGAGGAAAATGCAGTATCTGAAAACCTGAATGAATCCGGAGCCAGCGAAATGAAATCACAAATTGTGATGAAGCTGATCTCCTAAAAGTGTGACGTTACTTGTGGACGACTCTGCACACCAGGTAAATGGGAAAGCAGTGGCGTAGCGAGCCTAAGTGCCGCCCGGGGCCGACCATAAAAGACCAGCCCTTTCCACCTCTTAAATTTGCTTACAAAAATTTAAAATGAGAAAAGATCATGTTTCGTGCTTATTTAAAGATATAAGGATTAATAAAGCATCTTGAAAATTACAATCAAATACTCACAAACTGAAATGGGTCTTGTTTTTCATTGTCAATTATGTGTCGTGCTTTTTCTGCTTGTCGCCGCCTTTCTCATCATTAATTTTTCTCTTTTTTGCTTTCTTCACATATGCATGTACGAACCAGACATGTTTTGTCAAATTTTCTTCCCTGTTGATTTTTAATCTCCGGTCAGCTCACCACATGGCTTTTTAAATAATTTACTCATTCCAGGATCAAATGAAAAAAAATAAGGGATGTGATGGCGGCATACCTATTTTACAGATGTAAACATTTACTTATGTTAAAATTTCCCGTGGTATCCCAGTCTTCAACTAAGAAAAGTATATATACTGCATATAGCAGGCTATACTAATCAGTCTGATGATACGATCTCAGTCATGCAAAGAATGTTTCATTGTTCACTTCACGTTTCAGTGGTGTTTTAATCCTCTTAAAATATAAAAAATGCTTCAAACGTTACTGCCGGAACTTGTAGCGCGGAGCCCTGTGCAGGTGCGTGGACCCATTTTGAAAGAATATGTTAAACAGGTTTTAAACCGGCTATGGTTGAGAAGCACTGGCTTGCAGTCTTCCTCGTGACTTGCGCACTTGGTCAAGCTGTTGGGTTGGGCTTCTCACAATTACACGTGCATAGTGTTATTCCTTGCCTTTGTTCGTTACCAACAGAACCGTCACCAGGTCTGCAGTAGTGGGACTTGACGTTTGTTCAGGGGTGCTTGACATTCTTAAATTTGACAAACAATGCACTGATTTATAGTGTTTCATATTGGGAGTGCTTGGAGCTTTGTTTGGGGTTAAGCCCACCATAGACCCCGTGGCTATGAGACTGATTACCAACAGACGTCTATTTCGAAAACCATGTTACCAAACCATGCCAGGTGGTACATTGGCCTTTTCGATGCTCAGCAGTGATTACAACGTCTTACGTTCGATGATCATTGCGCTGAACAACTTTATTCGGTAGTCAGTACAGCCATTGCCAAGTTGTACAACCATTTCGATCAACGCTCTTTTTAAACAAAAGCCTTAACCACAATCATATCTAAACATATCGTTTACCCTTGCCTTAGGTTTGCAGACTAAGGTTCTTGCCTCAATATCATCAAAATGAGAGCAACAACTTTTGTAAACATTTCTTGTTGAAATAATTTTTCTATGACTGAAAATAATACCGTTGAACAAACTAGCTCTGCTTCACTCTACTTGCAGTGTCAAGCCGACAATCTGGTCTCAAAGTTACCCACGCAAACACACCAACTGCATTACTCCGCCTTCAAGAACGTTATTTCCCGAGATTCCGACACCTTAACGTTATGCAGAAAAACAGCCGTTGTATTAAAATTGAGTTACATCATCTTTGCACAATTCTTCAATTCAACCACCAAAATTGAATGTTGATAAGACCACCTAATGACTAGGCTACAGCTTATGGCTTTTATTTGAAATATCCCACTGAACATTAAAAAATGGCATGAGATGTGCCAAGAAATAGTTGTTTATAATTTTGGCGACGGCAATGAGCGGCATGCCAACGCCTGAAACATGCTTCTTTCCGGGGCAGTTGAGGCGCACGATCTTACCCCAGGAGCTCTACGGTGATTCATTCAGTGGCGGTGAATCGGACACACAACCTTCCAATTGAGAGCCGGACACTACCACTGAGCTATCGCCGCCCCAGCGAAATCTGCGTCGCCCCTGCCTGGGTGTCAGGTGATGTTATGATTAACAGTTGGGGCATTACTGAGGAAACAAAGACACGAGAAAAAAAATTAGGCTAGCCTTGGCTATTTACCGTGATTTCATGCAAAGCTTTTTTATCAAATTTTGAGAGGAGGGGCAATATAAACCGCGAACAACCGGAGCCCTAACGTTTGCTGGTATGCTGTCGAATATCACCTCTTTCCTTTTATTCAAAGGACTTTTGACTGCGATGGCGGAAATTGCTTTATCTGGCGACGAAGGCGTAGGGAATGGGGCACAATTTCCCCCCAAGAAAGTGTGTTAAAAAAGCCCTGATTTCAAGGCAAACACTAGGGTACTTTAGCACATTGGATATGGCCCAGACATTTTGAGTAAACATTCCCATAATTGCTCACTCCACAGTTAGATGTCGTGTTTTCTAGGCTAGCCTACCAGTCTAGGGCTTCTAAAAACAAAAATTGAAGAGGTAGAAATTTTAAAACTTATCAAAAATACTTTAAAATAATAACGAAAAGCTAGAATATTTAAACTCCTTTCAAAAATTAATTTTTTAATCAGCAAAGTGCCGCCCCTCAAAAGGAGCCGCCCGGGGCCCGCGGTCCCCAGAGCCCCCTAGCTACGCCACTGTGGGAAAGTAACCAGCAACATCTTCCAAAAATTTTCATGAAGGTCATTCAAACGTTGAATCACATGGCTCGGAAATGCAAAAACAAGATAAATAATCTGATCACTTCAGAGGCCTGATGCTAGTTACAAATCCTCATTTTTCCTTCACTATTTAACGCTCCTGAATGACGGTGACTAATTGCAGTAGTTGCTGGTGCGTTTTCTCGGTGTTGTTATTTTCTTCGTTGCAACCAAAACCTTCCATGTGCTGCGCCTCATGCTTTCCGTATTTTCTTGTGATTCCTCCATCACCCCCAGCATGTTGACGATGTGTGCAGCCAAATACGTAAAAAAGTGTTGATATAGAATTAATAAAATACCAACCGTCAAATCTTGGTTTAAATTTAATGAAAGCTAACGGTTGTCAACATGGGTGGCGGAACTTTTTCAAAGTGGGGGCACAAGGGCACGTCAAAAACCTACAGAAAATTTTTGTGGTTTGAATTGGCAACTGTGACGTCACAAGCATTAAAATATGACATCATTACCTATACACCATATGAAGGTCTAAATTACACTATTTTAGACAAAATTACACCACTATGCCAACGTATCGGTGAACCACCTGAAATTCAAATAGGCTGTTACAGGGGCGACCCAGGTCAACAGCGTCACTCGGGCTCATCACACGATTTATTCTGACTGAATAAAACCGTTCGACGCTTGCGTCACTGGAATTTCCATTTGCTTTCATTCTGGCTGGCATTATTGTTGCTCTGTGACGTTAGTTACGTAATAATAAATGAGAAGTTCTCATGATAACTTTTCCATTGTTGAGTAACATACGTCACACAGCGATGATAACGCCAGTCAGTCCTCTGCTTGGTGTAGGTAGACTCATTCATATTAGTCCAAGTTGCTGGGCTATTTATCGTTCGTTTGAAATTATTCTCGAAAATGGGAACTGTCCATTGGATTGGACTTCAAATCCCATGTTCTGTACAAATCCATTGCTTCAAAAAACATTCAGTTCGATATAAATTCTGTTTTAAAAAATACTTAATTGCATAGGATGGCTCTGGCTCTGATGGATGAGCCCGAGTAAAGCGCAAGGCAACGAAGTCGGCAGAACGCCTGCTACGAACGATATTGTTTTATTCAGGTCACCTGCAACATGAACGCGAAAGGCCAGACATGGAACGAAAATACATGAACAGTGACAATGTCCAAATAAAAAGAGCCCGAATTAACAACTTAGTGAAGTGGGAGCGTGTCACAAATACACAAAGCAAGCAAGTTCGCGTTCTCCGATATAAATCGTAATCGAAGACTTGGGCTAAGTACGAGGAGCCCGTATGCTGGAGTCTCCACTGGGCTGTTAAAAACGCGATAAGAACACAGCTTAAAAAACAGGCAAAACTGACACAGCATTGATACCTGTCTTAAACACATTCACAATCACAACTTTTCCACATCTTGAGCGAAGAAGTAACACGACTGAATACTCATTCTGCAACTGCATTGGATACCGGAATGCGAAGACACGGTGAAGCATAGGCAGCAACTCGCAAGTTGTCTGTAGAGATACCAATTGTGTTGCCAATGCAGAAATAAATGTATCTTTTTAGTGTTGCCAATGCAAAAACAAGAACACAATTGAAATTGATCTGTGAGATTCAGCAAAATTTCGCTATTTAGAATGGTGTCAAGACGCTTGAAATTACACCAATTTTTAATGTTTTTGCACGAACTTTTTCCTACACACAAGCATGGGTGTCGGAATGGGGGCAGGAATTTGAAAAGTTCAGCGAGAAAGGCTGTTATCTTACTTTCGAGTGGTAAAAAACAAATTTTCCACTTTTGTCCACCGCCTAGAAAAACTTTGGAGCATCCACTAGTGCCCTCCCCTGAAAAAAATCCTTCCGACGCCCATGCACAAAAGCATGTAAAATTAGACCATTTAAAAAAAAAATTGTGTTGTATTACACCATCTGGCAACACTGTTCAATAACACTAATGCGGCAAGCAAGCCATAGCAGGACGACAGACTGTGCACGGTGTATTCTGCCAAACGTTACGAAATCCTGCAAAGTTCACTGCCAAATTACAAACAACATATTACAAATAATATTGACAAAATACTGCCAAATTCTGCAAAATTTTTTTCATTAAACGATTTACTTAACAATGGACCAAAAACTAATGTGTTGCTTGAATTTATTTAGGCAAAATTCAAACGTGGGGGGCCAAGCCCTCATAAAAATAAAAGTGGGGGGCCTAGTCCCATGCGCCCCCCCGGTTCCGCCACCTATGGTTGTGAACCTCAAGATAAATATCTCGCAAAACATTTGAATCTTGACCAAAACAATTTGCATGCTTTTGTGCGCCGCTGAGCACCCCTTTCCGATCATTTTTAGCCGTTGCTTCAGAACCTGATGTTAGAATGACTTCATTTTTCTCCCACTTCCGGATTCCTGTATGATGATGAGTGAAAGCAGCTGCATCTAGTGCGCTGTTTCAGTGCTTTGCAACTGTCTGTGTTGACTGTGTTTATGAACCAACACCTACTGTGTAATTTGTTATGACTAACCATTTTTTTGTTTTTGGTTATTCGATTACCCTTGTGATATGGACCATGAGTCAGACTCAAAATAAATCTTAATTAGTATAAAAGTAAATTGCTTCCTACCGTAATTGAGTTAACAATACAATTCTTCGATCTTAAAAAACTTGATCACAGCAAGATGTACAGCTTCGAAGTTAGAGCAGTTGTTCATTAATACAGTACATTTGTCTTATACAGCATATCATACCTAACTGTTCCAGTTGTGAATAAAAACCTTGTCATACTTTGTGGCATCTTCGTGTTTCGTTGCTTGAGGAAATTCTCAGAGACCCTTACTCCTTTTGTCATTGATGCGTCTTGACCTGCTCACGTTAAGCTTTTTCTGTTCTGAAAACGAAAGCTGTTAATCGCCTAACAAGGTATTGCTCTGTCAGACCTCGATACGTTTCCTCCTTGTTTATCCGCATTCCTGGTGTATCAAAAGAGCGTCGGGTATTTACTTTTCTCCCGCTTAAATATTAGCAAGGATCACGTAGTGCGTAGTGAGCTTGATGATAAAAAAGTAAACCATGGCGCGACAAAACTACATTCGTACAAGCATCTTAGTCATTACCACTTTTTAAAAACTCTTCTTGACCAACACGAATATGATACATTCACGTCTTGTAAATGCCAATTTATCTGACAATTCAGTTATTGGTGAGTGGAAATATATTTAATTGTTTTTCCTGCTTATCATGAAAACGCTTTGCTTAATTTTTGTCAGGGATGAGCAGAATTTGCGAACGGCAAATGCAGAAAGACTCTGCCAAAAGAAAAAATGTTGATCTAAGCCTGGGGTTCCCAACCTTTCTCTTGCTATGTACCCCTTCAACATTTCAACAGATTAACATGTACCCTTTCAGCATTTCAACAGATGAATATGCACACCTAGAATTTGTTATGACAAAGTATTTTATCATGATTATTCATAGATATATTTAACAATAAGCATATAAGGATTTTCGAAAATATTATTTACTGATATACGTATAAATATTTGGAAATAAGTGGCATGTACATATGATTTTCTTCTATTTCCAACGTAAAATGTACCCCTTTGAACAGGCGAATGTACCCCTGGGGGTACACGTACCCCAGGTTGAAAACCCCTGATCTAAGCAGTGGCGTATCTATGAAAAGTGGCGCCCGTGGAAAGTTTAAATGTGAGCCCTTTCTAATGATTTAAATATTAAATATAGGCACAATTTTTACGTAAGATAAAGCATGTAGAAAGTACATTTTTGAAACAGGCAATACTTGTTTATTTTTGTCTTAAACTCTTCAGAAAATAAAATATAAATTATCCATAAGGACCAAGGCATACTTCTATACTCACTTACTTTTATTATGAAGAACATCAAAACCTTCAAATGATGACGTTATCGAAGTTTATAGTCTGACATAGTGTTGCCTGACAAAATTGTATATCTTACAAAAAATCAAACAGCATATTGCAACTGCAAACGACAATTTATTTTCAAATGAACCACATTTCAATTTGAATTGCACACTAAATTATTTAATCCAAGTCATGCATAATTCGTGTTCGAAAAACACATTTGCATCGACCCAAACATACCCAGCCTTTTCCGGTTAAATTGAACAAAAGTGCTAATTACAACAACACTTTCCGTGCCTTTATCGAAGCAAAGTTGTCCATGATTTTATCAAAGTAAGCGTTTACTGTTGGGTCCCTTTCTATTCTCATCAACGCTAGATCACAAAACCTGTCCTGACTGACTTATTGTTGGTCATTGAGACCGGGAGGTATGAAAGGACCATTTCAGTTTACTGAAAGGTCGTTCGCAGCTTGCATAACACATAATACCATCGTCAGCTATAGGCATAACCAGGGGGGCCCTGGTGGAACCCCAAAATTTGTAGAATATCTAGTGATTTTGTGCTTTGAGTGGCAGTATTCCAAAATAAAATACTGTTGTTAGCCTAAAATCAAACAGTTTGCCCCCACTGCCGTCAGCATTATTTCCAAAGCAATTGGAAGAATGTCAGGAGGACTTCAGGACGCGATAACTTTAAGCTGCGCCACTTGAAACTAGCATTTTGCAATTTATAATCTTCTTGTATAACTGCTTGCTATCTACATCTGAATTGTACACAGCTCCTAGATTGTCACACGTAGATTATATTTTTTCACAGTCAGGAGTTTATCACATCAGTAGCGTAGCTCTGTCCTCTGTAAGAAAATGTTTTAAATATTTTAAAACCTTAATTATATGACTGCATAAACTAAAAATTGTCTGGGAACAATATTAGTGATGCAATTTTCCACTCTGCTTCGATAAAGTTTAACTTTCAATCAAATATTGATCACTTGGTTTGACTTGTCACTCGACATTGGAACTTTCAACTTTTTTGTCCAAAAATTTGCACATAGTCTTCAAATCGGTGATTTCAATTTGTTGTGGAATTTATTTTAAATTTAGATTTTATATCATTCACGACTAATGGATTTATTTTAATTACTAGTTTGTCTACACACAATGCCTTACAGGGTAGCATAGCTGATACATGCAATCGATACAAAATAAGAACAAACACTGAAACAAAGCACCATCAAGTACTACGTTTGTCGATTGTTATGCAAAAGTGTTACATAACGGGAAAAATAGAGATTTGTCAAAAGCATCAGACAATTGAAGTAAGCGGATAAAA
>Ga0210059_1016037_pt1 | contig 10848 bp, 8 predicted proteins | sample Ectturendosymbi2_FD_188042 | JGI IMG/M metagenome (GOLD analysis project Ga0210059, IMG submission 188042) | Ecteinascidia turbinata endosymbiont from Florida, USA - Sample 2 (SPAdes) (version 2) | ecosystem: Host-associated > Tunicates > Ascidians > Unclassified | place: Key West, Florida... | reverse complement strand
TATTATCTTTGCTCTTGCTTTTGCGTAATCCACACATTTTTTTGAAAGCAAAGACTGACAGGGATACTGATCACTTGTCTACAATACTTGGAAGCTCTATTTGTTTCTTGAGCATCAGTATCAACCTGTGTCTTCCTTTCTGTTAACTGCAGCGATTCTTGTCTACCCATATCTTCAACTTAAGCACTGTCTGTGCACAAGTGACAGAAATCAGCACGCATAGATGTCATTTAATGGAGAATGTCATTTAATGGAGATGTCATTTAATGGAGAGAGTCATTTAATGGAGAGAGTCATTTAATCATTTAATGGAGAGTCATTTAATGGAGTCATAGATGTCATTTAATGGAGAGAGTCATTCCCGTTTTTACCTTTAATTTACTTGGACTGAAGATGCCACATGGCGAAATCGATTTCCATTAAATGACATCTATGCGTGCTGATTTCTGTCATAGTGATTTTAGTGTCTACTTTCAACGGTTCGCCGAAGTTCAAACCCACTTCGCCGAAGTTCAAAATAGTTTTTCAATGTAAAATGTTTTTATCTGTTTAGATCGTATCTCTTTCAAATCGCTTCCAAACGCCAATGGAAGTATATTTACAATACTTTGGGTCATTCTCCTCCTTGATGTGAGCTACAATTAAAATGCAAAATACAAATACACAATAATACAATGGATGTGTTTTACAATGTCATTTTAAACAAAATATCCCTGTCTTTACATTGTTGCAGTTTCATGTTGAGGTTGCAACGCGAACTCAACATTCGTTACCGTTCTGTTGAAATGAAGATGTCGGATGTTTTTGAGAAGCTTGATAGATGCATTCTGTGAAATTCTGACAGAAGCTAGATAAGGCACTTCAACAGAAACATTCGTGATTGAATAATCACTAGTTAACGGCGATTTCTTTTAGTAAAACTAAGATCATTGGTTCTTCTCTAAGAATCTCGAACAGTAGCGAAAATCGGATTGTTGTCTTCCAAGGTTCTTAAATTTTTGAATTTAGGTTATTAATTGATGATGTGAGATCATGTGGAGATCATTCACGGACTTAATACATGAATAACTGTAGTTTTCATGAAGGTCTTTGTCGAACTCGCATTCATATACAAAATATATGCTGCTGATTTAAAAACATAATAAAGTTCAAAAATAGTTTTTGCGAGAACCTTTTTTATTGACAAGACACTAAGGTCTTCTTACTGAAGGATGGTACCTTGCACACAAAATATAAATCTATGGGACGCGTATATCTGAAAGTGGTCTGAAAAATTGTCAAACAATAGAGCTAGATGCAACTGCATCACTACGTTTGTCCTTCAGATACAAAATTTTGTCAAGTTTTGTAAAGCAAAATGCTTTCTGCCAAAACATTCAGTCAATATGTCTAGACTGATTATTTTATGCGGTTATGAAGTTTCATGATCCACTGACAATAAGCATAAGGTTATCATCAACAGTTTATGATCTACCACTTGAAAGCATTATAAAAGAACATTATGAACAGAAATTTTTATTCAACTTCTTTTGTTAATCAATCTTACCCATCTAGGGTATACTCCATGTTGAAAATTCAAAAAGATTTATTCGCAAAGTCCAAAAGCATTTAACCTCACTTTTCAAGTTTTTACCAAATTTCAGAGAAGCACTTAATTTCAAAACTGTATAAAGCTTAAACTTTCATACCAGGTATACATTTTTGTAGCATTTTTCACAATTGTTTAAAATGCTTGTTTACCCTAGATATGGTCACTGTGGAATTAAACTATCTCAGAACACGTTTGTAGCATCTAGGATAAGATGTTATCATAAAAAGATGACTTCACCAAGTCTTCAGACCAAAGTCTCCAAATTGAAGTCAGTGTAAACAGAAACAGCAGCTTTACACTTTCTCAATTATAATTTTATCAAAAGGAGACCATTATAATAGGTTTCTTCGTAACTTTGTCTGATGAATACAAAATTTTGAATTTTGGGGTATCCATCAATAATACCAACACTTGATTCTGTTATTGTTGGAACATTCAATCTCCAATGCACTTTTTATCGTTTTCAATTCAAGTACATGGTACTTGACAAGTATCAACAAAATGCTTATATCGCTTTATTAACGTTAAAGCTAGTTTGCGTAATTTTTCTTGAGGTCAGATCTCAATGATGAATAATTCAAAGAGAAGCTTCAAAATATCAGGTTATCCCCGAAGTAATGCCACTCATCTTTTTCATGGAGGCCTCTATAGATTCTTAGGTTAAGGAATCAAACCTTAAAAGACAATAATAACAAGTTTCTAAACTGAGTATAGTACTAAACATTTTCGAAAAACAATGGTCAAACATTTCTATACACAGTTTATAAACACGTCATGTAAGTTTTGTTCATTGAATCGGGCCAGGGTGTATAAATATCCCAGCACAACACCTTTTTGTATGGTGACTCTTCTTTTAACTGTTGTGAAATTTTTACATGATGTATTTCCGATCTGCAAATGGTTGTGTGGAATTGGCGAACTCATCACTCGCTGTTTTCACATGACCAGGTATGGAGAATTCTTTGGTGATGCTTAGAAATCTTCATGCTAAAGTATTGGAAGAATGTCATCCTTGTTGATTTAACTTTTTAAAAGAGTAGTGTTGATTTTGGTAGTAAGACCTCTTATAAAAACAATTTTATATCTCTTACACTAGGTACAATTAATTCCCATGAACTTTATTTGTGAGAAATATAAGTATGCCATAAGTTTTTTAGTTCACCTACTTTGTTTAGAAAACTATTAAAAACACTAAAAGAATGTATAGATCAATTTGAAACTTATTATTCTAGAATTCAAAACTTTTTCTTATGCACTCAAGCTTGCCGTTGCAAGAGAAGTAAATCTAATTTTACAGTGAGAAAAAAATGAATTCTGAATTGCGGCAATTTTTGAACAAATACTAGATTGCAGTAAAGAGGAACAACTGGAATTTCCGACGAGTATCCGAAGAGTATGCTAAAAATATGGTCATTATTACTGTCTGCTTGTCGCGTATCCTACGCCCTTAGGCTGCACGCCAGCGACATTCAGCCAGGTCTCAACCTTAGTACAAAATTCTTTCTTCTACTAGAATAATTCAGAGGTCACATCCCTAACACCAAAAATCATAAAAGTTAACAACTATGATAGGAAGGATTTAATTCTTCCTATATATCTAGCGAGCATCTTTTAAATCAATCTGTTTTATCGAATATTTGCTATTCTATTTCACAGTCGCTACTCTGTTAGCAACTCTTAAAATGTAAAAGGAAGACACCTAGTTCTAATCCTTTATAGATGGCACTTAGCTTTTCAATCTCTTGTGCGTCGTCAGCACATATTATGGACTCTTTTATTGCACATGGGGGTCGTCCATAAATGACGTCACACCCTAACGGGGGAGAGGGGGTCATCAAATTTAACACAAATTGTGACAAAGGGGAGGGGGGAGTCAGTAGTTTTGTGATGTCACACGATTCGTTTTGATATGCATGCTACACGTAGTCATACCGGAAAGGCAAGGTGTGGAGGCCAAAATGTTGCCATTCCATTTACAATAGTTTTCTGTTGCAACCAATGAGGACATTTTTGTCGATATTGCTAATGGATTAATTGTTTTTGTAGTATATTTCCGATAGTCCGTCAATCTTTGTTGGATTTACAGCTAATGGCTAACTATATTGTTGTACTCTCAATGCAGCCAAAGATCATTCGATAAAATTGATTGACTCCCAACTCCATCTATTGGACCAAAAAGTTTTAGATTTCGATTCTGTGCAGGATTTTTTTAGCTGTTTGGCAAGCATTCCACAGTCTTACTCTCGATTTCTGGCAAATCAATATAGGCTAGCTCTGGAATACCTGAAAATAAAAGCGGGCTTCATCTTTTCTTTCATCTCTATCTGGAGGTGCATTATTAATTAAGCTTTCCACTCATCCTGAAAACTCCAGAATCATTTGCTAGAACTTACATTTTTATTTTTGAGGTCAAAATTGTTGCAATATATGCAATTGCCACCACCACCTTCAGTATGTAGGGGCTTTTGCGCTGCACTCAATTACAGTAAACAGTTTGAAAGTTGTGACTCATAAAACATAACAATGCTTCAAAATGGTTCCAATTCAAAACAGACCCGTTTATAACAGACCACTCATAACAGACCATCAAAACAGACCACTTTCGTAACAGACCATGTTCATAACAGACCATAACAAAATTATTTCTTATGACCCAACAATTTCAGTAGGATGTTTTGTTTTATTTTGCTGACCAGTGAGTGTTTTCGTTGAGTGTCGCTGACTTATAACCATTCGGTAGTTGCAACAGTTTGTCGAAACGCCGTAACCTCTGTGAAAAACATAAGCAGTTGTGGACCTCAAAAGTCCACTGTGATTGTTTCATTTTTGTGGTCTACGGTTCGGTGTTTACTACGCACAGATCACAACAAAAAAGTGAAGCCTCCCATAAGTCACGCGCCGATCTCGAGGTAAACAATTTTTAGAAAAATTCATTTTATCTTAGCCTATGCAGAAACCATCATTAAACGTTTCTCAAAAGGAGTTATTTACCTCCTGTGTTGCATTTGCACGCCATACTTGTTTTCTGTATTGTGAAATCGTTCTCGCAGATAGACTATACTGCAAAAAGTTCCTATGTTTTGTTTTTGCTTCAATATTGCAAAGCGACCACTACGGTAAATCCATGCACAGGACTGTAACCGCAATCAGTCAATGCCAGCATTCGCACAACGTAATTCATACGTTTCGGTCTTCAACAAAGTAGAAAACACTTTGCTGCTTAATTTTGCTTAGCAATGTGTGCAGTATTTTCGACGTTTTACGAATAGAATGTTGGTCTTGTCAGGGCTGCAACCAGGAACGGGCAAACCGGGCAATTGCCCTCCCCCGAAATTTTTGAAACAATTTTTATGTATGCCTTTGTGCTGCGTCATATAGGATAAATCAATCAACCAATTAATGTACCATGCTTCCTAAAACTCACAACACAGAACCTGAGACAAGCTTTGAGGCGCTAGATGTGAAGTGGAACAATCCGTTTCATGAAAGTGACTTTGTGATTGTGAATGTGACCTCACAGAGCAGGAATCCATAGGCCACTGCTACAGCGTGGTTTTCAGTCTTCTACATTGTTATGCTTCGCATAGAAGCACATGTCAGCATTACTTATGTGGCGAGCAGTGTTGCCATTTTAGCTGTTTTGCTGCTAGATCTAGCAGGTTTTTCTCACTGTTAGCTGGAAATTTTTCAATCTAGCAGCTAGCTGATTTTCTTGCAGGATTTTGAAAACCGTTTAGAGGTTTAGCAGGTAACAAATTCCTAGCCAAATATTTGTTCCAACAAATGTTTAGAGATGAAAACTTTTACACCTTCATAAAAAATCATGTACCCTCTTTCTGACGCTTTATATTGGGCAACACAAAGACCACCAGGCACAACTAGCTGCCTTTAATCGTTTGGATGCATAAATATACCATTGCTATTACCACTGGAGTTTCTATTATGATGCAGCCAAGCTGCTTCAAGAAGAATATTGCATCATAATAACAAGCAACTGGATGGCTTGGTGAAGCCTAAATGATTTGCTTCTGTGCTTAGTGAGCGCATTGGGTTTAAAAGACTACATTGGCAGAATATATTTTTAACCCACGACACATATGATTTTTCCAGGTGGTTTAGTTACGTCAGGAAGTCGTAGGCCTAATGTCTGGTCCATTGATAGTGAGTGCAAGACCAAACATTGATACAGGGCTTTACAAGTTTATTTTAAACACTTCAAAAATAGCAGTTTTTTTAGCAGAATTTCACTATTTTTAGCGGATTTTAGCTAAAATTTTGTGAAATGGTTTTTAGCAGGATCTAGTAGTTTTTTGTGACACGATTTAGCAGGTTTAGGTGACAACCATCTGGCAACACTGATGGTGAGCTCGAGCAAGCAGTCTTGCTTACTGAATTACTATTCAAAAGCACAAACGCAGGGCTTGCAGGACAGGAAAAATGTAGTCTTAAACAATGAAGAAGCGCCGATGAAAACAAAAGGCTCGGAAGAGCAATTCAAACCTTGAAAAAGATGAAAGCTCGAAAGGAGTTTTATCCGAATATTCACACTTTGCAACTCATATTGGCTACTTTGCCCTTTACAAGCGCATCTGCAGAACGTTCATTTAACTATCTTAAACGTTTGAAAATACACCTCCGAAAAAATATGGGAGAAGAGCGGCTTTTTGGATTGGCACAGATGCAACTCCACCCGTGCTCAGGTGCCAAATCCAGAAACCGTGTTGGATGAACTCGGTAAGAAAAAGAGAAAGCTAGATTTTCTGCTTTTGTAAGGTAAAACTCAAAATGAAAAAAAGGAGTAACACTTTAATAATCAGAATTTAGATCAGATAAATATTCCATTGCATACCGTTGCAATTTCTGTTACAACACGGTTTCTTTGTTTTGATGAGTACATAACGCAGTTGATTCTTTAAACATCCCTCTGGGAAAACAGCTTCGTAAAGTTGGTGTAAGTAGAGTTACTTGTGCCAGTCCAAATGTTTCCTTGAAGTTATTTTGCACTTTTTTCACAAGGACCTGTCTCTTCGTGAAAACCCGATCATATTAGCGTGACGAGAGTTTTTTATCAGTGGTCGTACGAGGATTAATGACGTTACTTTACCCAAAACAGAAGAGTTATTTCAGTTTCTCTGTGTAAATTTTCAAAAGTGAAGCCTATACAAAACTATGTCTATTAACCGCACATACTCGCAAACCATTCGATGGTACCACTCTTGTTATCAACTACAGTAGGTATGAAAAGACTTGGCGAGCTTCTATTTTTTGTCGATTCCGAACCATTCGTCAGCTGTTTCACCACTTAGCTCTTAAAACGATTTGAAGCAACACTGTGATCGCTATCCCAGCTTACTTACAAGATAGCCCGTAAGTTAATTTTTTTCTTATGTGTGTCCTTCACGCTTCGTCGCTTACTGAGGTCTTACTCATGCAACCCTAGCCCACGCTCTCGAAATTCGGCTTTCGTTACAATGTTAGATTGTATCGTTCGTATAACCGCAAAATCATTGGTTTTTGTCTTATTCGTGCCCGCGTATACAAAGATCATTTTCTTAATCGAAGGCTTTAAAGTTACCAAGCAGTCGCTGAATCGTGGTAGCTTGAACCTTGAACCACACTCCTGACCGATCTTGGTAGTCATTGGCTGAAGCCAGAGCCCGAGCGTCCCACGTCAGATTAATTTCTTCTGTATTTTATCATTTGTGATTTAACGATCTTAGTTCTTTTAAACTTAAATCTTGCTGACTGACATGTTGCAACCCTGTTCCATCCTCCACGCGTTGGTCATGAAATCTTCAATGATTTGGTCTGCGTGAATTCTCTGTGTTATTTGTATAATGTGTCATCTATTCTTCTGTGCTTTTTTATATTAACTGATGTCTAAGATTGATTGATTTATTGGTTTTGCATCTGAAAACTTCAAAAATATTACTGCTAAATATTTAAAAAAAGATTTGATGAAACAGTATGTGGGATTGGCAATGATCGTGAAGGAGCGTACGCTTTTCTGAATTTATCATCATTTCCTTTCTTGTAATTGGTAAGCTGATCGTAGCAAAAAGGTCGCATCATGGTTGAATGCACATCGATGACGTCATAGTCATTGCCAAAAGTGACTTCTGCCCCCTCCGAAATTTTTCGCTGGTTGCGGCCCTGGGTCTTGTCACAACGTGCACAAATCAAATCTATAAAACAGATGAAATTTTTGTCTAAGCAGACACAAAATAGATGGAAATTTGTAACTGCAATCGTAAGGGGTGGTGGTGGTTGCAAATTGTGACGTTATATTTCAAGGGGGGTTAAATACTTGTGACGAAATGTGACAAGGGGGGAGAGGGGGTAGATATTTGCCCAAAATAGTGTGACCTCATTTATGGACGGCCCCGTGGCTGTCATTTAGATCATTCGTGTTTACACTCAGTGGTCTTATGAACAATTTTTTTACACATGGCTGTCATACAGATCATCCATGTTTACACTCAGACAGTTAGAGTTGCTTGTTTTCATGGTCTCAACCACGAACAATTTGTTTGAAATGGAAGTTTCAAAGGCAATTTCTAGTGTACGTTCCTATAAAATTGCCAAAAAGAACTTGTAGTATGGACTCTTTTAACTAGTATGGCTAGTGCCAAGATCCAGTACCACCATAATTCTCTTCAGTCGCACTCTTCAACTAAATTCAAAAGATAAAATTTTCATCAAAAACAAAATTTCATTCCATCTATCAGGTTTTTGCTTTCTATATTTCATTTGCCTTAGATATTATCCAGTTGTGGCTTCTTTACAGATAATAATCAGTTGGTACAAGTAAAAATAGCGAGGGCAAGAAGCAAAAACACAATTTCTGAGCATCCGCTGAAACTTACACGCCGCCTTTGTCGAAAGTGCGAGAAGTCCGAAACCCTTCCAATTACCTCATCGTTCGGTATCGCAAGTGTGGGTTTCGTCAAATTAGAGCACGTCTCTTTTACATCCGCATCCACTTTAGTGTTGTATTTGTCAGGGACGGCTTAAACATTAATCTTTTACATCCACATACTCGCAAGTGTTGCGTTTGACAGATTAAAGAGTTTTTTGCTTCTCATCTCTACCACCCATCACCATCTTCACCTTTTTGCAAATTCTTTTTAGTCCTACAAGCGGACTCAACAACTCCAAAGTGACTTATCTAAACGACCGTATCCGGTTTTCGCATCAAAAAGACTATAAAACCGTATCAAACGAATTTGCTGATAACTGCAATACATGTCAGTTGCTTCTCAGATAAAGGATTAAGGTGGCCATAATTTATTTACCCTATAACCTACCCTACCTATTTACCTTAACTGCAAGCCCTAACCATCAACACTAAACGCTAATCCTAAACCCTAACCTTAGACTCTAATACCAAACGCTAACTATAAACCCTAATTTTAAACACTAACACAAAACCCTGATCCTAAATGCTAAATCTAACCTTAGTCCAAAAGCGTAATTTAGTTATCAACACTTGTCTGCTTTTCGAAATGTACATCACAAGGTGTCGAAAATTTTTGACTTATATCTTGTGTAAGTACATAAAAAGAAAATTCAAATACAACAAAGTAGTCACTCGAACTGAAGATTGTCTTGTCACTTCCCAGTCCCACTCGACCTTGTTGATAGTGGGGAGATTTTCTCCAACTCAGTTTTATATCTGGCAGAAAACTGGATGCGGGATACTGTACTTTTTGTCTTTCGAAATAGAAAACTGGAAATGCTGGTTCTCGAGACACTACATAAACTTTTCACGTGTCCTAAATTTTATTCGCCAACAGATTTATAACGTATCACCATGAACAAGAAATTGTCCAAATCTTTACACACATGAAACTCACCAACCTAACCTTACTTATATCCAAGTTGTATTAAAATTTTAAGACTTCCTGTGAAGTAGTATTGCACATTTGAAGGTTATGTTATAACATGCTGGTAAAAAACAATCTGCAATATTGATAATCAATATTAAACAAAGTAAGCTCTTATTAAAAAACTGACTCCGGCTCCGGCCCTTCCTTAAAAAAATCAACTCCGGCTCCACTCCTATTTTCGAAAATCGTTAAGACTCCGGTCGGATTCTACTCCGACACTCCGTCTCCTGTACACCTCTGGTGAGCGGATATTGATTTTTCAACTCCTGATCCATATCCGAAAAACTCTTTGCATATCCATATCCAATCCTTATCCGAAAATTTCTGAAATTTAGTATCCGATATCCATCCGTATCCGATTGCGACACTGGCTAAATACGCAACAAACAGGCAGTGGTTATAGGTCCACCAGTGGACCTTCATTTTTGAAAACATATTCATCCGTCGCCTATAACATGACATCAATCCATTGCAAGTGTGCACTAGACTATGCTACGCTTGGTAGAAACGTTGTAAACCTAAATCTAACCCTTTAAACCTAAACCTAAGCCCTAAACCTAACACTTAAACCTAAGCCGCAAATATGACCACGAAAGTTTGGAAATTTTTGAAAAAGTAAATAAGAACCAGCACCATGAAAATTGCAACCACTGTTACTAAAACGAAAGGTGCCCGATAGTGGCCAGAGTCAATGCGAAAACCATTTACACCAGTGGTTCTCAAAGTGGTCAATATCGGCCCCCAGGGGTCAACTGGACCATCCAAGGGGTCGAAAAATAGGCGCGGGGTCGAATGGGAATCACTCAATTGCCAAGTGGTCAATGAATAACTGCCGGGGTTTACTGTAGCAATGAAGCCTCAAATTCACTGTTTGGCTTTGGTAATCCTTGTAAGTTGATTCCGATATGACCTTTGATTTGCTTGTCCAATGATATCGGTGAGCGTATTTGTATAACACCGTCAACTTCCGACACGTAAGAGGCGTGTTGGGTTTTTAATTTAAGTTCTGGCATTTTTTTAGAATTAAATTATGTCTGTGTGACTAATAAAGGTGTCTGTCAATGAGATGAGACAAGTTGATGAACGTTAAGCAATGTTGTTTGAGAGTCAGTCATGTTCGTGTCTTTTAATGAAAGAAGGTCACGTTTCCATTAGATGATAATTCAGCAGTTTGTTGAAGTGGGATGCATTTAAGAGTTCCAATGAGCTGGTTAATAATGATTGGTTTTCCTCTTGTGGTCGATAGATGTATTGTAGCGCCATCTGCCGACCATTGGATGCGGCTGGCAGATATGTTTTCAGCTGGTGTGAACACAATTGTTTTGGGCGTATCCGGTTTCTGCAATCCTGGAAGGTGTAGTCCCATGT
>Ga0210059_1016036_pt1 | contig 10849 bp, 10 predicted proteins | sample Ectturendosymbi2_FD_188042 | JGI IMG/M metagenome (GOLD analysis project Ga0210059, IMG submission 188042) | Ecteinascidia turbinata endosymbiont from Florida, USA - Sample 2 (SPAdes) (version 2) | ecosystem: Host-associated > Tunicates > Ascidians > Unclassified | place: Key West, Florida... | reverse complement strand
TCAGGTAACAATATAATCTGTCATGCAACAATTTTTCAAAAATTTTGTTAAATTGTGGTAGTAAGGAGATCGGTCTATAATTACTGCATATTGTTGAGTCTCCTGACTTATGTAAGGGTGCAATCTGAGCTTCCTTTAAATAATTGAGATATATGCCTTCTGTCATGCATCTGTTGAAAATATGAGTTAAAAAAGGTGTCACTACAGAGTTAGATAATTTAAGGAATTTAGTTGGAATGTCGCCATGACGAATGGCTGTTTCTCATCTAATTTGCTAATAAGGGTTTGTGCTTCTTGTTTACTGATTTTGCGTAAAAAAATGAAGATTTTGTGTAGTGGCTAAATTTTAATGAACCGGAGGATGGGAGGATATTCGATGCCAATCGTTCACCGACTTTACTGAAAAATGAATTAAATTCATTCGCAATTTCAACAGGGTCATGAGTTTCAGCACCTGAGGCAGAGGTGATCTTAGATGGTTGTGATCGGTTTTTACATTTTAAGTTAATTGTATTATTTTTATTGGAAGAAATCAAAGTATGATAGTACTGTTCTTTTGCCACTTTGATTATTCTTGAGAGATTATTTCTATATACCTCATAAATATTATACAAGGGGGTATTCTTTTTATTATATACTTCATGGTACATTTTATTTTTAGTGAGAATAGATTTGTATATGCCAGGAGTAAGCCATGGTTTCTTTCGGATTCTTTTTTGTTTTCTGGATGCGTTGCATAGAAGAGCATGATTATTTACCACTGTTGGAAATATGTCCACAAATGTTTCAAACTGTGAGTTAACTGTTGGATCTTCATTATAATGGATACTTTGTGACAATTGTTGATATAAATCAAATAAAAAGTCAAATATGCAGACGTTTTTCATATTTGTTACTGTATAATTGTTAGAGGTAGTACTTACATCAGCTGCTTTAACAATACAAAATGTTGGCAGATGATCTGAAAGGTCAAAAATAGATATCCCACTCACAATGTCATGCTTTGTATCATTAGTATATATATATGATCAATCAGTGTCGAAAATTGTTCAGTTATTCTAGTTGGTTTGCTGATAAGTGCTTTGCAAGAAAGACTGTGAAGCATGACTACATACTCAGTAACTATGCTGTCCCTAGAATACTTCATAAGATTTATATTAAAGTCACCACATATAAAATAAGTGTATCTATTGTTGTTTAAATGATCTACAACTTGAAAGAGTTTTTCATCAAATTCTTTATAATTTAGAGCTGGATGTTTGTACACAGCACCAATTATACTTATTTTATTTATTTTTTATCTCATGCTTGCCACATAGATAAAAAATAAACGTATGCTTTGTGGTCACAGACTACTGCAGCATTAGACTAGCCAAGAGGTAAGCTATTGTAACGTCATAAACTGTAAAACGATATTGTTGCCCCCTAATACCGGGGTTTTCCGCAAGTCCGCCTTGGGCCATTAATTGGACAAAAGACAAATTGGGAAAATAAGACGTGAAACAAACAATCACCCGGGTTGTTATACGGCAGTTGCGTATTGCCTGTGTCTGAACAACTACACATGCACACGTTTTGTTCTAGTGGTTTCAAATGTAGTGGGCCTTCAATAGCTATTGAAAAGGCGGTCTGGACCGAGATAAAAAAAGTTTGCCGGCCACTGGTGTAAAGTGACAACTGCAAATAGTATTCAAACTCAGTATAACGTTGGACGTATCGTGTAAGGTGGCAGGTACAAATACCGGTACGGTAGTATTCAACTCAAATATTAGCACCATATAAACGCCCACCAAAAATAAGCGCCCATGGGCGGACTAAAGACTGGGCGGACTTCCGGAAAACCCCAATAGTTACATATTGAATCGACGTGCACTTCAATGATGTGTGACTTGCAAGGGCTGTGTGACTAATACAATATATTTCTGATTTTGTGTAATATACGGGATACAGAAAGCGTTCCGGGGTCGCACAATAACTGTCCGCGGGCCGCATGCGGCCCGCGTGCCAGTGCTTGGACCACGCTGGTTTATATATATGTTTATATATGTAAAACTGCTGGTTTATATATTATGTAAAACTGTTTACAGACTTAAGAATTGGGGGCCCCAGTCACGCCTACTGATTTTTCACTGCAATCTCGTGATTTTTGTAAAGTATGTGTTTAGAAGATCGGTTGTCTTTTTTTTAACTTTTCAACCCTTTTTAATTCATAAACGATTGATTACGTAAATGGTTCATTGCTTCAGCCATGATGGTATTTTTATTTCTTTACAGAAGCACAGCAGTGAAAATAATTGAATAAATGTTAGAATTGAATAAATGTTGTCTTTGCCTGGGACTTCGGGACCACCCTCAGCAGTCGACGTTGATTTAGTAGACTTTTGTGCTGAAAGATTTTTACAGAGCAAAGGTAACGCCATGTTGTTGCCCACAAGCTTTAATGCATGTTTGAATCCTTTCCAAAATTTATGTTTAAAAAATCTCATATCATCATTTTGGATTACCCCGCACAAAGAGATCAGTAGATACACGGCTTACATTTTAAAGTAAGATTGGGCAATTTGTTATGGCATTACTCCCACTTTAGATAGCTCTGCTGGCTATCGTGAAAATCCCTCATATTCGCATGACTGACTCACACTTGGCCTAAAAACATATTACTCTGAAACACAATTAACGCAACTAATAACGGTATAATTTCAACTAAGTTTAATACTGCAACACGTGCTTGGACAGTGAACTCCTGATGTGAAGAAAAACATCAATCTTATTAGTCCAGCTTCAAAAAAAGTTGCAACACTGTTCATCAGAAGCAATACACGGACAGCCAATTTCTAATAATTTGCAATACATAAATAACCCAAGCCTTTTTGCTTGTGATGTGCCTGTCTATAAACATTTCCTCACTTTTTCAGTCAACACCACCACAAGTTTACCAATCAAAAAATTCAAACTGTTTACAGATGTATTGTTTGCCTGTTGTAATTTAAGCGACCTAAATAGCAAATAAGCTGACTATTGGCTGCGGTCTTTACAGATCGCATAGAGTTTGTCATTTCGTTATCTTAGGTGAATTTTAAATCACAGGGGAAATGTTTGCTACAACAGAAGGACTTGTGCTAGCTCGTGATTTACATTGAAAACCCAGCGCTGCCAACACAGTTACGGTTTCAAAGCAAACTAAGAAAGTGCCGGATTTCCCAGTAATCGTAATACCAGATTCTGTAGCTTACCAGTCTTGGAAGGATATTAGTTACGTTCAACTGTTCCTTTAAATTTTCAGTTGCACGACCTGAATAACGCAACGCTTATCTCTGCAAAATCTGTCCAACACATGACCATTTGCCTGCAGAAGCTGCCTGTGGGTTCGCTAGAATCTTGCCTCAATTATGAGTTTTACATATTGCATTTCTATTTCCACTACTAACTTTTAATGCTGCCATCAGGCAATAAAAAATAAACTTATACAAAAACAGGAAACTTTGCGCAACTCAGCAGCAAATCGACAACCATGCTGTCCATGGACCTCCGCAGGAATTCTTATAATGTCTCGAGACAACGTCGACATTATGCTTATCTTTTTCAGGTTGCTGACGATGTAATGCCAATGGACGTTCAAAAAAAGCTTTACTCTCTCTACACCACAAAGAAAATATCCAATATTATGACAAAATCCCAATTTCCAGGTGGGGCAAATGCTCTTGTTGCCATGGGCGTCCGCAGGGGGGGAAAAACGGGCATTTACTTCCCCCTGAATATTGGGACTAAGAATCAAAATTTTCTAAATTGCTGACATTGCCAAGTGTTGCTTTATTTTTTTGACTGAAGATGGATTAAGAATAATCCGAAACGTCTCAAGATAAAACATGTACAGTTTTTTGAAGGCTTTTTTAGTGTTGATGAAACTGTTAACTCCATCCCAGTTTTATGCTTCAAAAATTTCTAAAAAAAACTGAAGTTAGCAGCTAAGTTCCGATTGAATTGATTTAATTGTTGCAATCACAGTTTATTTGGCGTTATGACCAGGGGCGTAACGAGGTTAGATGGCGGCCGGGGCAAGAAGCAAGTTTGGCACCCCCATGTTCGAACCTGAACTTTTTCCGAAGCAAATGTTCTGTATTTAAAAAAATCCTTGTGACATTGTTGGGACTTTTCCGCGTCCTCCGCAGTCATTCGGCGCCCCCATAGTGATTCGGCGCCCGGGGAATTGTGCCCCCCTCATTGCGCCCTGATTATGACACTGAGGCTGCTTAAGAGCGAAGTTCTACACAAGCAACAACATTTACTGATTCCTTTGTCACAAAGGATTGGTGAAAGAACCATGAGGTCATCTAGTCTACCAACCCTGCAATACAACTTTCAGTACTATCAGTTAGACAAGTGAAAAGAAAAGACATGGTGATAAAGTAAACAAACGAATGATATTTACAAATGAGTGCATGCCTATTTATACACAAGTTATCATGATGAGATGCTGAATGTCACAGGTTTGGAGAGAACAAAACACTGAAAGTAATGTACATTTATTTGAGAATGCAAGTGATAATATGAGCCAAAAAACAAGCTGGAAAAATATCAAATGACATACAGATGAAGAAGACTAACCCGCATTAGAAAGGTAAAATTCACAGGAATTCGCAGTGCCTGTTAAATACAAAATACATAAAATAATACGGTACGAAAGCACAAAGAATGAACAACACAAGAGTTAAACACATTCAAATTGTTACTTTACACCTTTGGGTGCACAACATCCCGCCGATAAAGATTGATGCGGCCGTGGACATGTGAAGAATGTGTGGCAGCCGTAAAAACTCTTATGTCTACTGTGTATGCGGATACTTTGTAGAAAGACGGCCAAACAGACGAGTGGAATTGTGCTTGACCAAATTCATTAAAATGTTAAAATACATTATGTTTACAGGCAGGAGTAAATGGAATATTGTCGGACAAATCCTATTACCAAACGCAATTCATAAAAATAACTCACTGGCGGTCGTATATTAATAAAAATTCACGTAATGCGACCGACAATAACGAAAAGACTGTGCAGTGCGCCCCTGCTTTACAACATCTGACTGAGAGAGTAGGTTGTTTCTGTCTGTACAAAGAGATCGAAATTTAATATGGTCAGGTATTTTTGACCACACCCTTAGTTCCAATTGAAAGGGTTTAGCAGCAAATACAAAATTAAATTTGGAGCTGACATGGTGGACTGAAACAGTTATCAGGGAAGGTAGTTCGAAAAGGGTGATATTGTTATCATAATGAGTTAAAGTTAGCGAATTGGTTGCAATGAATGCAGATGGAGAATTCGTTAAGAATGTATTGTTACGCTGCCAAGTTGCTCGCGCCAGGCCAAATGGAATTGTTTCAGAAAGTTTCCTTCTTGCAAAGAACCGTTTCAGATCTCAGTAAAGCAAATGGGACAAAATGTTGAAGAAACGCTTAAGAATAAAGCTCAAGATTTCAATTTTTCTACAACCCTCCATGAGACAATAGAAATAATAATACAGTCCAGTTAGTGATTTTCATTCGAGAAAGTTCCAACTATGAAATACAGGAAGATTTTGTCTCAGTGGAATCCTGCAACTACACGCGTTGTAAAGACTTGTTGCAGAGACTTCTCTTGAGAATGAGGAAATCTATCTACCGTTTGAAAAGTTATGAGACCTTGTTACAGACGTTGCTTCGGCCATGGTTGCTTCACAAAAGGAGTTAGCTGCACTTGTTAAAAAGCACACGACTATTCCCAGTCTTATTTCACATGATTTGGTTGTATGCTATCATATCATACTTTAAAAAATCTTGTATGTGAAGTCATTTCAGCTCCGTATGTTATGCCAACAGTGATATAATAAATCGATTTAATCAAAATCAGAAATCTGAACAGCCGCTTGCTTAAGAAATTACTTGAAAACCTTAAGACAGATTACCATGACCGTCTACCACTGCGCGATTCGCTGACTGAGCCGTAGTGGCGTGGTTGGGCGTTTACACTTGCTGTGAGGTGAATCTGCTCAGTTTATGAATAGGCACGGAAACCTGTCGTTTAACTTCCGTGACAGCCAATGGTTGCGCGACGTGGCGTTTATGGTTGACATTGGGCAGTACCTCTCCGTGTTGAACGTTAATCTGTAGGACTTAGCCAGCACTTTTGCCAAAGTGAAATCATTTAAAATTTTTGTGTGGAAAATACGATTTAATAACAACTGCACCACACAATTTCCTACCATGCGAGAACAAAGACCGTCTATCTACGCCATGCAGTGAATAAATGCACGTGAATGTGCAAAGCTTGAGACATTCAATGCAAGATCCCATGGTATCAAATGTAAAAAATGGAGTTAGTAGTTGCCAGTGGTGGACTAGAGTTAGGGGCCCGAGCCGGCTGAAAAAGGGGCCATACTCAACCATCCGTGATATGAGGTTATGATCAAGCCCAGGAAGGGGTATGTGGGCCACGGTGTTATGCATTTCTCTATGCGGCATTAGGGGTTATGATTAGATCATGGGGAAGAGCTAGTTTTAGTGTTAAAGTTTAGAATAGTAGTTAGGTTTAGTGTTAGTTTTCCCGGCAACTTTGGCGGGAAATCTTTGGCGAGCTCTGTGTGGTATTTGTGAAAAATCAACAGCGTTCATTGACTAGAAAATGCCGTATTAAACAAGGAATAAAACAGGTCTATGTTTGAACACAACTAAACTTTTTGGATTTCATACGCACTACGTATGCTTCCGTTTTTCACATTCGTCCACACTACCGTTAGATTGTGAGAAGCTTCATTCTCTGACAGTGAAAAAAAATTATCATTTGGTATAAAATTTTGCTCTCATTTCATATGGTCTTTTCAGAACTTTTTGGATACTTACACATTACAGTTGCTATTGGGGGTCCGTTTGAAGGCAGAGAACGTAATTATGATGTGGTTCTGAAAATATTTTATGAGCGGATAATCAGTTTTTCACCAAAAATGAAGAATATTTACACGTGAAACACCTTGAGGGGGAAACACCTTGAGGGTGGCCGCTCGACTCCCCTTAAACACACCACTGGTGGTTGCAGCTTCTGAGTCTCGTAACATTCAACAGGAAATAATTCCGTTTCAGACTGCATGTAATGCTTTAGATTTGCTAAGCGTTCGAGGAATCAGTCGATTGGCTCTGCTTTCTTCACTTTACGATGATTCAAATTTGCACATATCTTTATACAAGCAACTAGTTTCCATAGAGATGAATGAGTCGAATCAATCGGAAATTTTTATAGGAAATCGATTTCACGTAACACTACGCATCCACAGTCCTGAATCTGCAAGCAATGCTTACCGGTAAAAAGCTGAAAGGCAAGAGCAGAGAAATCAAGCAAACGCAAGAAAAATGTATAAAAACACAAGCTGGTGAAAGTACAAAACTGGAAAATACATCGTTCGAAGGTAGTTGCTTTCACTAGAATTGGAAAACGATAGTTTACACAAACTATTTAGTCCACTTGAAACTGAATGGTGCTCGCAATAATCACAGAAGTGCTCGCAATAATTTCTTTTTACGTTTGAACTATTTCCAAACTTTGAGCTGTGACTGAAGTAGCACAAAGAAATCTGCGACCACACAAGCTTTTGAAAAAATGGAAGCTTGTTATTTAGGGTTTACAGATTTTAGCCTTGTCACACATCGTAAGTAAAGTCCTTCAAAACTGACTTTTTGATGCTAATAATCATTCGTGAAATTAGTTGCACTGCTTACCAAGCTTTAAGTAGCGTAGGCTCAAATGCAGTTATCAATTGGAAATCTTCTGTAGCTTCCTGACGCTTGGTGCAGGTCTACATCAAGAACGCCACAACAAAAGAGTCAATGCGCTTTACTGACTTTTTTCGAAACCACGTGGTTACTTGAAATATTGTGGGACGCACCCGTGCACTGCAGTGAAGTTAAAGTCTTTGTGCCTTGAGTGCAGAGACCGACCACTACGGTACTCTTTATGGTAAAAAAAAAGAACAAAATTCACTCCACCTCTGAAAGAACAACGCAAACTCGCCATGTCATGCGGAACGAGGCAAAGACGCCGTCCGGTTTCCGAAATTTACTCGACACCTTGTTCTTCGTCGTATGACTAGTTCTTTCAATCCACTGCTTGGCCGCGTTAGATCTCGGGGCAGATGTTGAGCAGCCATTCGATTGTCTCATCGTCCAGAACCGTCAGACCATGCATTCCATGGGGACGTCGATAGATGGTACATTCGAGGACAACATGATCAGTGATCTGTTCTTTTGCCCCACACACTCACGCCACAGTATCATAGGCGTAGCCAGAGGGGCCAGAGGGCCATGCCCTCCCCAAATTTTTAGCACATCTAGTCATTTTGTGCTTTGAGAGGTGGTATCCCAAACAAAATACTGTTGTTCACCGAAATCAAATATTTTGGCACCCCCACAAGTTTTTTCCACCAAAAAATTTTTGGGCTGGCTACGCCACTGCACAGCACCCCATTTGTACAAGCAGGAGCGTAAACGTCCGATACCAGTGCGGAGGCGGTTAAGCCGGACCCACGCTGTTCTTGGAAGGGACAGTCCAGGAGGGTGGGCGCCGATGTCGGGGATGAAAGTACGGAATCTCGTAATGTTCTCCAACCACTTCGCACTCCATTGGTGATCTGCCCAGAGCGCCGCACGTATGTTGTTGTTGTCGCCAGATGAACTGATGAGTTGTTGTGTGGCGGGTACAAATGGGTGTCTCGATTTGCGAAACCACATAACGTTATGACGTGAGAAGTGAATGTGCTTAGCGAACTACTTCTTCAAAACAACCAATCAACTTGACACGAACACTGCACAACAGTACTAGGTCTCGTTTATACAATTTAAGGAGAAATGAAACAGTGAGTTATAGACGACAGCTCTTAAATTCACTTACATGCAACGCAAGAGTCGATTTTATCAAACGCAAACACACAGCAGTAAATCACGGCAGCAAGTCAAAACAGTAAAAACAAAAGGAAACAGTGCATAGGGTGAGTTGATTGGGTCTAAAGGCAAAGTTTTCTTACGTCACGCAGACGCAAGGAATTCGCCCTGCGCACTCGAACTCTCCGTACTATGATGTGCTTGTTGGCGAATGTATCTGTCACCAACGCCTTGCACAGCATGATGAAGCTTTCTTTTTTTCTAATCCACATCTATCGTAAAGAGATAAAAAAATACGAAAACAAAAATGCAATCATCCGGCCTGTTTTAATGAGCTACGATGCTTAACGAAAAATTTGGACGCAGTGAGTGCCGACCTCAAATATTTATGCACAGCAACAAAAAAACAGTCAAAATATTTACCAGAGAAAGTTGTTCACTGGTGACTACGATGCTCCTGAACTTCAGTAGTTAGTTTTTCAAATCGTGGATAAATCCATTCGTCCAATGTCACTTTCAGCAAAGAGCCAGCACATTTCGGCGCATTTCGCTTTTTAGTTTTCAGCTCAACTAAGCTTGAAAATCCTTTTACTGACGTGTACGTGGCGCCATAGGCATTACCACCAGTTATTGCAAGGCTTTGTAAAGCAACGGAATGCCACTTGTCGACTCGCATGAATGAGCACACATCGATCGAATGAACCAGACCCTCATATAATTATTGTTCGTCAACAAAGCTTCAAAAAATAAAAGTTATAACAATCCAAAATAAAAAATAAACAAATCGCTAAAAGATTTTCAAAACAACAGAAAATCCGTGTAATTTGAACAATCTTGTGTTAGTTCAACTGAGCTCGCAGCAGTTACTATTCACGGTTAACGATATTTGTTGGGAAACACTTTAAAAGGTTCAGGTGAGCAATGTGCACAAATAACAATAAAAAAGAATTCATTCACCCCTCTCCGTTGGTTCACCCTTGCAAAAATTCCATTCATCCTGGGGCGAAGCATTCACCCGGTTAAGAAACACTGGGGTACCCAAGAATGATAAAACGCACTTGTGGCAAACATTGACGCAGCCACGTCTACGGATGGTCGCGACTGGTCACGAGCCATAAAGAAGCCGAAGTAGCGGAAGTAAAGCCATCCCAAAACCTTCCGTTACATAACAGCAAGGCTGCGTTAAAGCCATACAAAACTCGACAACATTAAGCGAAATCAAAAGGTAACTACGACAGAAAGCAAGCAAAGCAACAAAAAGCACGTCTCCCAGCTGCTAAGGCATGTTCAGGAGATCTCAAATCAATGCACTTCGAAACTATGAAGCAAGCTTTGTTTGTCAGAGTTCAACTTTGCGAAAACGCTCTGCGAAGAATCTTCATAACGACGCTGTGGTTAGATTGTCTTCGAGGCATTCTGCTGGTCGTAGCCATTCGTAGCACGCTTAAACTAGATTTACCAAAGATGTCGTTTTCGACACCAAGTGATTTTTAAAGACAATTTTTGCAAAATGTGCACATCCTGTGAGTTTGAGATTTATTGACTTTTCCTAAAAAACCTAACATTTCAAAAATATGGTTGTTCTGTTTCATTTTTGTGACAGTTATTTGATCTTTTTACGCTTTGCACCCCACCGTTTACCAGGGCGTCACTGGAGATCGCCAAAACTGATTATTTGTTTCTTGTGGTGTTTTTTTTCACACCTAAATAAGTCGATTGTTTCATGTGCCCACTGACCTTTGCAATCTGTCGGCAAACATGCTGTTTTCTTGCGACTTCAATGTTGTTTGTCTGGTTTTACTGCATATATTGAAGATACCGTTATACAGGGTGTTTCACAATTGTTGAAACAAAGCGATTGGGCACAAATCCAGGATTTTAAATGATACCACAATGATCATTACATTTATTGAAAGGTGAAAAGATAACATTTTATAATCTGCAACTGTTT
>Ga0210059_1016035_pt1 | contig 10850 bp, 10 predicted proteins | sample Ectturendosymbi2_FD_188042 | JGI IMG/M metagenome (GOLD analysis project Ga0210059, IMG submission 188042) | Ecteinascidia turbinata endosymbiont from Florida, USA - Sample 2 (SPAdes) (version 2) | ecosystem: Host-associated > Tunicates > Ascidians > Unclassified | place: Key West, Florida... | reverse complement strand
ATGGGCCATGAAGATTCAAAGGGCCGCACCTTTTAAAATCAGGTGGCGTGCCATAAGGTAGTACAACATATAGACAGCATTTTTAATAAAAAGAAAACAAAAAAGGTAATTTATTTTACTTTTCTGCAGGCCCGAGCAAGCCGCGTAGAACCTCGTATAAGACCGCAGTAGCACCCCTGTTTTAGGTTCCAGATTCCTTTTGTAACAAGGCGCAAAACCGAAGTTTAAGGATCAAATAAAGGAACAAAATATGTAAGGTCTTACCGTATCTTAATCAAGTTCACAAACGAAGACCTTAATGCTAGATGAAACTGATTTCCAGGAAGCATTTGGTTTGCGATTGATAGTTGTTTATTTTTACTGTGATTTTGCGATGAAACGTCTCCCTTTTGCTGACTCATCCCTCACAATTTAGTCGTTTCCTGCACCGTGACTCTTCGGTGTCGTTTGGTCGCTGATGCGTGACCGCATATGCGCATCACAGCTGCGCTAAAATTTTGGTTCACGCGTCGCTTTTCATCTGTGTGCTGACGAAACCACATTCACAGTGGGTGAAGTGATCCACAGCTCGTGAACATCAAACGTACTTGAAACAGGGTTCCTACGGAGTCGGAAAAGTATGGAAGAAAGTTTGGTCATTTTCCAGCGTGGAAAAGTCTGGAAAAAAAGCTTTGTTTGGCCTGTTACTATGGAAAAAGGAAATAATTTTCCAGACTTGATCCGTTGATAGGCATTCCGAGAATATTTTATTCTGATACTTTTGATAAGATTGATATTTTTGCTTTCATCGTGCTGACTGTTATAGTGCGTGTATTTGACGTGGGTATGTCATTCGGAAAAGTTGAGTCAAGTCTGAAAATTTATATTCAACATTGTGTGGGACATGCAATGCAATGGGAATGTTGCCGGGATGTCTGGATGCGTTGGCGTGCGTCCGTCTCGCAGTACATCGTCAAAAACTGGCTCACAGCGTCTGACTCAGTCAGTTTGCGCATATTTGACAGAAAACCAACAGATTCACCCTGCAGTCTCCTGCGTCACATTCTCCATGCAGTTAGAACTATTGAAAAAGCCGAAACAAAATGCACTTACAAGATCTTGACAGAGTTTTTACAAGTTAAAAATATGCCCGAAAACGTTTTTCAAAAATAAACCGCTGCATATTAAGTAGATCGAGGCTGTAACGTTCGCAGAATTGTTTCATGTCTTTGCTTGCCTATAGACCTGGCGCAACGTTTTTCCCTAATTGTGCTGACTAGGCCTCGAGTAATTAATGGGCCGCGTTTTTTTGCGTAATTCTGCATACCTTGACGACTGTTGTTTTTTTTCAAGTCGCTGGAACGTTGGAGAGTGTGTCGGTATACGAATGAGGACCCAGAGGTGGTCCATTAGTTAAAGGCTATTTATGATAGAGGACATAAGGGCCTCACAGCATAAGGCTGGTCCTCATAAATTTCGTTTATCACGTTTTGTTGGCGCTTTTGTTGGCCAAGTGTATGGGCTCGTCACATTAAAGTAACGTGCATTAACGAAATTTGTGGCTGTCGGTTTTGTTGATGTGGATCTGATTGTCAGTCAGGAAGCTACAGAGGCTTTCTCTAAAGTCAAAATGAGAACCACCGACTCCGGTTTGCGTTGTTACGGAATAAGTACCGTAAATGTTGCTTGTAGTGCCTATCACGGCAAACTGAATGTGAAATGAGATGCCATTCTGCAAGGGAGTGATAAATGGGAATGCCCGAAACTGTTCTTTAGTTATCGCAGTGTTTTAGCCAAAGCTTTGCTTCAAAACTATTCAAGTATAATTTCTGCCACTAACAGTTGTAGTGACGCCGAGAATCTTTGAAAAGACGGACAAAACAAACATGAAAGCACTCTGCAAATGGACTAAAATAAGATACAAAAATACATACAAACGCGATGTGTGTTTCGTCACGATTTCCGCAAGGCTCACATGTTGCATGTCATTTGTGATAATTCCGAATGGCAATCCAACGTCGGATTGATTGCGGTCGTGTTGGAACACCTGTTCGCTGCCGATCATGTTTATGCGCGCAAGGAACAGGATATGCATTGGGCTTTATTCATCGAAAGAGTCAATTACAGCAATACAAGTGTCGGACAGATCAATGCGCTTAATGTGAAATTGGAACAACCGAAGCCAGCCAATGGCATCACACATCAAGCAGGTTGTCAGCTATTTCTACCTCGTTTGCAGATCATGGGATTTCAGTCGGTTTCTCAACGTCCAGTGTTGCTTGTCAGAGATTAAATATCCGCGATGGGCGAAAAAGTGGATTAACCTGAAAAAAATATACGGGAATTTCTACGGCGTGAGTCCACGTTTTTGTTGTTTAAACGCTCGCGTGAATTGAAGAGATTTTCGTCTGAGTTGTTTTTGCTGACATTCGCGCTGAATTTAGAACTCCCTGCGACAATCTTTCGGAAAGGTTTCAAAAATATAATGTGAAAAGGTTTGTTCGCAAAGGTACAGTGCCGGTTAAAGGCGCCTAATTATCATACAACACCTGCACAAACGAGTAGAAGTATGTTGAAAGCAAACGAAACGAAAGTTTTCAGGATGCTGAATTCCAGACACAAAACCACCGGATTATATAGAACATTTTAGCCAAAAAAGGGACAAGTTACGGTTTTCGCAACATATATCTATACATCAGTACGTCTGTAGTTAGTTAATAAATTAATCGTGAACTTAATTGATGTTTCCCTAAGTTATGTGCAAAGCATCTATACCGGGAGATACATAGAGATGTAATGAAGTTCACACTTGAACGTTTACACTGAAGTTTGAGGTTCGTTTGAAGATGTTAAATTTAAACATTGACACTGCTCATTTAGTATGTAGATGAATTCGTTGCTGCTGCCAGAAAACACTGATTTCAGTACAATACCCAATGGTGGACTGTACCGAATGTTAAATGTGGGACATTCATCGCTTTTTGGATTGCAGGGCATTCAGTTACAAACTTCAATCGTAGGCAGCAAGCCAACGTGCCATTCAAACCGTTTGACTAATCGAAATGAAGGTAATTACGGACATTGAGAACAACACGTTGGGGTAAGAGGCGGTAGAGCCGATTTGCCTGGGCCGCCTCTTAACCGAAAGGTTGGGTGATCGGTCCACAGCCACGGAGTGGATCTCCGCAGAGGTTTCACGGGCATGAGCGTTAACCTCAGCACACATTTACAAAAAACAGCCCCTTTCCAGTAATTCTCATTCGTTTTTTATTGTAAGTTGTTTGTTCGATCGGGCAAAACTGTTGCACGGGGGAAAACTGAGCGGAGGCGTGAAAAAATCAGAACCGTACGCTGATTGTCAGCGTAATCCAACTGTTGTGGACCCAGGAATAATAAACCGAATGGTAGCTTTTAGCAGCACGGTTTCCGTTGAATAGCGGTGCTTGCGTTACCCGCTGGTTAAGACCGTTGCATAGAAATTTCTGTTTCACTTGTGACCCAAGGGCTCTCCTGCGTGTCAAGGAGTTAACTTAAGTCATAGTAAAATAAGCAAGCAGAGTAAACGCAACTGCGCGCATCTGAAACGCCGTTTCGGCAGCTTCACACGCAGCCCTGTTCGCAGTTCAACAAGCCGCGCATCGCTGACATGCTGCACAACATCGGTCTCAAGTTCGAAGGTCGACTCCACTGCGGCAGGGACGACGCCGACAACCTGGCGCGGGTCGTGCAGCGACTGCTAGAAGACGGCGCGACGCTTCAAGTCAACGAGAAGCTGCACGCAGGTAGAATAACTCTGGTCTTATCCTTCTTCGCTCCGGAGCTTAGAACGAAAGCCAAAAACGTGCCTGAAGAAGTCGGGGCATATTCGCTTGCCCGGATTTTGGTAAATTTGCAGGACGCTACCATGGCTTGCTTGAAAAAATCAAAAGCTTGTTCGCCCGTACTGCCAACGCTGAGCCAAGCGGCGACGAAGCTGTTGATATACTCTGGATTAGAAAGAGCGCTCATTCATCCTGGATTTTTGAAGGGTCTCCTTATAGGATCCTTCAACGACCGTCTCTGTTCTATGTAGATTAGATAAATAGCCTTTCTCCCGATTACGGCAGCTTTTCACGTTTAGCCAACTCTTGACACGAAGTATTAGGCAGCAGTTATTTTCTCCTTAAATGCACTGGTGCAGTTAAGTCTGCAGCAGCCTTGCTGCGATAAATCCACTATTTTCGGTGTCTGATGCTCACATGAGCCGAGCCACTGTAATTCACGTGTTATCCCGAACCGCTATGCTAATTTTTATAATCTCTGTCTGATTTATAATACAACGCTTAAAAACACTTCGTTTGGTTCCAAGTGATCGAATGCACCTTTTAAAGTAACTCCAGTGTCACTGTGTGCCGGGTTGTTATTCGATGCGTGGTTTAGAAACTGCTAACCTGACTAGACGCCAATCATTTCACGAGCAGTGGTATGGGCTGGGGCTGCCAAAACGCTCTTTATCGCATGAGACTGATAAAGATTGGAAATTTAAAATGAGCTATACCATTCATCCTAGCAAGCTGACACAAGCATCATTATCCAAAATGTTTTACGTTGTACGTTTAAAAACTGCGCGGATACGGCAGTTCACGAAAGCGGACAGCTGGCGACGTAGGCACAGAAGAATCGATTATTGTATTTCTTTGGCCTTTTAGTGTTGATCAACGATTTCATCCAACTCAGTACGAATATTTTGAACAAGCGTTCAGAGAAAATAAACCGTTAGTTTTAGAAAATGCGATATTAATTCTACATTGAATTAAATAGACGCCGCCCGCAAACAGGACGTTTCCTAAATGCGGTTAAGACGTGCCTTCCCGATGTAAAAAGATCCTTCTTTGTATGACACTGTAGTACTATGTAACAAAATTAAACAATTTCAAGTATTAACCAGTAAGTTCCGCGACAGTTTGAAATCGATGTTGCTGCGAATAAATCCGAAAGAACGCGTTTGGACTTCGTTTGCCTGAGTAGGTTGATTGCTTTCCAGGCAAACTTGAGACAATATCCGATAAGGAGAGAGCCTTGCTGAGCGCAGTCGCAGTCGGGACGGATGAGCAAGCGGCCTCTGACCTCGACAAACTGACTGGTTCATTTCAAAACTTGGCTACGACTTCAAAATCCGACGTTGACAAAACTACTTCGTCGGAAACGAGCAGCACGTCAAGGCAGTCACGCAACCAACAGCTGTCGGAAGCTTTGAGCTGATTCTCAGTCCAACGTGGCGTTGTTTCAGAAGACGAGCGTGGCAGTGAATCGTCTGAAAGTGTCGTGTGCGTTTAACCATGACTTTCACAGTGACAACTGTCACTGTCGCTGATGGCAATTTACTTTGCGTTCGCAAACCTATGGTCGTGCAAGTCAACGACCACTGTTTGAGAGCCCGTCGTTTATTTTTTCACATCCGTTTTGAAAAACACGAGTGCAACGAAGCGTTTGTATTTCAGTGCTTTCTTTAGCGAGACGCTTGGTTCTTGCGGGTGTCGCTGGCACTTGTGACAAGGTTGCGGTGGGCAGCAACCCGGGCAAGGTTATGTTACCCACTCGGGCTGTTTGCTTTGCCAGAGAAAAAAACTAATGTCCCACCTGACAAAGCGTTATTTATGGATGGGCTCGCAAAGAGATAGAAAAGAAGCTTTGGTGAGATGCATCAGCGATTGCTCTTAACGCATTTGATATGCCACATGAATCTGAAACGGCGTGCATTGCCATTTCCTCATCACTGTTATACCTGTTTTAGATAAACAGGCAAATCACAGCGTGTACCGGTGACCGTATCCAGACCTGGCTTTGGTGGAGGGCTGTCGAAAGATGGTCCGTCAGCTTGAAACTAATTAGACCCGTTTTAACAGTCGTAAAGTTATGAGACTCTTGAATGTTTCAAAAGCTTCAAAAATTTTGCAAACAGGATTACTTATCTTTAAACGAAACTATTTCCGGAAATTAGTACAGGTACTGTATCAGTGGAGCATTTCTTAAAAAAGGAAGCGGAGATCGAAAAAATGTTTCAAACCGAAATATAACAAAATGGGTCAGAGCAGTTGCAAGCCCTGTTTTTATCTGAAAATTGGCGAACACCGCCCTCATTCGCGTGCGATATACTGGGGGAAAATAAAAAGGTCGCATTTTCAAGGGGAACAATGGTCGTTTGGAGGATTATCGCCCTATTTTGCTTCCTTTTTGATTGCGCCACTGGTGCGTGCTGTGCTATACGCGTCTGGACAGTGTGATTCCTTTAGGAGCTTGTAAATATTTGTGGCTTCAAAAAAAAGTTACACGAAAGACGAGCGCAAAAACTAAACTCTATAAAGCTTAACCTTACGTGAGGCGAAATTATTTAAATGCATTGCGTGGGTTGCAAGGCAGGGTGAGCACCGTGGAAATATGCAACGGGAGCAGATACAGAAATTTCTGGTGGAGTGATCGAAGTATATCATACTTTGTTTAAGTTGAAAATTTCGCTGCTAAATTGCATCAATTTACCCAAAAGGAAGACCACTCAGCGAACCTAACAGACGCCGCAATCATACTATTAACTTGCACTGTCTTGAAGGTGGACATTTGTGTTGTTTTCTGCCCTGTATGCGTTAACGTCGGATTTGGGTAATAACAAACAGCAACAAATTTAAAAAAATGCAAGTTAACAGTATGATTGCACCGAAAATTTTTCTACATTGCATCTGGAATGATGCAATGCGGTATGTAAACTTAAATGTTCGTGTGGTAATGGTAATTCCTATATTGGTCAAATACAGGCTTCGCCCCCTTGCAAAAATATGTTGGACATAGTTTTAAAATTTTGGCCACTCCCAGAAAACTCTTCGCCCAAGCTGGCTACGGGCCTAGTCAAACACAAGCGATTTTCAAATTTCACCTGGAAGAACACAACCCTTTAAAATCTAACATTTCATGGACTTCAAAAATCCCGAAATCTTGGCTTCTGCTTTGAACCACAGTGAATTATTAATTAAAGAGACGCTTTTAATACAAAGTGCAGCAACCCGAGATTAATGTAAACATTTTTTCAACCTCTTCATACCTGTTTAACACGTAGATCGTTATGTCAAATATTTGGCAGATGCTCAGTTCTTATGTTGATAACATGTTTCGAGCATTGTTGTTGGTGATGACGTGGACGTATGGTGCTTGTTGCAGACTTGTAGTACTAATTTGTTGTTTTTTTGCATCCTTCGCTTACATTGGTCTATGAATGGCCTCTCGATGCTGGTCTCGGCTTGTTTTCATAGATTACGGCCTTGCGTAGATTTTGTTTTAGCATTTTCTGCTTAACTGTTGGTCCTGCGTTTGGTTTTATCCAGGCTTGCACATCATACGGCCCCGAGAGCTTTTCTCGCGGCCCGCGAGAGCTTTCTCAATTGCAGAAAATGTTGCAAAAGTCCGACTTCGGATAATTAACAACAAAACCAACTCTAGCCTCGCGGCAAGCTTCTGAGAAATCTGCCTGCATTCATTCTTCTGCGATGATTAGAACTTGCGCGTATCTATTTTTCCATAGTTGTAAGCTACAAACGGCTCCGCACAGGGATCCGTCCTGGCACCCCTTCTCTTCAACATCTGCATCTGACCTGCCAAACACCATCTCTAGAAAGTATGCATGTGCTGGCGATCTAGCAATCATGCACGCTGGTGGAATCTGGCAGACAGTGGAAGGGGTGCGTGCAAGGACAAGGCAACCGTAGATTAATACCTCCAGACCTGGAAGCTAAAGCTCAGCACTAAAAAGACGGTGTCGGCAGTCTTCCATCTCAACATAAAGGAAACTAAACGTGAGCTAAAGGTCAACCTCAACAACAAAACTCTGCCCTTCTGCTCCGAACCAAATACTTCGGAGTAACGTTGGACAGGTCGTTCACGTATCGCCAACACCTCGAGTCACATCGCAAAATGTTGACATCACGCGCCGCACCCTTGAGGCGGCTGGCTGCGGTGCTGGAGCAACAACATTGGTAACAGCCACCCTTGCCCTGGTCCACTCAACAACAGAGTACTGCGCTCCTGTCTGGTGCCGCAGTGCTCACACCCGCCTCATTGAATCTGTCATCAACGACGCCTTCGAATTGTGACTAGATGCCTGCGTCCTCCACCAGCGGACAACCTTCCTATCTCGCAAGCACCCAATCTACTGAGCTTCGTCGCAAAGGAGCTACACCTTCTCTAGCACGCCGTGCCATGGCGCCTGGACACCCACTCCGCTTAGCGCTCACCTGTCCATCGAGTGGGAATGCACGGTATCTCAAATCGACACACCGATTTGTACCAGCCACACAACAACTTATTGAGTTCGACTGACAACAACAGAAGTGCGGCGCTCTAGGCAGTCACCGATGGAATGCTGAGTGGTTGCACAACACCACGAGACTCCGTACTTTCATCTCCGTCACCCATCCTGGAATGGTCCTGCCTGGAAGAGCCTTGGTCCAGCTTAACCGCCTCCGCACCGGTGCTGGACATTCCCGCTCCTGTGAACACAAATGGGGTATGGCCCCCTGTGCGGCCTGTGAGTGTGGCGCAGAAGAACAAATCGACGACCATGTTGTCCTCCAATCCATCGACCATCCCCTGGACTGCACGGCCTGACGGTTCAGGATGATTAAACAATTGGATGGCTGTTCAACATTTGCCCCGAGACCTAGTGCGGCCAAGCACTGGATAGCAGTGGCGCAACCGGCTCTTCATTTCGGGGGGGAGGGCAATTTTTATGAACCTTCATTCGATGACGTCATCGTGCTTATTCAAGCGTGGTACAACTCTCGCAAACGGTCACAGATATGTGCTTTTCGCAATATTTCCGAAAATGAGAACTTATTGTCGTAATCAGGCCCGTAACTAGGGGGGCGAAGCGAAGCCAGCACTATAAATGTTTTCGCTCCCTTGGAAAAATGCGTTGGACATAGTTTAAGACTATTGAACATATTTTAAAAATTTGTGCCCCTCCCAGAAAACTCTTCGCCCCCGCTGGTGTCCCAAGCTGGTTACGGGCTTGTTTTTAATCAAGATGCAGACCGAACGATCAGGACAGAGTAAAAATTAATAGCCTAATTAATAGCCGCCTGGTTCCGCATTAACTAGTGCAGTCATGGCTGTATCGTGTCAGAAGCATAGGCTACGAGTAAACCTGCCTAACTTTTCGTCTTGTTTTAGAAATTTCATCAAGTTGTTTATCAAGATTTTTGAAACTTCAGTTGAATATATTTGGTTTGAGATAATTTTTGCAGACGATACTGCGAGTGGTGAAGCTGTCAAATACAAGAGACTATTGTCAACAGAAATGTACACAAAAGATAGGGATTCTGCCGGGACCGACGAAAAAGTGACGAATTAGACGAGTTCTACTGCAGATACGAGACTTCGTCTGCCAACTGAAAAACTCGTGGAAGGAATGCAGCAGGAACAGGGCCCTTGAGAAGAATAAAATGCGCTGGTGCGAGAGCTGTTTCGGGCCCCCCCATAAATTATAACTAATCAAGAGCTTCACTAGCTTTGCAATACTATGACTAGAAAATGATATGCTTTATTTGGTATTTTACATCATAAACCAGGGGTCGGGAACGTATGGCTCGCGAGCCAGATGTGGCTCTTTTGATGACGGCACCTGGCTCGCTTGATATTTCTTAACACGATTGTTACGAATGTAACTTTTTCTGTAATTTTCCATCTCCCAGACTACAAAGCCATCAGCAACACCATGCAGCACCAAAAGTCGCATTATCAGTACGAAGCATGTTATAAGAGAAAATTCAGACATTTGCCACTGTTTAAAATTGTTGATTTTGCTTAAAAATACACACGTTAGTTAGCAAGTTAGTTACATCAAGTGTTGAAAAACATATGGCTATCACGAAAATACAATTAAAAATATGCAGGTTTCATGGCTCCCTTAGCCAAAAAGGTTCCTGACCCCTGTCATAAACTAAATTTAAAAGGTCTCAAGCTGATCTCAAATAACGCACGTAACACACAGCTGCTTTGCGAATTTCACAATTACACATCAAATTTAACATGAACAGTAGGCTGTACTAATTCTCACTAGCAAAGCAAATTTAATACTTCTTTAAACCTAATACAGTAATAGAAGGACACGAAGTATTTAAGTAGTCGCTTTGTCATGGATTCTAAGAGTTTTTGAAAATTTTACTTGATTTACTGTCGCGATGCTAATTCAGGGTTGCGGAGTGGCAAGGAATCGGAGGCTTTTTGGTAGAGTCGGATTCCTAACGACACTAGGGGTCGGAGTTGGATATTTGTCCAACTCCGGAAGTCCAAGTGGATCGCATTTTACATCACACTCCTAAGTTGGGAATTCCTGTTCAAACGGTACAATTTCTTATGAAACTTTTGTTGAAACAGCGAATTCTTGCTGTGTGCCACAATTTCCACTGCGTGTTAGTTGCAACAAAATTCTTGGCAGCCAAACTTCATTCACTTTATGTGTAGGAGTCGGAAATTTTGGAAAGGTCGGAGTTGGAGTGGAAATTTTGAAAAGGTCGGAGTTGGAGCCAAACATTTTACCTCCAACTCCGCAACCCTGGATGCCATACTTGAATGATGGTCTCTATTAGCGTGGTCATGGTAGTGCAATCGAATTTTTGTAACCGGGATTTTCTTACTGATCACAAATTCTCAACGGGGTTAAGATCTGGCGAGTTTCCAGGCCAATCTATCATATTTAATTTTGCTTCCTGAAAATCGACTTCACTTTTTCAGATGAAAGACACGGGACAATATCCTATTGGAGTTTTCCTCCACCATCAGGAAATGTCTTTCTCATATCTGGAATGGCTTTTCTTTCAATTGCATCAATGTATTTGTATAAATTC
>Ga0210059_1016032_pt1 | contig 10851 bp, 6 predicted proteins | sample Ectturendosymbi2_FD_188042 | JGI IMG/M metagenome (GOLD analysis project Ga0210059, IMG submission 188042) | Ecteinascidia turbinata endosymbiont from Florida, USA - Sample 2 (SPAdes) (version 2) | ecosystem: Host-associated > Tunicates > Ascidians > Unclassified | place: Key West, Florida... | reverse complement strand
GGGGGGGGGGGGGGGCGATCGCCCACCCTAGAACCTACGAAAGTAACTTTATTCACCATGATACTGTACAATTCGGAAAAAACATTCGCGATTAAAGGCCATTTTGTCGTCGATTGTTTTGTCACAGCAGTGTTGTGAAGTATATTTCATCTCTCTTACAGCAGCGAAGCCGTTAGGAGACCTGACTGCCAAATATTACTGAAATCGCCCTCACTAATCTTACCATAACCAAACCGTTTTTTCGTACTTACAAAAACCGTTACACAAGCATAAATGTAGAAACGATGACCGCGTGGAGATTAAGTTCGGAATAGAACCGTTTTAAAATAACAGCGTTTACCAGGTTCCGTATTTGCTGGTAACCGAGCGCGCGAAATGTTTGAATATTGCTCTCCGGTTCATCCAAAGCGGGCAGTGTTGTATTTGGCACAACGAATGTAACGGCTTACGAACAAGATTCGCCCAGCATAATTCTGCACGGGCAATATAGATACAATTTGAGGGCGTTTTGCCAACACACCTCAATTTTTTGTGCTTCGGAATAAATTTGCCTAATTTCAATCAAACTTTCTGTTACCTAACAAATTGATTTTCCTACCCCTCCAAACCTTTCAGCTGTTTTGTGTATTGAGATGAATCAGGATAAGTCGCAAGCAAAAGTTAGTTTAGAAGCGATTCAGAAGTTCGTTTAGTGCTGCAAAACTGTTCAACCATCGGGTCATACGAAAACTGTCATCCGATGTTAGAGAATGTTTATTTATAAAGTTACTAACGGAACGCTGCTAGCGACAGCTAACACCGGTTTGGGAAAAATTTGTATTGGTGTATGATAGGCCATGTGGAAAGCTAGGTAGCACTAAATTAAAAAATGCCAACCGATCGAACGATCTGGCTTACCTTCTGCCAACAATCTTACAGTTGTTCAAACAATTCTGTTGGTGGTTGATGGAAAACTCAAGTTTACAATCTGAACCGCGGAGAACAAGCCTTGTACAGAAGAAAAACTGCTTTGGAGTATTGGAAAAGTTCGTTTGTGTGTTCTTGTTGACCAATCGTTTTAAAGGCATAAACGTTCTTAGTTTCAAACACCAAAGCTTTCATGGCACTCTGTTTTTGGGTGGAGAATCCATAGACGTCACTCGCAAAAATTTTGAACATCTTGAAAACGCTGAACACCATTAATTTTGCGAACATAACAAGTTTATTTTCGTAGACTAGCACACTTTCAAAAGGATAAAAGCAACTTATAACTACCATAAATCAGACCCGTAACCAGAGAGGGCGCAGGGGGGCGAAGTACCCCCTAAATTATTTCTCCCCCCCTAGAAAAATGTGTTGGACATAGTTTGAAAGTATTGGACATAATTTAAGAAATCTCAGAAAACTCTTCGCCCCACCTGGTGTCCCAAGCTGGTTATGGGCCTGCCGTAAATACTCGATGACTTTGTGATCTTCGCATCACGGTGAACCTGTTGATTGCCAAGTGTAGCCGAATGCTTTAAATCGCTGTTTTACACATTAAACATGAAATTGAAACTGACTCTTCTTCGGGCTGAACCTATTTTAAGCCGGTTTAAAATGTGGTCGGTTACCAATAACCATGGAGTTTGTTTTTTTAATCCTGGAACGTAAAACCTGTAACCGAACCATAACGGATTATAACTAAGGTTCGACAACCTGATGAATTTGTGAATCATTCACAGCGAACTCATAAATATTCACTAGAACTTGTTCATTGACGTGCATGTCGCGGTTTCAGTTTGATCATGTGCTTTCAGTAACTCCAGGTGATTTGTAAAAATGCAAAAACCAACCATTCCTAATTCTTCATTTAGTACTGTCTTAACGCTTGTGAGATAACCTCAGTATACGGAATTACATCGATTTTGTTCTCGCATTATCTACCAAAAAGTGTAGCGCCCAGCTAGGAACTTAAAGTTAGAAGTTTACTGTTTTTCAGAATGCGATTTGAAAGGACGTTAGAATGTTTTGCAATACTTTTCCGAGACGTCGTGAACTGATTTGCGGGTTATAGGAAATGGAAATTAACTCAAATGTATTTGATCAGTTCTTGTATTGCTCGGGTTGAACCTCTGCTTTGTCCAAGGTAAACTTGCGCAGCTGCTGCCATGTTTTTTCTGTTGTCGCTGCTGACATGTTCCATCCTGTCAAGTTCCATCCGCCAAAAATCTTGGGACGTTCTTCTGAAGTCATTTGCAAATTTTTCGCTTTTGTCGATCTTGAATAGACGTTCACGCATTTCTTTTCTGAAAAAGTGTATTGAGTTTCAAGTACAAATTTTCTGTTTTCTATGTTTTCTAGCATGGGTGTCGGAAGGGAGGGCAAGGCCCCCTGGATTTTGAAATTACTAGCAAAAAAGGTTGTTTTTTCAATTTCGAGGGGTAAAAAACAAATTTTATCACTTTTGGCCCCCCCTGGAAAAAACTTGGGGAAAACCCCCTACTGCCTCCCCCCCTGGAAAAAATCCTTCCGACGCCCATGTTTTCTAGTACGACTAGGATCAACTTGGATGAAAGCCCATAGGGTGACAACGGTATACGAAATGTTTGTGAGCTGCCAGTCCTTCCAAGCGTCGCCAAATTTCCAACAAAAGTTTTTTTTTCAATTTCCAACAAAAGGCTGTTTGTTAACTCGAATCTTTACAAATTTTCTCGCGGTGCAAGATTACGTGCGGAAGAGTATACCTCAAAAGCTATTCTTGCTTAAAGCTCTCGGGAGAAATCAGAGAAGTAGAATGCAAAGTATTTCGCTGTCAGGAAGACTTAACCCAGTTGGCTGGGATAAATGAATACGAATGGTGCGTCGAATCGTTCATGCAAACTGTTCAGCTCTTGAAACTTAGGCATCGCTGACTGCTGCAAAGCATCTACATCGCTGACTAGCGTTATTAGAAACTTTTACTACGTTAAAAAGTTATGTGCACCTTGCTACAGGGTAGAGTCGGTAGTTCAAGCTCACTGATTCTTTGTGCTTGCTTCAGCTATTCTCCTGGCTAATCTTTGAACAACCTCTCTGATCGGATAGTTGAAACGTTTGACCAAATTCAAACACAACCTAAATCATTTTGAAACTTCGCTTGCTGAAGTAATTCATTTTACTGTACAAGAAAAAAGAAATATCTGGTGCAACTATGGAGTAAACACTAAAAATTTGTGCTTGAGAGTAGTTTGCAGCTATATTTGCATCAGAACGAAAATATTTCCATGCAGCGCCTGCTTTTTCACACGTAACATTCGGGAAAAAAGAAGTACAAAAGTATTTGAAAAAGCGTTAGGTGAGCCACTACAAAACGTTAAGTTGCAGGAACGAAAGACAACATGTATGTTAAATTCTATTAAAATTTATGAGTTTTTACCATTTCCTGAACCAAAACCATGCGCTACAGTATTGCCAGATCTACAACCATATGCCCTAATAAGTTTCTTTCATTGTATAAATAGAGTAAACCTTCCCAAAAATAATGTTTGACTGTCTACGACTAACGGTTACAGGAACAATGTCACTATAGTTGCACTGCAGATCCCAAAGCTTTTTCTACATCGCTGTTTACTTTCAACGTTTAGGTCATCCGCTTGCTGTGGCAATGTCTGTGGCGACCGATCTGCAAGTGTTGACATGCTGCAGAAATAACAGACGCGCACTTATTGCAGCTATTAAAAATGGGATCAGTTAACACCCTGGTTTCTTGTACGTCGCACTGCACTCGCGTTGCATCTTCAACACAGGGGAGTAGTCAAGAGGGATCACATGGGCCAAAATTTTGATGAGGGGGGGCAAACAACAACCAAGTCTCAACATTTAAATATATAATGCCCCTTGTTTCTAAAGCATCATCCATAAAATGTGCCTTTCTCTGGCGCTTCTTTTTCTGAATAATTCTATTAAGATTTAAGCAGGCAAATAGAAAGTTGTTTTCCTTGAATTGACAAGTTTTAAAAGTTTATTTTTAATAAATTTCCAAGTTTCTACTTCGAATGAAAGCCACCATTTTCTCGTAAAACTTTCTTGCGAAAGCGTTTGTGAAGATCTTGATGCTATACTCGTAAGTGCAAGATCTGCAGTATGCTTTTTTCAGCCAATATTGCAGTTGAGCAAGGAGTCATCGTGGCCGTCATTGTGACTACGCCTTTTATATTTACACGCTTCTGATGTACACCAACACACGTTCAATCGAAGTCGAGTAGCGACTTTCCTCTACAACACCGACTCCCGAAGCAGGTCTGCAGAACTTGCGCGCATGTAGACGTAGATCTTGTCTAATTCTTGAGCGACTGGTTGACTTTCGCAATTGAGAATGCAAACGCTAGAGTCCCTCAACGTGTTTGAAATTTTTTTGGATTTTATGTCATTAAACGCTATTAAATGCGACTGCAGTAGCATTTTTGTACGCTACTTGCAACAAGTCTTCTTCCCATAAACGATTAGGTATTTATCTATCTAACTTTTCTGAGATCATATATGTTAAAATTTTTAACAATAAAATTCAAAAATGTTATAAATACCATTTTTTAAATTGCAGAAATTATGCATGCGCTCTAAACAAACCTGCATATGTTTGACCCCTCAGTCTACGAAAACTGTGAAAACGTTTGTGTATTTTCGAAGGCGAAGCCACAATCGATTTTTACCACGGCTCTGCATTCTGCAATAAGTTAAGAAATAGGCCTACTTGTCGCCGCAGCTTTACACAACGGTTGGTTAGTTGATCTAGCCCAGTGGTTCCCAAATATGGATCAAAACCCAAAGAAGGGTGGATAAAGGTCAAAAAATGGGTCGCGCAGAGGCGATCCAAACCGGAGTTATAAATTTTCAACTTTACCACTGCTTGTCTGTGTCTGTCTGTAGCGTAGATACTTGAGAAAAGAACAGATTGCTGACATTAAAAACGAACTTAGCAACTTGCTGCCAAAATCATCCACACTTCCAGTATTTTTTTCATACGTTGTTTGAGGCTTGGGTCGCCAGGTGTTCACCAAACTCAGATTTGGGTCGCGCTCAAAAGAGTTTGGGAGGTAAGCGGTTGAAGACTTTCTTTAAAACATATTAGTGTTAGAATAAAAAAATCCGATCGACTAGGAAAAAATTCATTTTAGTTATATATTGGTCACATGCGCTTTATCGAGAAAACAGATTGGAAGCTATCTGTAAGTAAATGGCAGTGCCAATGGCCTTAACACTTAGAAAATAAACAGCATATTTCTACTTTCGTTAGATTTTTCTGCTGACTCTTCGCGTTGCAGCTGAATGCTTTCAAATTTGCTGTAGGATAGGGTGGCAGTTAGCATCAGGTTAATGTTGAAACACTTTCAGACCATGTACAGATCGGATTCTGAGTACTTGACGAAACTGTTTTTTACTCGCCGGCAAGGTAATGGGAGATCATTGATGAAACCGTTAAGGCTCCACATATTTGTGATTGAACAGTCACAGTAGGTCTGTATGCCATCACAACGAAATATCTAGAATAATTGCTATTGTTGCTAAACAGTGTCCATGGCCTAATTGCATAATAAAAAAGACCTTGAAACTGAATTGCCTATTAGCCAATGCTTGAGCTTCAAAGCAGAACAGTCGCCAGAAAGTTTTCAATAGAGGTGCTTTGCAATTTTGCGGGGGGCTTTGCGTTTGTGCGGGGGGCCTTGACATTATTAAATTAACCAAAACTCCACTTATTTATAGTGTATCACGTTTCTATTTGGGGGGTTAAGCCTACCAAAGCCCCCCGTGGCCACGGGACTGCTTCAAGGCATACAAAATATCACCACCATATTCATGCATTTAGTTGTAAAACTGTACAAAAATCTACGATGTTCATTTAAACAAAACTACAGCTGATGCTGCAGTCAAGGGCAAAATATACAGCATTTTCAGCATGCCAGAGTTTTCAGCGAATAATTTTTGCAATGGTCTTGAATAGAAATTTGCATCACCATCAGATGGGATACAGCAAGCTAGTGCGCCAGAAACAGCTGCGAAAAGCGTTACTCCTTGTTTACTTTCGGTTAGTGATTGCAAGCGCGTATATACAAGTTTCTATTTCATTATCACCACTTCCACACGGAGCTTAAGCCTCAGGTGGAGGTCAGCCAAGGCATGAATTCTCCAGCATGTCGACTATACACAATGCTTGATTAATCATGGGGAATTGATAAACCATACTGCTTTGATCAGGTTCGACTAAAAGTTGAAGTAGAATAGTTTTAGCAGTTTTGTTGATTTGCACTGACGCATTTCTTTGGCTTACGCATTAAAAGCTTGATTAATCTGAAAATTGCTAGTGCTACTTCCGGAATTGGGGAGGGTAATTGCCCCGATTGCCCCCCCCCCTGGCTACGCGCCTTATGGGCCATGACCCACAAATGAAATGGATAGTTGTAATATTGTTTCATCCTTGAACTGTGGAGACTGGAGCGTGAAGCGTGCTGTGCAAGGATTTCTAGGAGTTCCAGATGCCCTTGGTGCTGTGTAGCAAGTAGCGAATTTCGCACAGTGTTACGTCAAAGCAGCACGCTTTCCGCAGAAACTGACGCGGTGGCGCGCACTATTTCACGTAGGTCCGTGTGGAGGCGTGCTGACCCAGTTTCACTTTTACTATAGGCCTAATCCTTGCGAAATTCAAGGTTTTGAGTTCGCGGGATTGTCGACCTACGACCTATTGATCCTTGCTGGACGCAAGGTCATGAGTCGTTGCTGCGATTCATCAGTCCAAGTTTTGGACTACAAAGCAATCCTATAGGTTGTGTGGGTTACAGAAAGTCGGCTAGGCAAAGCAAACTAACAATCTTTGTACAATGTAACCTTTACCCACAATATAATACATACTTTTTAAGTGATAAAAACTTATTAGCCACAAAGATGTGATCATGACGTTATTCATTTGGTATTCATACTGCCTTCTAATACAATTAGTGTGTCTGCAGAAACTCATTTAATTTTTATATATTGTTGCGTCAGAAGATCGTGATGAGTGGGCTATGACACATTCAGACTGTCATGGTGATAACTCTGCATGCAGGGGGCAGGAAGTGAAGCTAGTTGAGGTTGCCTTCAAATTAAATCTCCTCTATTTGAATAGATGAGACTTTAGAACTGACGATGCGTAGTGTTACGTGAAATAGATTTCCTATTTAAAAGATTTGCTGATTGATTCCTTGTTTATCGCCCTTGTGGAGAATAGTTACTTGAAAATCTTCTTTAATCACATATTAGTATTATTCCTTTAGATTAGACCGGTTGTAAACAGACTGCTTTGATTGGGTTCAGTTAGGAGTGTAGTGTGGGTTGTTTTCTGCTGGTGATGATGGATTCATTTCAACATAAGGTACCAGTATGTGTCAGATTTTCCGGCTGTTACCAAAAATCAGAAACTTTTTGACAATGTCGGCCTTCCCACCAATTGTAGTACTTCCCATGGCCAGCAGTTAATAAGGAAGCGACACCAGTGGGCAGAAAAGGCCCTGTTTTTGTGAGTGAAGCGGTTTTCCAGGGTAATTGCAAAAAGGTTGCACACGGTTGAGTGCGCACGATGAATGATAACGTCATTGGGGCGATGAAACTCTGCCCCACTGCTTGCTCCGCCCAAACAAAATTCCTGGTTACGCTACTGGTTCAACATCATGCACTTATTCACTGAATTCACGAAAACACTTGTTTTCAAAAAGGTCTGATATGGTTTCATTTGAATCGGTGATGCTTGCGTTTCTGTTTCTAATACTATTTTGGAGGACTTCTAGATTCATTCCGGTTCCAGGTTTTCAAATTCGTATTTTGGTAACAAATTTTTTAGCTTTGTTCTGCAAAGCCTTTATTTCTACAAAGGCTAGAAGGCGAATCAAGGGCTCTAAAGATGCGGATTTTCGCCTAGTTTTTTGAGAAAAGAAACAAAAAATGGTCCTTGGAGTTGGGGTCCAAGGCCCGATGTAAGGGACCAAAAAGGCCTAAACCTATCCCACTTTTGACGTCACTCACAAAAACCTGAAATCCAAAACTTTCCAAATTTTACAAAATCTTATCTAGCAGACTTCACTAATCTTTAGAGGGCTTGAACAGCTCTCTAGCTCAATCGGCTGGAGAGTTATGGTTGAACAAAGATTTGCCCAAGGTAAGGTTATCTTCAAAGGTAATCTGCCTTACGGCAGGTCTGTCATGACATCCCTCAGCTATTCTTCTCTATCCTCAGCTCTTCTTTTCATTTGTGCATAAGTGCCATTCATGATATCATCTACCATTTCAATTCTTTTCCTGCCTCTTGGGCGTTTTCTCTTCATTCTACCTTCCAGAACAGTGCGCAGCATCTCCTCATGTCTCAGAATATGACCAATCCACATCCTTTTTCTTTTCCTGATTTCCGATAAAAACTCTTTTTTTCATTTACAAGATTGAAGACCTCCGCATTGGTTTTCTTAACCGTCCATTTCACCTTCTTCATCCTTCTCCAAACCCACATTTCAAATGCCTCCAGCCTTGCAGCATCATCCTTCTTTATAGACCAAGTTTCTGATCCATACCTGGCCACACTCCAAACCAAGGTCTTAACCAATCTTTTCTTTACCTCCAGTTTTAATCCTCCTATGAGTAGTTGTTTCAGTTTGTTAAAAGAACTCTTTGCCATTCCTATCCTAACACGAATATTCTTTTCTGAGTATCCAGATGATGAAAGAATGCTTCCCAGATATTTAAATTCTTCCACCTGCTGCAGTATTTCTCCGTCCACAGTTATCTTTACAGTACTGAGTTATCTTCCAATCTTCATGACTTTTGTCTGTTTGATATTTATTTTCATGCCATGTTTCTTTACTACTCTGTTTGTTTCATCCAAAATTTTTTGTAAACCTTTTTCCGTGTTAGCAGTCGTAGCTTGATCATCCGCATACCGGACAGACTGTACTAATTCACCTTCAGCACATATTCCTTCTTTAAATCATCCAATGCTTCCAGGGTAAGGTAACCTGAGCCAAAAAAGCCTAAACCTACCCCTATTTATGACGTCACCCTCACAAAAAATCTGAAATCCACAACTTCCCAGTTTTTTGTAATCGAAAGCACAAGTCTTTCCGGATCTTTCGAGGGTTTGAACAGCTATCTAGCTCAATCGTCTGGCGAATTATGGCCGAATGTGTTGGCGCAATTTTGCGCACCCGGTGGGACTAATGGGTTAAAGGGAGTGTGAAATTGTGAATACTGTAGAAGGTTTAGGTACTGCAGTACAAAATTCTATTGCTTTGTACATCACAAATTTTCGCTTTTGTCGTAAGTTACTCCTCCACTTTACAAGCAAGACTCTTATGTCATGCGAATTCTATACTCGAGCGCCAGGAATAGGGTGTATGCATGCTAGGAAAAGCAATCCAATTGCAAAGGATATTCATCGTGTGATTTTTTGCGTTGCTTTTTACGTGTTTGCTCTTAGTTCCTGCTCGTTGCATTACGTTTATGTTTTGAATGAATATATTTGATTGCTTAGATGCAAAATATATTATCATTTTGAGGTGATGCGAAACAAATATTTGTAAACAACTTTTTTCGTTTAAACTGCGCATAGCTGTTCATGCTCTCCAGTTTCGTACAAATACTGCATGTCTTCATCGTTGCGAGATTTTAACGTGATAATCTCTTGGACTCGTTAGTCGTATGTAAGGCAAAAATACTGTGTCTGATGACTTCGATTGTTCAGTATGCAACCTACAGAACGTAAGTTTAATGAGTGTAAACTTCAGAAATGTTGTTTGTTTCTGAAAGCAGAATGTTGACAGGTTGTTATAGTCACGTGATTCGAATCAAGCAAGCTTTGTCGTCAACGCGGTAACTGATCGCAGCCTTCACGCTTAGTCTGTGGTTACCTTAACTCCGGCACATGATTGTAAAAAATTTTAGGTTTCCTTCCGACTTTAGGCTTGACAATGTGAACCATCGGAAAAGCAGGAAGTCTTGTGCTTCCTTCCTTTGGTGGCCTTGGTTTAGACTCTTTCATAATAGGTTCACTGCAACAAAAACACACAGTAAAGTTCCAAGAAAAACTTGATTGTGGTGAAGGAAAGCTTCCTCTGTTACTATAAAATATTATATAACATTTATTGCATTAACATCTTTGCAATCCGGTCCGAGTTTGATTGAACAATCTGTTTTTCTAATAAGTTTTCATTTTACATTTGCCAGGAAAGAAATACGTCTTAGTTTTTGTTGTAGTAAACGCGCCGTCATTACGGTTGCGTTGTCAACCTGCAAGTTTTCGCCGATCTGAAAAAGATAATTTAATTTAAAAGTCCAATGCGTTTTTCTGCCCACCTGACCAGGGCCGGTGTTAAGCCGATTTGACCGATTTCTTCTAATCGGGCCCCACGCCAAAGGGGGCCCCGCGCTACGCATACGAAACAACGCAAACTTACACTTTCTATCGATGCTGCTTGTGTATGGTGCCGACGAGGGGCCCAGTGTTTTTTAAAGTGTTTTGAGAGACCAAACCGGTTCTCAATTTTTTTCCAACGGTCTCTCACGATACAGTATAAACTCGCTTTACTACCACATCAAAATACACCAAAACCTTGCTTTACAGTCATCTCGTTATTCAGATGAAACAATTGCGGTCACTCAAAAAGTCTTTGCAGTGAGCAAAGTCAAAACTTAAAAAAAATTTGGAGTGGCCCACAGTATTTTGTAAGCGTTGCATCCGCTCCCAACGAAAATCCAAGTGAACTGCGCCGTTTTTTAACGCCGTCATCAAAGTTCTACAGTAAGTATGTTCATTGTTTTCAGTGGTGTGGAGCCAAGTTTTTTTCACTTGCACCTCGTTAAAGCAGAGATGGCTTAAATTTTGAAGCTGTTTTCTGTTGC
>Ga0210059_1016031_pt1 | contig 10851 bp, 5 predicted proteins | sample Ectturendosymbi2_FD_188042 | JGI IMG/M metagenome (GOLD analysis project Ga0210059, IMG submission 188042) | Ecteinascidia turbinata endosymbiont from Florida, USA - Sample 2 (SPAdes) (version 2) | ecosystem: Host-associated > Tunicates > Ascidians > Unclassified | place: Key West, Florida... | reverse complement strand
GGTGTGAGCCGCAGTGGTCGCCGCATTCACCGGACTTGAACCCCCCAGATTTTTATATGAGGGGATACCTTAAGGACAGGGTGTATGGCAACAACCCTCGGACTATCCCTGACCTGAAGGCAGCAATCACAGCAGCAATAAGAGCGATCCCCTGGGAGGAATGCGGGAGGGTCATCGAGAATTTTGCCCGCCGGATCCAAATGTGCCTGCAGCTCCGGGGAGCTCATTTGGAGCACATTTTTTGAGCGCCAGTGAAACAACGAGTTTTTGTACTTGAAACTTTGGAGATGTCTGCTACACAGACTTGACCTAATGTAGCTGAAGTTTTGTATCAATCTAAATAAAATTTTGGAAGTTATTCGATTTTTGGTGATGACCGTTTTTTTGTGTCACCCTTGTAGTTGCTCCCCTTCGGCCATTTGTACGGACTACAATAGGTTTTATGCGAAAAATAAACAAATACCAGCTCTATTAGTAATGCCATAGCCTAACATTGAAACACTGAAGATACATGGCAACCTTGGTGCAAAACTATAGGAAATATTGATCCATAAACTGAAAACTGTGCAGTTGAGTTTTCCGTATTCAGTTCACAAAATCTATTTTTGTCTACTGCTAAGTGTTTGGTTTAACTTTGATGCCGGCCAAGACATACGTTGTTTCAAACTCTGTACATTAGGCATAGTACTATTTGTAAACTTCCTGATATATCGGGTTTCTGAACCGTATGACAAAAACAGAGCTGACGTTCTGCCACGTCACCGCATACCTTTCACAGTGCCATCTATTGTAAAATGGCACAACAATATGTCTATACATGTGACGGGAGTTGAAACGGGGAAGTACCACCAAGGGAAGCATATTCTTCACATTGAAACGGGGAAGTACCACCAAGGGAAGCATATTCTTCACATACCTCTTCAACGCTTGCGCCGACCTCAAACACCTTGCAGGTGGATTTTTAAGGCGCTAATGTTGTCAGAGCTTTAATTGCGTTATCAGTTCTTTTTATGCATAAAACGCTTGTTAAGGTGACAAAATATAGTTATTTGATTCAGGTAGAGGGAAGAACTGCTGCATACTTAACCTAACATCTGTACTTTAAAGCTTAAAAATCTAAGCATAAAAGTATTGGTTAAAGCAGGGGTCACCAACGTGGTGACAGTGGGCACATGGTCGCCCGCGAGGACGAAGTAGCTCGCTCGCGAGGCTGTTCTAAAAATAACATTAGCATGATCAATGTCTTCACATTAACGAATATCAATACTAAAATAATTGTAAGGAAACTGAGCAATATTTTTTATTTCGGAAATGTGCATCAAACTAGCAGCCCTTCGCATTAATCGGCACACAAGAAGTAGCTCGCAGTTTCAAAAAGGTTGGTGACCCCTGGGTTAAAGCCATCTGCTGCGCTATGATTTGGTAACTTTGCAACGATTCAGAGATGCTCATGTTGGTACTTAAGTGGCTATAGCTGTTCTTCGCTAATGTCACAGTGTTAAAGCAAAAATACCAGCTTTTGAGGTTTACAAACACTTCACGTTTCTCAGCAGTCACTGATAGTTCTGTTACTCTGTACCACGTGATCAAGGCAGGCCAGAAAAGCAGCATGCTTTCTGTTTCTAATCAGCAGATCCAGACTCGCCAAACTCTCTTGGGCAGTGGTTCCCACCCTTCGCAGTGTCATGGACCCTTTTGACGGATAAGCTGAAAGCTCTGGGCCCCTTTAAGAAAACTAGTTCATACTGTTACGTACGATACAAGTGGTCTATCCTAGAAACGGTTATCATCCGCTTTGCGCGTCAAAACCATGTGTTTCGTAGGACTTATCAAGTAATAAATTGACGTTGTTGCGTAACAATCGAAATGCCTAATAAATGGAATTGTATATAAAAGCGTTGCTAAGGGCGGGGTAATTGCAACTTTGGTAAAATGAAAAAACATGTGGTGGTTCACATGAGCCAGATCTTGTGTTGACCTGTAGCCTGGATTCTAGAGTTGCGTTCGATTCATTGTCTTTTCCAAACTAGACCACCACAGCGGGTAGTTTGATATTTCGCTATTTTGCTTTCATCTTAGACATACAAAAGTCATGGACCCCTAAATATCTGTCTGTGGACCCCCGGTTGGGAACCACTGTTCTTGGGCATTATGTTCACATTTCCGAACCATCGCAGTAGAAATACCTTCGTTCAGAGAAGTAGCGCATCTTTTAGCGCTTTACGAATTTCATTGATATGCACTTTGTCGCGTAGCGTTAGATTGCAAACTCTCAGAGAAAAAAAACGTTCTCCGCCTCTTATACTTTCGCTCATTACCTGAGATTGCTTTTGAAAGACAGCTCAGCTTTTACGTGAAATCCGGGTATTGTCAGGTCATAGGTGTAGGAGCAGGCAATTGTTTTAGGGTGCGAAGGGTATTTTTGCCCAAAATGATTATGCGACAAATTTTCCCTTACAGATTTACTGTAGCTGTTAGTTACTCATCAACTCTTGCAAACTAAAACAAGAAGGAAACTGTGTTGATTTTATGTACTGCATATGTGTTTTCTATGATATAACAAACTTTTATTTGTACACTCACCGAAAAAATGTATAAGTTCATTAATATTGTTAAAAAATGTTGAAACTTCTGTGCACGAATTTTAGCGGTTTTGCCCAGATTTTCTACAAATCAAACCTTTTGGGGTTGCACTTGTACCCTCTGCACCTAGACGACTGAGTCAGGTTGAATTTGAAAAACGTATCTGCCTAATGTACAGCAAACCGTCTCTCAAACTTAAATCTCAACAATCACAATTTCCCTCCGATTGGGATCCATTCATCCTTCTGCATTTCACCCGGGACAACCCCAGCGTGGGCAATCATTCTCCAATTCTGCTTTCATACTTGGTTTCAAATGCTCTAGATCAGGGTTTCTCAAACTTTTGGTTTTATGGGGCCCATGAAGAGATTGACCATAATTTACGGAGCCCCACAATAAATTTCTATGCCGTTATTGCTGCTTATGACAGTTGCAAAATTAGCCAAGTCAGTATTTTAATACGTAAACGAACAGCTCGCGGAGATGCAAAATTCGGTATTTTTCTGGTAAAAAGTGGAAAAAATACTGTATGCTTCAACTGCATTATTTAATGTTCTTACCTTTTGATGCTTAAGTTTGTCTTGAGTGGTATTGGCTGTACTTTGTTTCGCTGGTCCGTTTTGTTCGGTGTAAAAAAGCTCCTGTGTTGCAATTAGCAATCAGTGATTGCGCAATTTGACGGAGTGGGGTTGTGCCTATCACAGCGTTGACAAAGTTTCGGTGAGGCATTTGTGTTCATCCCATTGCAGTTTTCCTGCGATATTTTCAATTTTTTCAGTAACTTCTATTGATTGCAATCTATACAACGACATTTTCTATGGTATCAGTTGCAGGTTAATCTGATCTATTATAGAATTACCTGTTTGCAGTGAAACCTAAAGAACAATCACAGCTGAACGAATGACGAGACTGCATCAATTTATGATGGCACTTGAAGTTTTTTGAAAGGAAGAGCTGCTTGGACTTATTACATTTTTCCTCTTAGTGTTCCCACTCCGTTCACCCCAATTTTCGGCAAACGGATGCACGTAATTAGCACTCCAGTTTTACTAGATTTCAGCAAAATATTTCCGTTAAACGACGATTCATTTTACTTTCGTACGTTGCACCTGTCTGCCTGTCATTTACAAGTTTTATGGATACTCTTACATCATCGCAAGTATTCTGAGCCTTCATGTTTTTATATAATGCTCATTGCACTTGCTCCATCTGATATTCGGTTTATGCAAGACAGCATTCACCACTCATTTTACGGTGGTGGAAGAGTGAATGATGTCATTGACCAAATTTGCTATAGACACACAAGTTTGAACAACATTCCTACGATTGAAGTAACCAATCGGAATGGAAAGTACTACTCTTTGGACAACCGGCGACTGTATCTATACAGAGTTCTCGAAAAAAGGGGATTTTTATTCAGAATTACAGTTTTCTTGGTCTCTAGATGGGACGAGAGGAAGTTTACAACATTAAACGACGGAGCTTCTATTTTTGTCAGGGGAGATACGACTTTCCCACATGCAATCGAAGAAACAAAGAAACCTTTGGAAAACTTGGCAGAAACTCTGAGGTAGGAGACAGTCAAGTTTTTGAGCACTGAAGTTTTTAAACATTTTTAGCACATTCAGGCGTTTAAAATAAACTGAAAAATGCGCGGCTTTGGTTTGATTGTCGTGTTTTAAGTGTGTAAGAACGACTCCGGTATTCCTTCATCACGTTTGAACTAATTTTTTCATGTCAGCTTTTTCCGTTGGCAGCTTTCCTTGTTGGGAAAGTCTCTCCTAAATCTCTCACATGCAAGCAATGGTGCGTCAAAGTATAAAATATCTAAAGAGAAAGTTATGATACTTTTACTTCTGTTTCATATGTCTATAAAACGACTATGTTTGTCATACATATTTGTCACATGTTTTCTCCCTGTTGTGTTATTTGTCATTGAAGATAAAAAGTATTTACTTGACATTTACTAATTGTCAGATTGTTTTCATTAGTTCGCACAGTTACTTGTCATAAGATACTAAATTGATTTCTTCATATCTCATCATGCCATCAACAAAATGCTTTGTAAAAAGATGCCATTTTACAATATATTATGGACTGTTCAGAAAAAGAGGTTCTTTTCCAACTTGTGCTTCATTTTTGCAGCTGATAGTCATAAATACTCACACTAATGTTATTTGATGTTGACGCATTCATTTGCATGTTTCAGAACTGCTGTAATCTTTGCGCATAACGCGCAAAACAATGTTGGGCGATCGGAAGTTGCAGTTGATGGATTAATACAACCTGCAACATCAGCAACAACGCGCAGAAACACTTCGTTCCCATCTTCTTCAACTAGTGAAGACGAGGAGTCTTTGCCACAAACAGAAAAGTCATTCTAAAAACTTTTGTAGTTTTTTAATAGTTGTGCATGTGCTTATGGCGTCATGCCTATTTTTTGTCAGGATAAACCTTTCATCTTTGCGTTTCAAACGATGCTGTAGAAAATAACATAGTAACTGCAACAATTTTTTTTGGCTTTTTAGGTAGTTTCATGTCTGTAACCAATTCCAATGAATGTAGATGCGAAGAGACACTTTGCAAGATGCTTAGCCACGAGATTAAAAATAGTTTATAGAAATCTGCAATGTTTGAAAGTGCGTCCGCTTTTTTATGCACCGTTACACATAAACCACACACGCAATCACATTTTATCTTGGCTTATGTTGATCACTTAATTCTGCAAGTTTGTTTCTAATGATCGCAACGAGCTGATGGATGCTTGGAACTGTCAAGAATCGAAGGGAAGCGGGAAGGACATTGATGATGGAGCGCATTTTTGTTAAAATTATCATTTGGAATAGATCCGATTTTCGGTTCAAAATTTTTGGAGCATTCTTATGTCTTCACTTTTAGGATCGTCAAAGACGTTGAAAACCAAAAGCCTTCATTCGGGTTAACACCACAGTGTCAAGACAATATGCCTATAGATCTGGTTCCCGCAGAAAACAAAATTCATTCAAACACCGAAGAGAACAAAACTACAGACCAAAAAGAAAGGTGACCCGAATCAACTCATATTGTGACAGAGTTTGTGCAATGAAAAATATTTGTACTCACCGTTGTGCGTTAAGTATGTCTACAGTAAGTGAGGGGTGAAAAAGCTATGATGTACGGCCTCAATAGATACACCGCGGCTGTTACTTTGGTAATACAATTTGAATTCATTGAATGCATCTGCAGTTACAACTTGAATACGTGAATGTTTATAAATAATAATGTTGAGTAACAAAAATTGTTGAAAGATATCTTCTAAAACATGATTTTATTAATGTTACTGTAATTTGCTTCTTGAATGAAACTCATTAGAGATTCTTGCGTGGAGCATTGTGTTAGTTATGCTAATGTGATTTTCTGTTAAGTTTTTCTAAGTTTGTGTTTACTTCAGTAAATCTCGAAATTTTTTCGTTTGAAACAAAATTTCGACTTGAAATCTGTATGTTGCAAATACCACGCCACACATGGTAAATAAGAACTTCCCATAAAAAAACACAACAATCTCAAAGTATTGTCTTTTGCATCTAAATACGACTGGCACTTTATAATATATTCTTACTGTGCCTGGGTTTTGCTTGTATAAAACAATTAGGCAAACTTAGACACTTTTTTGAACATCTCCTTGTTACTGATGTAAATTGTACTTGCGATCACAAACGTCTGGGATATAGGGGATCGGAAAAGTGCAGGGTGAGGTGAGAATACGTATAGAGGATTTGTTTATTACGCAAAACATTCGATGGGTTTCTTCTTTTCTGTTTGTTCTCCAATTTGATTCGGTGAAAAACTTCGGCCATTTCAAACAACAAACGTGCTCTTTCACTATTTTGAAGAAACAAATAAAGCTAGCCCTGTCTTTCGCACACCTGCAGGTGTAAAGACCGCCCTGATAAAAACAAAGCTGCGCTACACTTTTCATCTAGTAAGCATCCAACAGCACACTTCATATATACAATGTTTGTAAGGAAAAGCAAATCTACTGAAATTTGGCGAGAGCGTATTCGCAGCGCAATCAATTAACCACAGAACTCACCAGGCGATGATCCCTACCTGCAGGTGTGTGCTTTACACTTGCTACGTGACTCGAGTTCTTCAGCAACAACTGTTCTATCAGCATTCAAAAGTTTCTTGTTGGTCGAAAAATACTACCTTATTCACTGACAGTGTATATCTCCCAGCTCGGAAATCTGGCTTCGCAAGATTTAAAACTACGTGCATGAAAATCGCGCTCTCGTTTCGCCGGCAGATAAACTGGCACTGTCTCGAAACATGCGCTACAAAAAGCATTAGCATCACCCCTAACGAGCTTTATCAGCTAATATCTTTCAACGAACTTTGAAACAAATGCACAACTTTACATCAGAGCAATAGTTTTTTAAGAGCATGCCATTTCCACCTTTCCCTACAATTGTCAGCCCTGATGGCCTTTAAAGCACATCTTGTCACGGGCTCCTGTGGAATCAAGTTAATGAACTCACATTCATTCAGGCAAATTTTCTGATTAACCTGCACATAATGGAACAAACGATATCTTTAGTCCATAAGATATATGAAAGCAGCAATTCAATTTTTTTGCAACGTTAAATAAGAAGCGCTCACCAAACGGATGAGGGACGCACAGGCCCCAATATTTTAAAAGATTAAATCTGTAGGTTGCCGACCACAAGTGGAAATCTGCTGATTGAGAGTGACGTTGTTAATTGATAAACTCAAAATCATGGAAAATTTTTGCGGAAATCTCGTGTATTTGTACAAAACATAAAATCTGGCTTCAAATCCTTGGAAATTGTAGAAAATGTTTTTTTTTAAACAGCCCAACTTGCGCTGTGGTTACCACCAGAAGTTAATCGATATTACCAGCTGCCAAATGCGCATGACCTGACAAACTAAGATGTCAACTGAAAGCCGCGATGATGTTGAAAGAAACTGTGTTAATGGATGGGCATGGTTAGGTACAGGTTAAAATTAGTGTTTGAACTTAAAAGAAACTTTAAGATGCAGCTTAAAGATCTCTGAATAATTGTAGCATCATAGACTGATTGAAGTTTGGGTTCATTGCTTTTCAGATCAATTCAGATTTTTGAGTCAGAACAGCCCGATGTTTGCTTGCCATCGCCGATACCCGGCACAGAGTTAAGTGTTGACTCAGTCCATTACAACAACAAGCATCCCACCGAAGCTATCAACATTGAACAAAAGTATTGGCGTTTGCAAAAAATTCTTTTGTGTGTGTTGTTTGGATTAAGTTATAGCCACCACGTTGACTCTGCTGAATGTTCGGTTTTTCTATAGTATGTAGGAAAGTGAACGTTTTTCTATAGTATGTAGGAAAGTGAACGTAATATAGTTGCTTTGGTTCCAAACAGACCTATCCGTTGAAATTGTTTGGCAAGTTGGATCAGTCAGTGACATCACAAGTTTGGTTGCTGTAATTGGATGTTTATGTATCAAATTCTGTTTTCTTTCCAACGAAACTTTCTAAATCTTGGGTATAAGGAAAATTGTCACTCAGATGAAATTTGATGAAACAGTTTGTACACAGACCTTACTTGGTATTTTCCTGTTTGAAACCATTCTATTCTACTCTTTGCAGTGTTTTTGATAATGTTGGGCAAACAAATTCAACCCTCGAAGTGCAAACAAGTCAACCTACGGAATGCAGCAGTGGAACTTTTGCACACAACTTCATGTCCTCTGCAAGTAGCGTCTGCGAAGACGGAAATGACATTTTCCAGAGGAGCGACAAATCCTTTTGTCAGTGGTTGTTTTCCTGCTGCTTTTCCAAGACGTCTACGTTATAAAGCAGCAAAGGAAAATATTACTTATTGTGGGTTGCCTTAGAGATACTCTCATATTTTTTCATAAAGCATTTATGCAAACTGTTTGAACTCAACAAACATTTAAAAACTTTACGCGAAATTTTGATTGTTTCGTAGCGAATTAACAAACTTTATGTTGTTGATTGTCAAACGTGTAATTATGCAAAAATTAAACAAACGAGCATTTTAGGCGAAAGGCAGAGTACTTCATCCAAAGTTTCGGAAAACGGCAGAATAGTTGATATTTTGTACAGTGTTACTGAAATCTCTTGTAAGGAAAACATGTGTGTGATTGTGCTTAAAATTTTCAACCTTGCAAGTCGCAGTTGTTTCCCTCTCATCTGAATTCTATTAACTATTATGGTAGTATAAGAAACTTCACAATAATGCTCTGTGTAGATATTGTCACTTTGCACTGAGCGCCTGCTTGCTCTTGTGGTTATGAGAATTGCCACATTAATTTCGTCGTAATTTAAAAGTTTTAGATTTGCTGTGAGCGTTCGAGGAATCGACTGTGCTCTGCTTTCACGACTTTGCGATAGTTCGGGCTTACACATATCTACATCCAAGTAACTGGTCTACGCAAAGGTAACGAAGTTGAATCAATCAGCAATTTTTTACACTAACGAAATAGATTTCCTAGTAAAACAATTTGATGATTGACACGACTGCGTCACGCTTATGGAGACTTACTGCTGGAATGGTAATTTCGTCTATATTTGATTAAAGATATAATCATTTTTTTATTCTTCCGCTGTGTGGTAATTTTCCTCATGTGATGTGGGTTTCCCTAATGTTTTCATCATTGATACGTATTGCAGCAGACTTGCCTACCTTATAAAACCTCGACTGAATCGTTACAACAGTCTCCAACTTTGCTATGATCGACAAGAATATCAACCTTGATTTATAAAACGCATGGCGACTTTTCTCTTAATTGAAACAAGCCTATAACATTTTTTGTCCAAAACACAGCACAGGAAATTCAGTTTGTATTTTATTAAAATAAAATATGCTTGGGGCAATTCACATCCAAGTTGTTAAATTAGTCATCTATTCGTTGTTGAGCTCAACGCAGATCATTTCACATGCATGACAAAAGTCCGGCATGTTCTATTCTGTAGCGTACTGCTGTGAAGATGCGCTTAAAAAATACACAGCTGCAATACAAAAATCGTCCAAAGGCCAACGAATTTGCAATTTCACCAAAGCTTGCTTTTTACCTCAAGCTGATCAGCTACTTTTGCGGATGATTAACTTCGCCATCTGAAGTTAAACATGTGTTCCCCACTTACGCGATGTCCATGGTCACATTAAGTTGAAACGAATGCAGACATACTTCGTCGCAAAACGATTGAATAAGGACTGAGGATGGGTAATTTTACGTGAAATCGATTTCCTATTAAAATTTTGCTGATCGATTCCTTGCTTACACCCATCGTGGAAGGTACACACTTGATTAATCGCTTTGTGCAACTCTTCGAAGGCTTCCGCTGTCAACTATGTGATTTTCAGAATTCTTTTCATCAGAGGACAGTGTGTAAGCGCAGGTAGATGTTTTTCAAATAAGCCGATCGACAAAAAAAATTAACGGAATTTCAATGAAAAAAAAAGAGTGTGTCTGACAAAAGTTGTTGCAACCAATTTCGTTAGAAAATCAGTGTCTTTCTGACTGCTATAAAAATCCAGCACCCGATGCATCGCGCATCACAAGCAAATACTACCCTTGTGGGTCACGACTGTTTCGCTTTATCCACCAGCCTGCATTTATAGGCTTATATGACCCAACTTGTGTCAAATTTGCTACGGTTAAAACACAGAAGTTTCAAAGACTATTTACGTCCTAATTTCGGGCGTTTTTCAACGTCAAAATTAATGTCAGAGACAGGTGATAGCATTAATATTTTTCTGCTTTTGTTTTAAGCTGACTTGCAAATTGGCGCAACAAAATATTCTAAGTTGTCAACTCCAGTGCATGAGCAGGGTTTTAAAATTGGTTTCATAATTGTTTTTGTTTGTGAAAATTTTTGTACTGTTATAATTTCGATTTCATTCAAGTAATCTCTGCAAAATTTGCGTTTTCAAAGATCAGTGTTTGTTCAATCACTGTATTGTTAAACGATGCCGACTTTCAACGAGTCTAACAGCGTGTCTTCATCAGGGCGGTTGAAAAGCATGACGAAGTCACTAAAAGTACCAGTAGAAAAAAAGCATCGTCAGTGAGAGGTAGAGATAGCAGTCAGTAAATCCAAGGAAGCCAATGTTGGTAATAGACGACCTACAACAGTGCTCTTCAACCTTTTTGTCATCTCGGAACCCCTGATATACTTTCGCGTTTGTCATGGAACCCCATTAACAAAAATTTTAAAAACAAGAATTACTTGTAAGAAAATCAAATATTTCGTTATTA